>Ga0209573_1005214_pt1 | contig 11906 bp, 10 predicted proteins | sample TNRBio252014_DNA_FD_185870 | JGI IMG/M metagenome (GOLD analysis project Ga0209573, IMG submission 185870) | Wastewater treatment Type I Accumulibacter community from EBPR Bioreactor in Madison, WI, USA - TNR Reactor_6/25/2014_ DNA (SPAdes)... | ecosystem: Engineered > Bioreactor > EBPR >...
CGAGGCTTTTACCGCCCAGGGGACCTTCGAGATTGTCCAGATTAATGACGCTGTCACCGGCGAGGAACACGGCGAGAAGGCGCTTTTCCTGTTCGGCGGGATCGTCTTCGGCCAAATCGAACACGGTTGCTGGCTTGCCGGTGGCGATCAGGGCGACGGTGTCGGCCAACAGCGATTTGCCGGACCCGGCGCGGCAGGCGCGGAACAGGTGCAGCGGGGCTTTCGGCAGGGCATGCCGCACCAGGGCGGTCAGGATGGCGGACAGCGCCGCCGCGCGGGCGGCCGCACTGGCGAAGGCGAAGCCGGCGTGATCGGTCTGGTTGGTACAGGGATTGGCCAGGACGTCCCGGATCAACACCTCCAGCGCCGCCCGGCCTTGGTCGCGGGTCGGGCGGTCGGGGATCGGCGGGAAGGTTTCCCCTTGCGGGTCGAAAAACAAACCGGTCGCCGGATCGTAGCCGGGGGTGGCCAGCAGAGAGCCGTCGGGCCGGAGCGTCGGGGCGCCGATCACGCCGGTGAGGACGGGGAAATGCCACAGGCCGGAGCGGGCCAACAACGTTTTGGCGATGCTGTCCGGGACGTTGCAGCGGGTGTAGGCCTTTTTGCGCTGGTTCCAGTGCTCCCACTCGACCAGCCGGTCCAACAAATCCCGCAGGTAGACCTCGTCAAGGGCGGCGATCAACACCACGCCGGCGGGGCGGGTGATCCCGCGCACGGTGGCGGTGGGGTGGCGCGAGACCCGGCACAAAAAGCCGCGCTGATAGATGCCGGCCGGTGCGCGAATCAGCGCGGCTTCGGCTTGGTCGGCGGCCTCGGGCAAATAACCGACCTCCACGCGGATGGTTTCGCGCCGTAGTTCGCCCGGCAGCGTGGGTGCCGAAGTGGCGGCGGCGGGGAGGAGGGGAACGGGTGGGGCGGCCCACACCGGCGCGGCGGCGGCCAGCGCCTGGAGTTCGTCCAAGGTGTGGCCTTGATTCAGCCAGTCGGACACGTCGCCTTTGGCGGGTAGCCCCGGCAGTTCCAGCATCTGCACCTCGCCCACTTGGCGGCGGAGGGCGTGGGCGAGAGTCTGCATGTGCGCCCGGCCCGGCTCGTCATGATCGGGGAGCAGGACCACGCAGGCGGCCCCGGCCAGTTGGGCGGTGTATTCCCGGCGCCACTTGGCTTTTTGGTCGGGTTTCGCGGCGCCTTCGATGTTGGTGGTGGCGATCAGGCCCCCGGCGGCGAGGCGGTCGCAGTCTTTCTCGCCCTCGACGACGAAAATCGTAGCGCCCTGGGCGATGGCGGAGCGGAGTTCCGGGAGGCGATAGAGCACCGCGGGACCGGGGCCGGCTTTGTAGATCCATTCGCCGGCGGGTCCGCGATGGCGAATGCGGAAGTCTTTCGGCGCGTAGCGGATTTTCTGGCGGACCTCGACGCCGGCGGCATCCCGGTAGGCATACGTCGCTACGATCTGCCGCGGGCCGGTGGACGGTTCCGGGGTCAGGTGGAGAGCGGCGATGATGTGCTCGTAAGAACAGCCGGCGAAGCAGTGCAGCAACAGCCGGCCGTTCATCTTGACCGACAGGGAGGGATTTTTATCGTCGTGGCAGGGGCAGCGGGCTTTGTAGGCATCGCCGGACTTGACTGGGCGATAGCCGGTGACCCGCTCCAGGGCGGTGAGCGCGTCGTCGAGCGGGTTCATGACCGCCCCCGAAGCGCCCGCGGCTTTGCGGCGCCGAGAGCGAATGGCGCTGCGCTCGGATCATGACCGCGGTGGCGGCCAGAAGCACGCGCGACGGCGGGCCGATGAGGGGGCGCCGGCCGGCTTGGCACACCCGCCGCCGGGGCATCGGCTGCACCCGGATTCGGCGGTCTATGGGTATGGACTTTCATGCAATCCCCTTTTTAAAGGCGCACAACCGCCTCTATGGGGTCTTGAAAGTCACTGCCAGTCCGCTATAATCAGAACCAGGTTAACGGTTTCTGATTGTCGTCCTTAGCGGAGCGACGGACGGCGACTTTCAAAGGTTCCCAAGAGACCCTCGCGTGATTCACGCGGGGGTTTTGCGGTTTTTGGGTGGGCGATAATAATATTTGGGTATCGTCAAACCTCATCCAGCGGTGTGCCCGGAGTGGGCGTCAGGTTATTGTCTCCATTATAGCGGGTGAACGCCCCTGGGGCGCAATCCGCTCACGTCTCCATCACGCCCTCCGCCCCGCGTTGCAGTCCGGCGTTGAAAGACCGCCGCTGCGCTTTCTCCCGTTCCACGGCGTCCACACCGTGGCCGGTTAGAACCCGGACGAGAGGGTTCGCGACGGGCGGCGGGCGTGGGTCGTGACTCATGGTGAAATCCCTCGATTCTGTTGGGGTGTCTCTGAAGGAGGTTCGGTGAGGGCGCGGGGGGCGCGACCGCTGCACCCTGCGCAGGTCCCCATCAGCCCGCCCAGGCTCTCACTGGCCCGGTATCGACGTGGACGAACGTCGGATACCTGCCCACGCCGCCGGCGTGAAACCGCCCGGCGAGCTTGGCCAGCACCGCGCTCGGAATCCCTTCCACGGTGAAATCCGCCGCCTGGCCGGTGAGGTGCATGGAATGGACCGCCGCGCCCTCGGTGTCGGCGTGGGTTTCGGGTGTCCGATAGCCGCTGTGGACCCGCAAGGGCTGGTGGATGCCGACCGCCCGCAGCCAGGCTTGCATCCCGAACAGCAGGTGGATCAGCCTCACGTCCACGCGGGTCACCCGGTCGGCGCGCACGTCGCGCAGCAGGTAGCAGAGCAGGGAGTAGCCGTCCGGGACCAGGGCGTGGTCCCGGAAGTAGAGCGCCCGGCCCTCTTCCTGGGTTTGCACCCGATGGAGCCACAGCGTCCGCTCCGGGAAGGCGGACGGGGAGGGCGACTCCGGCGGGTCGGCATCGCCCGACGCGCCGGCGCGGCTGGGCCACCCCGGCCGAGCGATCCCGACCAGCAGGCCGGCGGTTGCGTGCAGGAAACGGCGGCGGGTCGGCATGGTGTTGCGCCTCTCAGGGATGATGCGCCGCGCCGAGGGCGCGGGGGTCCGGCCGGACCGGCGGGCGTTCGGCCGCGTCCCCGGCGCGGGGAATCTCGGTCGGCGGCCAGGCGGCGTCGATGCGGCGGAAGAGCCCGTTGAGCGGGCCGTCGCCGGGATCGGTCTCCGGGTCGGACAAGGCCGCGAGCGCCCAGCGGTACGGCGCCGGGAGCGCGACGGCGCCTGCGCGCGGCGCATCCCGCAGGGGTTCGAGGATCTCGGTCGGGGTTTCGGTCGGGGTTTCGGTCGGGATCGCGGTTGCGCCGCGCTCGCCCGTTTCGGCGGTCGGCGCGGCCTCCGGGGTTTTGTCGACCGCCGTTTCCGCTTGGCCCGAGACCTCCGAAACATCGGCCAACGATTCGGTGCGCCGCGCGCAGACGCCGTTTTCGAGCTGCCATTTCGGATGCCGGTCCAGGATCAGATCGGCGATGGCCTGGGCGTCCCGCGACGCCCGGAAGATTTCGCGGTGGTCGCCCCGCAGCAGGCCGAGATAGCGGTCGAGGTAGGCCGCGTGCCGCTCCAGGTCGTGCCGGACGCCGAGCTCCGCGCCGAGGAAGGCGCTGGCCAGCTCCGCCCGCAGCTCCTCGCGGGCGTACTCCGGCGTGTCGCGCCGCCGGGCGAAGGGCCGGTTCAAGCGGGTCTCGTGGCCGGTCCAGTGGCCCAGCTCGTGAAAGGCCACGCCGAAAAAGTCGGCAGCGCTCGGAAACCGCTCGCGCGGCGGCAGCGCGATGACATCCTCGCTCGAGTCGTAGTAGGCTCGGTCGCCGCCGTGGACGATCCACGCGCCGCTGCGCCGCAGGATGCCCTCCAGCCGGTCCTCCGCCTCCCAGACGTGATCCGGCAAAGCATCCGCCGGCCCATACGCCGCTTCCAGCGACGGGATGCCCTCGATCTGGGAGGCGTGAAACACAGTGTGTCGGCGCAACAGCGGAACGGTCCGACACACCGGTCGCTCGTCCTCGTCGAGCGGCGGCCCCGCGTCGGTCTCGCCCGCTTCGGGGATTTCGAGACGCTTGAAAAAATAAATCGTAGCGCCGCGCTCGCCCGCCCGGACCTGCCAACCGCGCGCTTTGGCCTGCTCGTAGCCGCACCAGCGGGGATCGTCCGAGCTGCGCGAGTCGGAGCCCAGCAGCAGGACGTTGACGCCACGATAGGTTTTTCCGGTTGCGGCGTTGACCGGGAAGGCCGGCGCGCCGGGGTGACGCACCGGGTCCCACAGCCGCTGCCAGGGGGCGGTCCCGGCCTCAATCATCTCGATGATCCGGTCGGTCACCTCTTGGTACAAGTCCCGGTGCGCTCCCGTCTCGGTTGCTCCGACCCGGCCGCGATGCGTCTTGCGGCGCCGGGCCGGCCCGCTCATCTCCGCCCGCGCCGCATCCGGTCGGCGGGAACTCGCCTGTCGGGAGTCGTCGGTCCACGCGCCGGGATCAGCCGGTTGACCGGACGCCGACGCTGCCATCGCCTCGGCCGGCAAGACGGCTGCGAGCCGGGTTTCGAGCTGGCGCCGCAGATGATCCGGCCCGCCCAAGACCTCCAGGTCGTTGAAGTCGGTGGGCTGCGACGCAGTGTTGAGCCCGGCGAAATCCGGGAAGATCGCCGCGCCGTTCACCCACCGGGCGGTCTCCTCGGCGTGGCGCCGGCCGGGGTTGCCCGCCGCGTGGCGGTCGTCGTCGCCGGCGATCACCAACGTCGCCCGGGGATACCGGCGATGGAGGTCGCGAGCGACGGGGAACAGGTTGCCGGCGCTGAACGCGACGGCCACCGGCAGCCCGCAGGCCCGATGGAGGCTCGCGCCGGTGGCGTAGCCCTCGCACGCCAGGATCGTCCGCGCGCCGCGTGGGTCGCCGAGCCAGTGATGGCCGCCCTCGACGGCGCCCTCTTTCAAAAACTTCTTTCCGCCCTCGGGATTCAGGAACTCCAGCGAGAGGAGCGCGCCGTCGCCGTCGCGCACCGGCGCCACCAGCAAGTCCCTCGACTGGCGCAGGCCGATGGCGGGGACTCGTTTTTTGAGAAGATACGGGTGACGGGCGTCCACTGCGGCTCGCGCCCGCTCCCACAGCGCGGCGGCCCGCTCGGCGGCGCGGGCCTGCAACCGCCGCCGCTCCGCTAGGCGCTGGGCCTGGGCCGCCGCGATCCGCTCGCGCTCCAACCGCTGCTGCTCGGGGGTCAGCTCGACCGTCGCGGTCGCCCGCCACATTTGCGTCACGTCCGTTTTCCAGGAACCGAACGCGCCGCAAGGCACGATCCCGTCGAACAGGACGAACCAGCCGTTCTTGCGGCCTCTCCTGTCGCCCGCCACGTCGTAGCGGTGCAGCACGTCGTCGAAGGCGATCACGTCGGGATCGCTGGGCTCGCAGCCGGCCGCCCGCATCGCCTCCAGCACCTCGCCCGTCGGGTCGCGCCGCTCAGCCATCTTCCGGCGCCTCCTCCAGCCCCAGCTCCTCGATCTCGTCCTCGCTGATCGGCGTCGCCTCGCCGTTCCGGAGATCGAGCCGCAACCGGTGCTGGCCGCCCGCCCGCGCGACATCCCCCGCCCGGTAGCCGGGGAGGCCGTCGAGATAGGCGTCCGCCGCCGCCCGCAGCGCCGCCGGCAAGGCCGCTTGCACCTCGGGGTCGAGGAACCGCTCCAGCAGGCCGGGCCTCTCCAGCGGCGGATCGGTGTTCGAGAGGTCCGCCTCGTCGATGGCGGCCACCAGAGCGACCAGTGGCTCGCGCGCCGCGCCCTCGGTTCTATCGAGATCATCAAATATGTTTTTCATATATACCAAAAAACTGTCTGGAGAGTCAGGGGGTGGGTCCGGCCGTCCGCTCGGCGCCGGTCCGCTGGTCCGATTCGGTGGGCGCGTGGGCCTCCGGCCGCTCCTTCGCTGCCATCGCTGCCATCGCCGCCGCCTGCTGGGCGGCGTGCAGCGCCATCATCTGTTGAAAGTGATACGGCACGCCCGCGTATCCGAGCCGCCGGTCTTGATAGTCCTGCGCGAGCGCGTCCGCCTCGTCCGCGAGCCCGCTGTGCTGGAGCGCTCGGTAGCGCTCGATCCTCCGGGCGGATTCCTGGTGGACGTGGCGCAAGGTGGCCGCATACAGCCGTGCGGATGTCTGGAGGGTGTGTTGCTCCACGATCGGCTGCGCCTCCGCCGGCACGGCAACTGCGGCGTCGAGGGCCGCAACCCGATGCGCCACCGCCTCGGTCAAGACCGCGCGGGCGTCGGCCAGCACTGTGTCGAGCGGGCGTTCGAACGGCGCGTCCGCTGCCGCCTCCAGCACGACCGCCAGCGCCCGCGACCACGCCAGCGCCCGGTCGGTCTCGGCCCCAGCCGACACCCAGTCGGGCGGCGCGGGCTCAGCCGGCAAGACCGGCGCGGCGAGATAGGCCGCCATCCGCGCGGGTTCCACCTGCTCCGGCAGCTCGGGCCGGTCGCGCAGCGCCGCCACCAGGGTGCGGGCCAGCGCGTAGCGGTGGTAGCCGGTCAGCGCCGCGCCCTCGGCCGCCGCGTCGGCCGCTTCGTCGGCCCCGGTGTCCACGCCCCAGCGGCGCGCCAGCGCGTCGGTGACCGCCTCGATCCAGCGGCTGGCCCGCTCCACGTAATCGGTCACGCCGTCGTTTGGCGCGCCGTCGTTTGGCGCGCCATCCGGCGCTTCGGGGGCGCCGTCCGCCGCCGGCCGGCTCAGGGCCGCCGTCACCAGACCCGCGTGGAGCTTGTTGCCCGCCAGCAGCGCCTTGAGTTGCCGGCGCAGCCCGTGCTGGCGGTCGTGCCAGGCGCGCTCGCCCGCCGCGCCGCCGGGCAGGGCCAGCGGATCGGTCCGCACCCCCTCGGGATGAGTGGATTGCTGGCGCAGCCGCGCGAGGACTTCCGCCGAACGGGCGGGCGTTTGTTGGACGTGCTGGCGAAAGGCTTCGATCGTGAGGGCGGTCACGGGGCGCCTCCTTCCGGCGTCGGATCGGGGTTCGAGGTTGGGTTCGGGTTTGCGGTTTGAGCGCCGCCGCCAGCGGTCGTCGTCGCGGGCTTGACGAGGTTGATCGCGGCGGCCCGCTCCTCCTGCAAGGCTTTCCGCTCGTTCCGATGGGCGTCGCCGAGGTTGGCCCGCGCCAGCAGGTGCTCGATGCGCTCGCCCTGGCGCAGTTGCAGGTATTGGAGGTTCAGCGCCAGCGCCCCCATGTACGCCAGCTCGCGGAGGTTGGCGGCCTCGTTGTTGCCGGCCACCCCCGCATACCAGGTCGGCATGGCGAACCGGCTGTCCACCAGGGTCTTGAGCATTTCCAGATAGGAGAGGTGCTCGGGCAGGGCCGCGATCAGTTCATCCTTGTGCTCGGCCGCCTTGGACTCCCGCCAGACCTGGAGCAGCCAGCCTTTGAGCGCCGCTGCCGGCACCCGCCAGGCCAGGGCGTGGTTCAGGCTGTAGCGGCTGGCCGAGAGCCGCCCTTCGTAGAGCTTGCGCCGGATCCAGAACGTCTTGCCCTGCGGGGTCTCCCGCAGCGCCTCGGGCACGTCGTCCGTGGGGTAGGGGTCGGCGGCGTTGTCGATGAAGCGCCGCGCGTCGGCGATCCGGTCGTCGTCGAAGCTCAGCACTTCCGGCAGGAAGGTGTTGGGCTGGGTCGCATCGGCCCGGTCGCCCAGGCCCGACCCCGAGTAGAGGGTTTCCGTCTGAAACGGCGCGTCGGGCCGTTGGCTGGCCTGCGTGCAACCGCGCGAGCCCACGTCCTCGGCGTTGCAATAATGCTCGACCTGGGCCTCGACCATCGCCGCGCCCGCCGCCGCGCCGGTCCGCTCGGGCCGGCGGAGGTGGTTGAACGCCCGGTGGTAGGCTTCCGCCCGGTCGCGGGCCGGACCCGCCGCCGCCCCGGCGGTCGCCGTCTCGCAGGCGCGCGCCGGCGGCCGGTGGGCGAGGTCCGCCCGCGCCCGCAGCGAGTCCTTTTCGACTTGAGCGATGGATTGCCGCACCGTCTTGAATTGCGCGCCGAGGAATTTTTTCAGCTCGGTGAACTGCCGGACCATCTCGGCCTTGTGGGCGTTCACCGCCGCGACCACGCAGCCGTCGCAGGCGGCCCGGGCCGGGGACGAAGGCGCGAGCAGGCCGACGCCGACCGCGCCGAGGACGAGTCCGATTTTGAGGATCGGCATGATCGGCATGGTTTATCCCTTTCATTGGAAGCGAGTCATGGATGACGAGCGACCCGGCGGGTCGAAGAAGGGATTGCGTAGGGACTCAGAACCGCAACCCATCTCGCGTTCGCGGTTCTACCCGGAGCAGCCCGCCCCGCCGTTCTTGAAAGTCTGTCTGTGTATTCCCATCAGCCCGGTCGTTCAGAATGATGGTAAAGGGCTGCATCCGATAAACCGCCGCCCGTCTCGCCGTTAAGAGTTTCCTCGCCCGTGCGGGTCTGCACGGCATCAGCGTGCTTTTTCGTGTTGACGAGCACAAATACTGAATTCATGGGTGTAAACCCTCTCGATGTTTATAAGCTATTATATAGCATAATTCTTAACGACGGAAGTCTCCCCATGCCGATCACCGATGGCCGCGATCCCGCTGCCCCCGCCCGGCCCGACCGCTGGCGCCGACTCCGCGACCGCGCCAGCCGCTACGCGCGCGACCGCGCCGCCGACCTGTTCGGCGATCCCGGCCCACTGCGCGCCGCGCGGGACGGGATCGCGCGCGCGTCCGCCGCGCTGGACCTCGTTTCCGACCGTCCGCCGGCGGCCGGGCGGGCGGAGGAGGGCCGAAGGGTGGAGGAGGGCGGTCGCGCCTGGCCGGTCGCCCCCGTCTCGCGCCGTCGCTACGCGGCGGAGGCCGCCGCCGCGCGGGCGTTTTTCTCGGCCGCCGTCGTCGGCGTGCTGGCGTGCGCCCACCGGCTGTGGCTCGCCGACGCCCTGGGCGCGGGCGCGAGCCTGGGGATGGCCTTCACCTTGGCCGGCTTCGCCCTCCAGCCGGCCTACCGCTGCTGGCGCATCCGCGCCCGCTCGCCCGGTACGGCGCGCGCGTTCCTGCGCCAGCCGTCCGCCTGGTGGCCTGATCCGTTGCCGCCGGACGACCCCGCCTGACCCTTTCTCTCCCCGACCCTTTCCCCCAACGCCGGCCGACCCCTGAAAGGTGCCCCATGCCCACCGCCGCTTCCACCGCTTCCACCGCTTCCACCGCTTCCGTCTGGACCCGCCGCGTCCGGCGGCTCGCGCTCCTCGCGCTCTTCCTGCCGTTTCTGGCGCTGGCGCAGGACTCGATGTTCGCGCCCGAGCAGTTGCGACCGGCCGAAACCGACGTCAGCGTCCGGCTGCTGCGCGGCGTCATCGGCTCGTTCGTCGACAAGGTGCGTCTGGCCGACACCGTGGGCGGCGCGGACGCGGGCGCGTTCGGCGGCCTGTTCCGCGTCGTTAACTCGTTCCTGCTGCTCGTCTTGGGCCTCCTGGTCTTCGCCAAATGCGTCGCGGCGCTGCTGGACACCGCGCACGACGGGGAGGCGCTGGGGCAGGAGCGCTCCACGGTGTGGACGCCGCTGCGGCTGGCCTTCGGGATCGCCCTGCTGCTGCCGCTGGCCAACGGCTTCGCGATGGCGCAGGTCCTCGTGATGTGGGTGACCTTGAGCGGGGTGGGCCTGGCCAACGCCGTCTGGGAGGTGGCGGTCGACCAGTTCTCCAAGGCCGCGCTCTACACCGAGCCGCCGCCCGCCCAGGCCCGCCAGCTCGCCGTCGCGATGCTGGCCTCCAACGTCTGCGAGCGGATGGTCAACGACATCCCCGCCAAGGGGCCGACTCAATACAAGGTGGTGTTTGAGGCCGAGACCACCGGGACTGGCGCCGTCACCGAGCGCGCCGTCCGCTACTCGGCGGCGGACCTGGGCGAGGCGGTCTGCGGGGGATTCGCGATCCGCGAGCCGGCCGAGGGCATCCGGCTCCAGCAGGGCGTTTCGGGCGTCGATTGGCTGGACGGTTTCATGCAGTGGGTGCAAGAGCTGGTCGGTTACGGCCAGGAGACGCGAGAGCTGTTCATGAAGGAGCTGCTGGCTGGCCACGAGATCGCGGCGCTGGCAATGCGCGACGAGCTAAAACCGCTGGCGGTAGCGATTTTTGAGAGCCAGGCCGACCTGGGCGAGTGCGTGACCGTCGCCACCGGCCCACTGACCGGCGGGCGCTGCCTGAGCGCGATCGACGCCGCCGCCGAACACTACGCGGTGCGACTGAAGGGACTGATCCTGGCCACGGTCAACCTCGCCGGCCAGCGGGCGTTCACCGAATTCACGTCGAAAGCCCAGACCGAGGGCTGGCTGACGGCGGGGAGCTGGTTTTACCGGTTTATGGCGATCACGGACTACATGAACAAGCTGGCGCTGAATGTCCCGCAGCCCTATCCGATCCGGGTGTGGGAAAAGCTGCCCAAGGAGGATGTGGAAACCTACGCCCACCTGTTCAAGCGGCTGGAGGCGGTGGTGCTGGAGGCTGAAACCGACACCGGCGCCGGGCTGCTCCGCTCCAGCGGTGACCCCGAGAACAGCATGATCGACGATTTCTCCCACAACGTGTTGCGCGCTACGCTGGAGTGGATTATCCAGGCGATCATGGGGAAAACGCATCCCCTGTTCGCTATTTCCTGGCTGGGGCACACCCTGCTGGCGACCGTGCTCGGCGCCATCGCGGCCGCCGGCGCGATGGGGATGGCCAAGACCCTCGCCACTCAGAGCGGGGCGGGGCGGCTGGCTGACGCCCTCGGCGGGCTGACCGACACATTGACCAGCGGAGGGAATACCGGGGGCTTTTCGATGCTGGGTATGGTCCTCGGCGTCGTGTTCCTGGCCCTGCTCGGCTTCGCCTTGACGGCGGCGATCTATCTCCCGCTGGTTCCCTTCATTATTTGGACGGTGGCCTGCCTGCACTGGCTAAGCCGCGTGGTCGAGGCAATGATCGCCGCCCCGGTCTGGGCTGTAGGGTTTCTGAAGAACGGCCGGGGGCTGACCGGGGAGACCCTGAACGGCTGGCTGGCAATGCTGTCCTTGTTGCTCACGCCCGCGCTGATGGTGATCGGCCTGCTGGCGGCCACCGTGATCAGCTACGCCCTGCTCACTCTGGTGTCCGGGCTGTTCCTAACTGTGTCGGTCAACGCGATGAGCGGCAACGTCACCGGCCCGGTCGTCGCCATCGGCCTGCTGGTTGTGTTCGTCCTGTTCGCGGTCGACCTGACTGTGCGGTGCTTCGCGCTGGTCCACCGCCTGCCCGCCGCCGCCTTGGGCTGGCTGGGGCACCACCTGGAGGGCGTGGTCGAGCACCACCCGCTCCAGAACGAGATCAGGTCGGCGCTCTCCGGCCCCGGCGGTCTGCGGGAAACCGGCACCACCCTTGCCACTAACCTTTCGACGCGGCCCGCCGCAACGGGGACGACGGCGAAGGTCAAGCCGTTTTCGGATGGAGAGAAAGATCCATGAAACTTAGGCAGGCATCATGCTTTGCAGCGTCGGGAAATACTTCGCCTGATATATAGCTCTGCGGGTGTCGTAATCGCCAAGGATGGCCTGGATGGCTTGCCAATCCTCATTCTCATAAGCAGCGACCAGCGCGTCGATGATAGCCTTGCGGCCCTGATTCGCCGCCGCCTGCTTGGCCAACTGCTCCTGGAGTTCTCTCGTCCGAAAAAAAGTCTGCTCCAGCCACATCTGGTGGTGGAGCTGGTTGTTGGTGAGAAAGACCTTATCTAGCGCGTGGAGTCCCATGGTCTCGCCTCCTGGCCGGCGGTCCGCCGGGTGCCGATGAATTATTGAGAACTTAATTAAATTAGGTAAACCCCCGGCTTAGCCGGGGGACTCCCCAAGGTTTGACCGTTCCGGCGGTCAGTTGGATGCTCCACGGTCCCTTCAACGACCGAGGTGAATCCACCATGGCAGAGTATCGGAGT
>Ga0209573_1005215_pt1 | contig 11900 bp, 5 predicted proteins | sample TNRBio252014_DNA_FD_185870 | JGI IMG/M metagenome (GOLD analysis project Ga0209573, IMG submission 185870) | Wastewater treatment Type I Accumulibacter community from EBPR Bioreactor in Madison, WI, USA - TNR Reactor_6/25/2014_ DNA (SPAdes)... | ecosystem: Engineered > Bioreactor > EBPR >...
AGCTCACACGACACTCGATTGTGCAAGTTGTCATAATGGTAATTATAACAATACACCTAATAATTGTTTTGGATGCCATATAGAAAATTATAATAATACCTCAGACCCGGACCATCAGGCAGGGGCTTATCCGAATGACTGTACGATTTGCCACAGTCAAAACGCTTGGTCTCCTGCAAGTTTTGATCATAATTCAGTATATCCGCTCACCGGAGCACACGCTTTGATCGCAGAAGAATGCGCTTCATGTCACGAAGGTTCTTACAGCAATACCCCGAATACCTGTCAGGAATGCCATCAGGATCATTATAATGCAGCGATCAATCCTAACCATGTCAATCTTGGCTTTTCAAAAGACTGCGCGAGCTGTCACACTACAAATCCGGGGTGGAATCCGGCTTTGATGCCAAACCATAACAGCTTTTACCTGATCGAAGGAGCTCACACGACACTCGATTGTGCAAGTTGTCATAATGGTAATTATAACAATACACCTAATAATTGTTTTGGATGCCATATAGAAAATTATAATAATACCTCAGATCCGGATCATCAGGCCGGAGCTTATCCGAATGATTGTACGATCTGTCACAGTCAAAACACATGGTCTCCTGCTAATTTTGATCATAATTCAGTATATCCGCTCACCGGAGCACACGCTTTGATCGCAGAAGATTGCGCTTCTTGTCACGAAGGATCTTACAGCAATACACCAAATACCTGTCAGGAATGCCATCAGGATCATTACAATGCAACCGTCAATCCAAACCACTTAAATCTTGGTTTTTCCACCGATTGTGGTACTTGCCATACAACTGACCCGGGCTGGAATCCGGCTTTGATGCCAAATCACAGTGATTATTATGTGATCGAAGGCGCTCACACAACGCTGGATTGTGCCGGTTGCCACAACGGAAACTATAACAATACGCCCAATACATGTTTTGGCTGTCACGGAGATGATTATAACGCGACATCTGATCCGAACCATGCCGCTGAACAATTCCCTTTAGATTGCGCCAGCTGCCATTCCCAAACTGCCTGGACTCCATCAACTTTTGATCATAACAATTACTATCCCCTAACCGGTGGACATGCTTTGGTAGCCAATAATTGCAGTCTGTGCCACAATGGCAATTACACCAACACTCCAAACTTATGCAGCGATTGTCATACTGCTGACTTTATGGCCACTACCAATCCGAACCACAATGCGCTTGGATTACCTATGGATTGTGCCATGTGTCATACGACTGAACCACAATGGAATCCCGCACAATTTCCAATACACAACGATTTTTATGTTTTGGAAGGAGCACATATTGGCTTGGATTGTGTGAGTTGTCATGGGGGCGATTACAACAATACACCGAATACCTGTTTTGGTTGCCATGCTGCAGACTACAATAACACAACAAATCCGAATCACCTGGCGGCACAATTCCCGACCGATTGCACCAATTGTCATAATCAAAACAGTTGGACGCCATCGACTTTCAATCATGATGCAATGTATTTCCCTATATACAGCGGAAAGCATGAAGGTGAATGGGATCTGTGTTCGGATTGTCATATCAACGCCAATAACTATTCCATTTTCAGTTGCATCAATTGTCATGAGCACAACAACCAGGGAGAAGTGGATGATGACCATGATGAAGTTGATGGTTATGTGTATGAGAGCAATGCTTGTTATGCTTGTCATCCGGATGGAAATAACTGACTTATAAAATATTATGTTGAAAAAAGCTGTTATAGCCATACTTTTGTTAATGCCGGTTTGGTTGCTTGGTCAAACGGTTTTAAAGGTATTGGAAGGAACTGTTTCCTTTAAAAGCAGTGCAAATGTTTATGTTAAATTTGTTTCAACGGAAGGAATTGAGGTCGGAGATACTTTGGAATATTTTGATGGTCAAATCTACATTAAGTCCTTGGCTGTCAAGCAAAAATCCAGTACTTCGTGCGTCACTGAAAACATAGTTACCCAAGCCTTTAACATTGGAGACAAAATATTTTTCCGAAAAAATTTGCCTTTATTAACACCGGAACCAGCAACTTCAGCACTAGATTCTATGTTAACTAAACCCTTGATTGCACCGGCACAAACATTGGATACATTAGATGAATCGGAAATAAAAACTAAAACAAGAAAAGAGTTGATATCTGGTAGATTAAGCCTGTCCACCAACGCTGATATTTTTTCAACTTCGGATAATTACCAAAGGGTCAGAGCCGGATTTTCTTTCAATGTGGCCAATATAAGACAATCAGCTTTTTCCACCCAGACTTATCTGACTTTCCGGCGTCGTTATGGGATCGATCAGCTGGAACAGGATCTTTTCAATGATTTGAAAGTCTTTACTCTGGCTGTTCAATATGCTCCGGGAGAACAGTACAGCATCTGGCTGGGAAGGAAAATGAATCAACATGTGGCTAACATGGGTGCAATTGATGGTGTACAGGCAGAATACAGGATCAAGCGTTTTACCCTGGGTACATTTATCGGAACACGTCCCGATTTTACCAATTTTTCATTTAATTATTCCCTTCCACAGTTTGGCGCCTACCTCGTCAGAAAAGACGAATTTAAACACGGGATGGCTTCAACGACATTGGCTATCGCTGAACAAATGAATGGTTTCCTCACGGACAGAAGGTTTTTATACGTTCAACATAACAGCACACTTTTTAAGAAACTCAACTTGTTTTTTTCTTCAGAACTCGACCTGTTTTCAAAAGTTGACAGCCTGTCATCAGGTCAGTTCAGACTCACCAGCCTTTACCTTTCTGCAAGATATCGAATTGCCAAAAATCTGAGTTTATCTACTTCCTATGACAATCGAAGAAATGTAATTTATTACGAATCTTACCAGACACTGGTAGAACAACTACTGGCACAGGAAACCAGACATGGGTTGAGATTTCAGGTCAATTTCAGCCCCGTTAAAAATATTTCGGTAAATGCCTCCTCGTTTCTAAGATTTCAGGGTGAAGGCACCATACCAACCACCAATTATGTCTTGAACATCCACTTCAACAGGCTTCCTTTGGTACAGTCATCTGTCAGTTTTACAGGCAATTACATTCAATCAGGATATTTTACCGGAACGATCCTGGGCGGACGACTATCCAACAGTTTTGCAAAAGGAAAACTGAACCTTGAATTGACCTACAGAAATGTAAATTATCTTTTCAATTACTCAGAAACGCCACTTATTCAGCATATTGCCGGAACAAATATCAGTTACAATCTGTTAAAAAGAACAAGTCTGATGTTTAGCTATGAAGCTACATTTGACAAAAACTCAACGGATTTTCACAGATATTATATTACTTTTGTCCAGCGTTTTAAAAACTAAAAAAACTATGTTTAAATATATCTTCTTTGCCGTACTGGTTTTTGGCCTGATTTCCTGTGATTCAAAACCCAAACTCGTTTCGCCGAATGCCATCAATCAACCTGCACCGGGAAGCCAAAAACAGGAGAATTCGATGCCTTCTGCGGACGATCAGGAAGTTCATCAGGTTGAAGCCAATGAAATTCTTCATACAGACCGATATACCTACATGAATGTCACCGAAGGAAAAAGAAAATTCTGGATTGCAACCGCTAAAATGGATGCAGAAAAAGGTAAGAAATATATGTACCGCGGAGGACTACTGAAAGTCAATTTTGAAAGTCAGGATTTTAAAAGAACCTTTGACACCATTTATCTGGTTCAACAAGTGATCGACAGCCAACAGCATCCATCCGGCGATATGCCCGCTTCAACGGAAACAACCAGTCAAACCAAAAAATTTGCTCCCGCACCAAAAATCGAAGGCGTTGTCAAATTGTCTACCCTGTTCAGTAACATGGCTAAATACAATGGCAAAACGGTCAAAGTCACAGGCGAAGTGGTAAAAGTCAACAATGGGATCATGGGAAGAAACTGGGTTCATATCAGGGAAAAAGGAAATGAGAAAGATCTGACCATTACAACCAACGACGTGATCCAACTCGGTGAAAATGTCGCTTTTGAGGGAAAAATAGCCCATAAAAAGGATTTTGGTTCCGGATATTTCTACGACCTGATCATGGAAGAAGGTAAACTGTTGAAGTAGAATTCCCACAATAAACTATCTGTTAATAACAATCAGCTAATTTCGTTTTTTACTTATTTCAGGTATGCAAAAGAATGCCCTGTAAAACTGCTGTCATAATTTGATCATGTATTCAAAAATTGAATATTTTGGGGTATAATCGGTAATATTATATATAAATTTACCGATTATAACCTCAATATTTGACTTTTTCCTGAAAGATCTGGTTTATGAACCATTTATTGGTTAAACCATACCCGAGGCCAAAATCAATATCAACAGTTGAGCTATCATAATTCTCATGATAGTTGCCATCGGGTATACTGTCACATAAGATTGTGTTGGAATATCCGAATTAAAATATTGATTGCTGAATGACAAAGCAGCCGGATCTGTGTAAGTCGCACTCATAATACCTATCAGCTTCAAAAAATTTATCTTCATCACAAATCTCCCGATGATGAGCATAAAAATTAAAGGTATAAAAGTGATCAGCGCACCGTACCCAATCCATTCCCATCCGTTGTATGTGACAAAGTTTTCATAAAAGTGTTTCCCTGCATAGATACCAACCGTTGCAAAAAACAATGAGATCCCCATATCTTTCATAAAATGTATCGCACCATGATTGATATAAGTATGTATCATTCCTATGCCTCCATATCTGCTTAAAAACAAAGCTACCAGTAGTGGACCTGCAGCAAAACCCAATTTGATCGGAACAGGAAAAGACGGTATTAAAAATGGAATAGACCCTACAATGATGCCTAATATCAACCCGCCAAATATGGAGAAAAAATCTGGTTCAAGCAGTTTTTTCTCAGAATTACCTATCATTTTTTCCGCCTGTTGAACTGACCATTTGTTGCCAACAACCGCAATTTTATCGCCAAAAAAGAGGGTCAAATTGGGGTGAGCCAGCAATTCCCTGCCAGATCTGAAAATTCGGGTTACTTTCAAGTCGTAACGATTATACATATCCAGTTCCTCAAGGGTTTTGTGAACGATACTATTATTTGTTACGATCAATGTTTTTGCCATGATCCCTTCCTCTTTTTCTACCATTGTATCTGATGATTCCCTGCCAAGGTATCCGATCACTTTATCAAGGTCCTCCTTAAAACCAACCATCATTAAAACATCAAGAAATTCCAATAAGGTGTCTGATGAAGGCGAAATAACCTGGGTTGAACCAGTACGTTTGAGTCGGGAAAAAATCACCTTATCTTTACCGAACATGTCTACGATTTCTCTTAAAGTTTTTCCGACAGGTTCTTCATTGGTGATCCTGACTTTCATTACAACAGGAACCGATTCGCTGGAGACAGATTCTTTGATAAAAGCTTCATGCTCCTTTTTGATATCAATTCTGAGGAATTTTTTGGCCAGGATCATCAGGAGAATAATTCCAAAAACACCGAATGGATAGGTTATGGCGTAAGCAACTGCAGGATCAGCGAATTTTCTATCCGGAAACTGTTGCTGAAATTCCACTAAAACAGATTTTGCCGCTCCAAGTCCCGGAGTGTTGGTGACTGCGCCGGACATCATCCCGACTACATTTTCAATGGATTGACCACTCACCATAAAAATGATGATGGCCACCAAACCTCCTAACAAAATCGCAAAAATAGCCAGCAAATTGAATTTGAGGCCGTCGTTTTTCAGTGATGAAAAAAATGAAACTCCAACCTGTATCCCAATTCCATATACAAAAAGTATCAGTCCAAAATCTCTTAAAAACTCCAGTGTGTTGTGTTCTACAGTATAACCGTAGTGTCCCAGAATCAAGCCCGAAAACATGATGGCTGACATCCCGAAAGAGATTTTCCTGATTTTCAGGTTGCCCATAAAAATCCCTACAGCCACTACCAACATCACCACAATCAATGATTGGGTAACACTTGGATGGTCCGTAGGCTTTATTAATGTTAATATTGTTTCGATCATATTATTTTGATTCAAAAATCAATTTGCAAAATTATAATTCGTTTTTTATAAAAAACATAATTAATACTAAAATTTTATTTTTTTTCTTTGAATATTTTAAAATAAATGTTGTTAATAATACTTTTGAAATCAACAAAATTCCTCTTATAAAGTTTTAAATCATCCTGCAATATCTGTTTTATCCCTTAGATCCCTTCCTCAAATAAACAAATAGACAATTAACAAATGAATCTGATTTCCATATACTTTGAATTTAAAATGCAAGTTCGCGTATACATAATAATGGATTGATAATAAAAGTCTTTGAAACATTATCTCCTTTATTGTTCGCAGCGTTTTATATTTGAATCGAATCTGATTGACTAAAATCTATGCAATTTTCAAAAATAGTTATTTCCGGTGGTTTCTTCTCTTATTGGACAATAAACAATAGTTTTGGTCATCCTTTTATGGCCATTTTCAATAGACTCTGTCTATGTGAAATGAATGGAAGAATGTTTTTCAATCACTCCATACATGGAAACTCCAATTTCCTGATCAAAAGTTCAAAAGTTCATAAATATCACTACAAGACAGGTATATTGAATTTAAAAAAAATTTTGCTTATCAGCTTACTTTTTTTTGTGCTAAAAACTGCATCCCAAAACTGTCTTTACCTGGCCTATGATGGTTTTCAATATGATCAGAATATACCTCTGAATGGGCTTTCGGGTGGTACAGGCTGGTTTGCACCCTGGGATGTTCAGGTTGGAAATACTGATATTCCCGGATACCAGACACAGGCACAATCTTTAGTATATTCGGATGTCCAGACAGCAGGAGGGAAAGCCATCGGTGGCAAAGATTATCTGACTGCAGGAAGATTGCTCGACGCCGGAAACGATGGTGCTTTTGCAGCTTATGTGTCGCCGGGTCAGACTGGTATTGGCACTTTGAGGGGTGATACTTTGTGGTATAGCCTCCTGCTTTCCAAAATGCAATCGAATGATCATGCAGTTAATGCTGTCCTGCATAATGGAAATGTTCCGTGGCATAGTAATTTTAGCGGAAGTTATCGGGTTGGCGTAGGATACTTTGGAGACCAGTCTGATGTGAACGGAGAAAGACGCTGGACATTGCTCGTCGAAAACAACTACTACCATACTACGGCGGTTGCTTCCGGAACAGCGTTCTTTGTGGTCCGCATCATTTTTGATGAAAACACTACCAAAGTAGATCTATTCCTGAATCCTTCGATGACCGGATTTGAAGGTCCGCCAGAAACTGCTACTCTTTCCATGCAGACCAATTCACTGCTCAATTTCAGGAGTTATGCAGTTTACCTTGGACATGCTCCGGGAAACGGGCAGATAGATGAACTCCGTTTTGCAGGATCCTGGACCTGTGTTACTCCAGATGCCGCTGTTCCTGTCAATCTACCTCCAATTGCTGCCTTTGATATGACTCCTGCTACAGGATCAACCCCGGTCTCTGTTGAGTTCAACAGTGCTGATTCCTTTGATCCGGAAAATGGCACGCTCAGTTTTTTATGGAATTTTGGTGATGGGTCAGCTGGCTCAACTGCTGCCAATCCGGTTCATTTGTACGAAAACCTGACCGGAGAAATACCGGTTTCCCTCACTGTTACAGATCCCGAAGGTTTGAGCCAAACTATGTACCATACGCTGGTATTATTGAACGAATACGATACATACTCCTGCCAGACTACGGTTAGTTGTATCAATATGGCAAGTTGCGGACAAAATGATGCCCGGATTCGTGTCAATGCCGGCAATCACACTATTCAAATGCGGGATTCACAGAATAACACGCTCAGCCCGGTCAACGGTAATGAATTTCACAATCTTTCACCAGGTAATTATCAGCTTTTTATTGCGGGAAACGGTACTGCCTGTACTGATACTTTTCAAATATTCATCCGGACGGACAGTACCACATGTGAAAACTGGACTCCATCCGATTGTGTAATGGAAATCGGAACGAATATGTCCTCATTTACCGATTGGAGTTTTGAAAGACCGATGAAAAATCTGTTCAAACACATCAGAAGCGACATACTGACTTACAGTGACTCACAGGGGTGTTGGGATTGCAGTGTATTGGAAGAAATGGAAATGGATCCAAACGGTTATCCGTTATATATTCCTCAAAACACGTCGATCGGTGCCACCATGGTTCGATATGTGATTTCTGCCAACGGTGGAAATCTTCATCAGGATTCGAGTTATGTCCTGCTTTATGACGGACAAGGTACGATTACTGTTAACGGGGGTGTCACTATTCTGTCATCTGCACCCGGAAGGATTGCTTTCAGTCCTCAAAACACTGGACATATCTGGATCCATATCACCTCATCCCTGAACGGGAACCATATCAGGAACATCAGAGTCCTGAGGCCTCCCCATGAATTTGAGAATCTTGCTGAACACCCATTTTATGAAGTTTTTCTCGATAAAATAACCCCATTTACAGCTTTGAGATTTATGGATTGGGGAAGAACAAACAATAGTCCGCTAATTAGCTGGAGTGAAAGGGCAAATGATGATTATTTTACTTACGGAACTTCCACCGGTGTACCTTATGAAACCATGATCCAATTGGCCAATTATACTTCAAAGGATGTCTGGATTTGTGTTCCGCACATGGCTGATGATCAATTCATTACGCAGATGGCAATGTTTTTCAGGGACCATCTGGATCCTACCCTGAAAATATATCTGGAATACTCCAATGAGGTTTGGAACTGGATTTTCGAACAAGCACATTATAATAATAACAACAGACCTTTGAATCTGAGCTATGGCCGGGCCATGGCAGAAAAAGCAGGAAATGTTTTCAGGATCTGGCGTAACGTTTTTGCAGGACAGGAATGCCGTGTCAAAAGAGTTTTGGGATTGCAGGGCGGATACAATGGCCTGAATGAGCAAATATTGTCTCAATTGTCTCAGGATGAATGGGATTATGGATCACCAACGCACTATTTTGGATTGACGCATGGTTCGGAAGGAATACCGGAACTATTCAGCGGCAGCACAGTTCAGGATGTCATGACCAATGCCATGAATTCCTGGAACGGGTTCAGATCTTACATCAAAAATGATTACAACAATGTGCATCTTTTTGGAAAGGAAGTGATCACTTATGAAGGAGGACAGCATTTTGTGGGTAACGTTTTTGGAATTCCATACGATTACCAGGAAGCGATGTGGGAGGCACAATACAGTCCGGAAATGTATAACATGTACCGGGAGATCCATCAGACAATCCGGGCCTGGGGCTGCAGGCTGGCGATGAATTTTACGCTGGCGTACGAACAGGAAAGCATTTATGGTTCCTGGGGAGCGCTCAGTGATATAGATATGCAGGCTCCTTATATGAATATTGCCCCGAAATACCAGGCATTGCTGGACGAGGCTGCTTCTCCGGATTGCAGGCAACTTTTTTGGTGGGAAGGAAAACGATCTGCTTCCTGGTCTGATCCGTGCAACTGGGATCAGGGTGTTTTGCCGGGTCAGAGATCCACAGTATTTATCCCGGGTAATTCCGGTCATCAGCCGGAAGCAGATATAAATACGGTGATAAAATCATTAAATGTCCTTCTGCAAGGTATTTTATCGGTTTTAACCGGAGTTAGTCTTTCCCTGAAAGAATAAGTTGATGTTCTGTTGTTCAAATGTTGAAAATCCTGACATTCATCGTCAGGAATCAGATCATTCTAGCATCTGAACATCAGATAATCAGATCATTAGTAATTGTTCCTTTGTTCGAGCTGTCGAAGATCATGACATTCATCGTCATAATTCGATTTGTTCGAGCTGTTCGAGCTGTTTGAACTGTCGCAGATCATGATGGAACATAGTGATTGAAAATCATGACATTCATCGTCATGACTTTCATCGTCACTACATTCATCGTCATGATTCGCATCAGTTCACAACTCACAACTCACAACTCACAACTCACAGTTTACAGTTCACAACTCACAGTTCACAACTCACAACTCACAGTTCATTAAAACATTTTCACAAACCGTCCTGTCCCTCTGATCCTGCCGGTTTTGTCTGTCACCCGAACAAAATACATCCCGGTCGGCAAATATCCAATGTTAATTTGGTTCGATCCTCCTTGTGTTTCGCTCACAGTAATATATATTTCCCTTCCCATATGATCCAATATGTCAATTACACCGCTTTGATCTTCTTCCAGACTGATCGTTACACGATCAGATGCCGGATTTGGATATATGCGTAGCAAGCAGACATTTTCAGTTTCTTTGGTTGATGTCAGCCCTATATCCTCTGCATTGAACTTTAGCAAGGTAGGCCAATTACCTTGATAAAGATCCTCATCAGCAGGCCAGAATATGTTGATGCCATTTAATAAAATATCTCCGTCGGGAAGTTGAAAGATATCAGTCGGACTGAAAAAATACTCTGGATTTTGATTACCTATAGTTTTTATTTTTTCAAGTTCATCAAATCCTTTTGTTTTAAAAAAATTCAACCTGAATGATCTGTCACCGGTAACCCCAACCACCAAAAATTCGTTTTCTGATTCCAGATATGTTGTTTTAAATGTAAAATGTTTTGTGCCATTTTGGGTTGTCATAAAGCGTTTGACAATATTCCCTTCATAATCCAGGATAATATGTTCTAAAATAAATGGTTCCCATGGATTACGCCATAAATCTACCATGATTTTTATAAATCTATTATCTGCATTTTCAATATAAATTTGCCCGTAATTAACACCAATAAGGTCATCCAAAAAGTACTCTCGCCTTTTTTTCAGGTCTTTATCATAGATAGTCAATCTGCTCTGCCCATCCGCTAAAGGATCTTGCTTAACAACATGACTCAAAACTAAGATGGTATCTTTGCTAACGATGAAAACAGGCTGATAATGATTCGTATAACCTGAATTAGGAGCATTAAATCTTATGGTATCTTCATTCATTTGCTGAATTTGATGACCGTTTTCATCGATTAAATACTGTTTTAACACAAATCCCGATTTTGTAACTTTTTCAATAAATTGAAAATTTCCATTTTTATCCCCTTTGAAAAATCTTGAATTTTGCATTTGATGCTTAAGCCTCAATGATTCATGATCCGAAAGTGACGGTGTAATATGCTCAATCAGATAACCTGTTTCAATATCAAATTTCCTGATCGAAATAAGCGAACTGTCGCCATCGTCCAGCCATATTAAATAAGGGTCTGGTTTGGGTGCAACTATCCTCCTGAAAGAAACTACATTCAGTCTTCTTTGATCATCAATATAAAGATCCTGAATAACCTCTTGTCTTTCTTCGGTACGTAAATCAAAGGTGTAGATCCAGTCAACTTCTCCATTTATTGGATTTATCCTTTCTACTTGCCCGCCGTCAATTCCATAATTTGTTGTTGCTGTGGATGGTGCAATGTACAAATTGTCCTCAAACAATACATAACATGAGGGATTTTTACTTTTAGTAAATTGGTTACGGCCATCAAAATTATTTATTCCAATCAAACTACTATCAATAGGCGCGTGTTGCCAGACAGGTATAATATTATTAAATATCAATGGCTGATAGCTTATTTCTTGTGATTGAACTCTTAAAGCAATAAACGAAATGATTATGGTAATGTAAGTTATTTTCAACATGATTAGATTATTAAAAGCGACAGCAGTCGCAGTTGCAAATTAGCTGTCGCCTTGATGATATAATAGTTTTACAAGTTAAAAAAAATTGAAATCAAAATCCTCACTTCCAAATCCTTCAGCGAAACGGAGGATCGTCCAGCAATCTTCGCGGCTTCCTCCGGAATATATTGTTTTTAAGTCCAAATAATATTTGTTGAATACGGGTTGAATACGGGTTG
>Ga0209573_1005216_pt1 | contig 11900 bp, 6 predicted proteins | sample TNRBio252014_DNA_FD_185870 | JGI IMG/M metagenome (GOLD analysis project Ga0209573, IMG submission 185870) | Wastewater treatment Type I Accumulibacter community from EBPR Bioreactor in Madison, WI, USA - TNR Reactor_6/25/2014_ DNA (SPAdes)... | ecosystem: Engineered > Bioreactor > EBPR >...
AGTTGGGGCTGGTTTTTGCTGCCGGAGCGGAATTTATTCACTATTTTTTACCTTATCGTTCTTTCAACATCAATGACCTGATCGGAAATGTGTCGGGAATAATTTTGGGGTGGGGGATGAGAACAATTTGGAAATTAATTAAAATTCGAAAATTTGAAAATTCGAAAATTTGAAGATTCGAGAATTCGAAGATTCGAAAATTCGAAGATTAAGGCGTGTACGAGAGTACATAATTTGAAAATTAATTAAAATTCGAAGATTTGAGGATTTGAAAATTCGAAGATTGAGGCGAGAACAGTAATTTGAAGTTCGAAGATTAGTTAAAATTCGAAAATTTGAAGATTTGAAAATTATGTAAAATTTGAAGATTTGAAGATTTGAAGATTCGAAAATTAAATCGAGTCCAGATATTTAAATTGAAATTGGAATTATATTTTCTTGAATGTTTGAATCCTTAAATCTTCGAATCTCGCAGAACATGACATTCATCGTCATGACTCGAATTTTCAAATCCTCAAATTTTCGAATCCTCGAATCTTCGAATCTTGGAATATCGCAGATCATGACATTCATCGTCATGTCTCGAATTTTCAAATCCTCGAATTTTCGAATTTTCGAATCTTCGAATCTTGGAATATCGCAGATCATGACATTCATCGTCATGACTCGAATCTCGTAGATCCCGACAGGCATCGTCGGGACTCAAATCTTCGAATCTTCGAATTTTCAAATCAAAATAATATATCATGACCCTATCTAACTTCGAAGACCTTCCCTTATGGCAAAAAGCACGCGAACTTTCTAAATTTGTGTTTAAGCTCACAGAAGAAGGCCAGATTTTTAAAGATTTTCGTTTTCGTGATCAAATCAGGGCCTCTGCAGGATCTGTTGCTGACAACATTGCAGAAGGTTTTGAAAGAGAAGGGAATAAGGAATTTATCCAATTCCTCTTCATTGCAAAAGGATCCTGTGCTGAAACCCGCTCACAAAGCTACCGTGCATTTGATAATCAATACATTGATCAGGAAAAGCTTGAAGAATTGGTTGATAAAACCAGGGATATTTCAACTGACATTTCCAATTTCATTAAATATCTTAAAAATTCCGGAATGAAGGGGAAGAAATATGTTTAAGATTCGAAGATTAATTAAAATTTGAAGATTTGAAAATTAATTAAAATTCGAAGATTTGAAGATTTGAAAATTCGAAAATTAAATCGAGTCCAGATATTTAAATTGAAATTGAAATTGGAATTATATTTTCTTGAATGTTTGAATCCTTAAATCTTCGAATCTCGTAGATCCCGACATTCATCGTCGGGATCGCAGATCATGACATTCATCGTCATGACTCAAATCGTCGAATCTCGTAGATCCCGATCAAGGATGCTGATTGAAAATGCTGACATATGAAGTATCGTCAGTATATTTATCGTCAGTACATTCATCGTCGGGATTGCAGATCATGACATTTATCGTCATGACTCGAATTTTCGAATCCTCGAATTTTCGAATCTTCGAATCTTGGAATATCGCAGATCATGACATTCATCGTCATGACTCGAATTTTCGAATCTTCAAATTTTCAAATCTTATTTTTCCGGGTATAACCATAAATACATCGCTGTAATTGAATATATTTGTGGTTATAATCTAAAAAAGTTAAATGATACGCAGACCTGATTATATCTGGCAATTAGCGCGTTTTCTGGATAAACCGCAGATAAAGATCATTACCGGCTTACGGAGATCAGGGAAATCCACTGTTTTGCGATTGCTTAAAGACAAATTGTTATATGACGGCATAAATGAAGAACAGATCATTTTGATAAGTTTTGAAAGTTTTGAATGGGCTGAGTGTTCAACGTCTCAACAGCTATATGATTTTATAAAGAAAAGGATACAGCCCGATAAAAAGATATATCTCTTATTGGATGAGATACAGGAAGTCACGGGTTGGGAAAAGGCCGTTAATTCTTTTTTGGTTGATTTAAATGTGGATATTTATTTAACGGGATCCAATGCCCATTTGCTCTCTACAGACCTGGCTACTTATCTCGCCGGACGATATGTGGAAATCCCTGTTTTTACACTGTCTTATAAGGAGTTTTTAGATTTCAGAATGCACTTTTTCTCCGATAACCAAACACTTTCGAACCCTTTTATATATTATTTGAGAAGAGGGGGGTTTCCAGTGATCCATAGGGTAAATTACGATGAAGATACCGCGTATATGGTTGTTCGGGATATTTATGCTTCGGTCATACTCAGGGATACTGTTCAGCGACATAAAATCCGGGATGTGGAACTACTTGAACGCGTGATCAGATACGCGTTTGATACAATCGGAAGCACATTCTCGGGTAAAAATGTAGCGGATTATTTTAAAAGTCAGCAACGGAAAACCGATATTCAAACCATTTACAATTATCTGAATGCATTGGAAGGGGCCTTTGTTTTATATCGGGTACCCAGGTATGATATTAAAGGCCGGGAGATACTTAAAACCCAGGAAAAGTTTTATGCAGGAGATATTTCCATGGTCTATTCAATCATGGGATACAGAGATCGCATGATTTCAGGTATATTGGAAAATATTGTGTTTTTGGAATTAAAAAGAAGGGGATACCAAGTTTATATCGGAAAACTGGATAATAGAGAAATTGATTTTATTGGTGAAAAACAGGGTGGAAAAATATATATACAGGTGGCTTATAAAATGGAAAGTAAGCAAACAATTGACAGGGAGTTTTCGCCCCTACTTTCAATAAATGATCACTTCCCGAAATTTGTGGTTTCAATGGACGACTTTTGGACTGATTCGATAGAAGGCGTGAAACACATATACATTGCAGACTTTTTGTTATCTGAAAACTGGTAATTATTTGAAAATTCGAGGATTTGAAAATTCGAAAATTTGAAAATTCGAGGATTCGAAGATTCAGGCGAAATCAATATTTGAAAATAAATTAAAATTTGAAAATAAATTAAAATTCGAAGATTCGAAAATTCGAAAATTCCAAGATTAATATGAATAATTATAGAATTATAGCTGAGAGTCTTTTTTTTCGGATCCCTGAATTCTCAAATCTCGCAGATCCCTGTATTCTTCGTTGCGACTCAAATCTTCGAATCTCGCAGATCCCGATCAAGGATGCTGATATTTATCGTCAGTACAGGCATCGTCGGGATCGCAGATCATGACATTCATCGTCATGACTCGAATTTTCAAATTTTCTAATTTTCGAATTTTCGAATTTTCAAATCTTCCATATAACCATTTTTTATTATATAATCATTTAACCCCATTCCAATGATTCCTAGATTTCCAAAAAGCAAGTCACGATCATCACCTTTGCCGGAGTATATGGTCATTGATTCCAGAGATGGTCTGGAAGGACTGGTTCGCCAGGAAGTAGGTGAAGAGGCCATGGATTTTGTCCTGAGTCAGATAGGCAGTTTTAGTAGTGAGGTTTTTGTCGGCTCTACTTCAACCCGTTTCAATATACTCCGGTTGCCTGACAATCATTATAAACATTTTGTCAATCTGAAGCAGATCAACGATTTCAGATTTTTGAATAAGTTTTTTGAATCTGTCAATAAGAAGATGCCGGATGGAGGCTTATTCATTGATTTTGTCGAAACCTATGCAACGCGAAGGAACAGAAAACTAAAAAAATACTGGCCTCCGTTCAACTGGCTCGTTTATATGATCGACCTCGTTTTTTATCGTATCATGCCCAAGTTGCCACTCACAAGAGGTATTTACTTCTTTGTCACCCGGGGCAAAAGACGTATACTTACTAAAGCCGAAACCTTTGGTAGATTGTATTCCTGCGGATTCGAGATAGTAGAAGAGAAAGTGATACAAGACTTGCTATTTTTTTGTGCGAAAAAGATCAAAGAACCCGCCTATGACATGAATCCTACCTATGGGCCAATTGCCAGATTAAGGAGGGTAGGAAAGAACGGTAAAATGTTCAATGTGTATAAATTGCGCACCATGCATCCTTATTCAGAATACCTTCAGGATTATGTTTATAAAAAGCATAAGCTCGATGAAGGAGGCAAATTTAAAAACGACTTTCGTATTTCCTGGGAAGGCGCTTTTTTTCGCAAATTCTGGCTGGATGAATTGCCGATGCTGATCAATTTATTAAAAGGAGACATGAAGCTGGTAGGTGTCCGACCATTGAGCCGGCAGTATTTTAGTATGTATTCCAAAGAACTCCAGGAGAAAAGGACTAAAAGTAAACCCGGACTCCTCCCTCCTTTTTATGCGGACATGCCAAAAACCTTTGAGGAGATCATGGACTCAGAAGCCAGATATCTGGATGCCTATGAAAAAGCTAAATGATATTTAAGTTGATGGGTAGTGTCCGACAAAAATTACAAGATTTCTCGCTCCGCTCGAAATGACAAGGCTTTCAGGGGATTTAGGAGAGAAAAGGGTAGGCGGCGGCAATGCTGCCGCCTACCCCCCTTCTCAAACAACTAACTGTCTGTCATTCCTGACGCTGCGGTCAGGACAGGTCCGAACGAAGTGAGGAATCTCGAACATATAATTCTAACCTTTAAAATTTTTGTCGGACACTACTGATTAATTAATCAAACTTTTATTTAGTTAAATTCATAGTAATATGGTTATTCTGCCTATGAGCCTATGTTTCTATGTGGTGACAAATAAATATTCAACACATAGATACATAGAAACATAGAAATACATGTGTTTAATTTCATAGTAATATGGTTATTCTGCCTATGAGCCTATGTTTCTATGTGGTGACAAATAAATATTCAACACATAGATACATAGAAACATAGAAAATCATGTGTTTAATTTCATAGTAATATGGTTATTCTGCCTATGTGCCTATGTTTCTATGTGGTGACAAATAAATATTCAACACATAGATACATAGAAACATAGAAATACAAGTGTTTAATTTCGTAGTAATATGCTTTTTCTGCCTATGTGCCTATGTATCTATGTGGTGACAAATAAATATTGAACACATAGATACAAAGAAACATAGAAATACAAGTATTTAATTTCATAGTAATATGCTTTTTCTGCCTATGTGCCTATTTTTCTATGTGGTGACAAATAAATTTTCAACACATAGAAACATAGAAATACAAGTATTTAATTTCATATAATATGGTTATTCTGCCTATGAGCCTATGCATCTATGTGGTGGACAAACTAATATTGAACACATAGATACATAGAAACATAGAAATACAAGTATTTATTTCATAGTAATATGGTTATTCTGCCTATGTGCCTATGTATCTATGTGGTGACAAACAAATATTCAACACATAGATAAATAGAAACATAGAAATACAAGTATTTAATGAAAGTACCGATTCGATTCAAATTACTTAACAATGGATACTAAATATGAAATGTTCCTTTCTCAACCCCAGGCTTGATCAATGTGACCCGGTATCAATTATATTATTTGTACCAGACAAAGGGGCATTTCTGTTTACAGCGAACAAAAAAAATCATTTTTTAAAAATTATACTACCTTTGCTGCCCTAAACGCCATAAAATCATAAAAATGAAAATGATCAACCCTTGATTCATTATTTTTTATATCTGCTTAACTAAGCAAGAAAGGATATTATATCCGGTTGTAAATTGGACATGAATTGGTTTTATTCACTTTTTTTTGATCTAAATATTTAAAAATATGCGTTATATACTTCATATATTCTTTGGGATGTTATTGATTTCCTTGATTTCATCCTGTGCATCACCCAAGGATGTTTTATATTTTCAGGATTTGCAGGTAGATACCAGTCTGCATAACGTTGTGAACTATGAAATCGAGTTTGAAGCAGGAGATATGATCTATATCACAGTATCAGGTGCAGATCTGATGGCTGTTCAACCCTTTAATCTGCCTGTTATCAACTTAAATCCTGCAGATGGAAAAGCGAGCGGTCAAGTCATGATGCAGAGTTATCTGGTGCATAAAGATGGCACGATTGACTTTCCATTGCTTGGTAAGATACAGGTTGCAGGTAAAACCAAGTTGCATCTGAGAGAGCATTTATTGATCAGGCTTAAAGAGTATGTGAATGATCCGATCGTGAACATATCCATGGCAAATTTCAGGGTTACGGTTTTAGGAGATGTTGCAAAACCGGGAACTTTTTCCATACTGAATGATAAAATTACACTGTTGGAAGCGATCGGAATGGCCGGAGACTTGCAGATCACCGGTAAACGAGACAATATCATGGTCATCAGGGAAGAATCGGGGGACAAGAAAATTTTCAGGGTAGATCTCAGAGAGGGCAATATACTGAACAGCCCGGTATATTATTTGAAACAAAATGATGTGGTTTATGTGGAGCCCAATAAAGCAAAGGTTAATTCCTCAAGTTATAGCGCCAATTCCGGAATCATCATCTCAGCAGCTACCTTATTGGTTACCATTTTTTCAATAATTCTAAATATCATCTTAAAATAATTTTAATTATATTATATGAAGTTCGAACATTTTGAACAATTGCCCGATCAGCCACAGGAAGATACCATCAATATCCGTGAACAAATAGAGAAATACCTTCAATACTGGTATTGGTTTGTGATTGGAGTCTTGATTGCGGGTACGTTTGCTTTCTTTTATCTGAGATACAGTACACCCATTTATGAGGCAAAAACAACCATTTTGCTCAAACAGGACAAAGGTGGTGGAGCGCTGAGCGAGATGTCAGCATTTCAGGATTTGGGGATACTTAATTCTGCCAATACCAGGGTGGAAGATGAAAAACATGTACTTCAGTCGCGCACGATCATGAATGGTGTGGTGGATGAATTGGAACTCAATATCCGATATCACCGAAAAACTAAAATGGCAAGAAGGATGGTGGAATTATTCTATGATATTCCGTTTGATCTGGTTTTTGCAAGTGATACCATTCTGGGAAAGTTAAGTACCAGTTTTTCCATTAAAATCAAATCTGACGCAGCGTTTTTTGTCAGGATGGATAAAGATAAACCCTGGGCTAAAGCATACTTTGGTCAACGCATCAAAATGCCATTCGGGGTCGTCATATTCACACCCAATTCAGAATTCTTAAACAGTTTTATTGAAGAAGAGATCATTGTTTCGGTCAGTCCATTAGATAATGTAGTTGCAAATTATGTAAACCAAATCAAAATTGAAACGGCCAGTGAATCATGGAAGTCGAGTGTAATCAGCCTAAGCATGCAATCCATTGATTCCAAACGCGCTGTCCAAATCCTGGATTTATTGGTGGAAAAGTACAACGAAGATGCCATCAAAGATAAAAATGAGATAGCTGACAATACGATCAAATTTATCGATGATCGTCTTCAGATCATAGTAGCTGAGTTGTCAGATGTTGAAAGGGATGCAGAATCTTTTAAGGTGACCAGGAAATTGACGGATATCACTTCAGAGGCAAGCGGTTACTTGTCCAATGTCATGGACAACGAAAAAAGACTGCTTGAATTTAAGACCCAACGGCAATTGGTTGATTATATCATTGAATACCTTGGTAGCCAGAAAACACAACTTTTACCTGCCAATTTGGGAATATCAGATGCCGGATTGCAAACAGCCATCTCTAAATACAATGATATAGTCCTGCAACGTAACAAAATGCTGGAAAGTTCGAGCGAAAGGCATCCAGCTGTGGTCAGTCTTACGGAAACACTGGCACGGCAACGGGAATCTTTGACCGAAAGCTTGCAGAATACCAGAAAAACGTTTGATATCCAAATCAGGGAGTTAGAAAGGCAGGTCAACCGGGTCAACAGTAAAATCGCATCTGTTCCTGGTTATGAAAGGCAATACAGAAATGTTGAACGTCAACAACAAATCAAGGAAGCCCTGTATCTGTATTTATTGCAAAAAAGGGAAGAAACTGCTATTTCTCAGGCGGTTACTACTCCAAACGCGAAAATCATCGACCGGGCTTTTTCGAATGGAGTGCCTGTTTCTCCAAAGAAAAATATCATCTACCTGATCGGTTTGCTTGTTGGCCTTGCCATTCCTTTCATGATCATTTTCATCTTAGATATGTTGGATAACAAGGTAAGAAGCAGAAAACAACTGGCCGAACGGCTGGCCATTCCGATTCTGGGAGATGTCCCTTTATCTGATATCAAAGAAGTTAAAATACTGGAGAATACCGACAGATCAGCGACAGCAGAATCATTCCGCTTATTGCAGACCAATCTTGATTTTCTGCTGTCCCAAACTGACCATAATAATAAGACAATATTGGTAACTTCTACCCTCAGTAGTGAAGGTAAATCCTTCATCGCCCTCAATATGGCAGCCTCGCTTTCTTATTCAGGTCATAAGGTAGCATTGGTAGGACTTGACCTCAGGGCTCCCAAATTGTTGAAATACGTTGGCAGTAAACAGAAAACCGGGATCACCACTTATATCACTAATTTGAATATGGATATTGAGGATATCATCATCAAAATTGAGGGAGCTGATAATCTGGATATATTTGCTTCAGGCATCATCCCTCCAAATCCGAGTGATCTGCTGAAAAGCACCCGGTTGAAAGATATGTTCGATTATCTGAATAAAAACTATGATTTTGTGATCGTGGATACTGCGCCTGTAAGCATGGTTTCTGATACATTGTTATTGAGTAAATACGCTGATCTTTGTATTTATGTAGTCAGGGCTAATGTGCTGGATAAAAGGATGTTAGCTGTTCCGGAGACTTTGTTCAAAGAAAAACGATTCAACAATATGGCCATCCTGTTAAATGGGGTCAATGCATCCAAAGGTTATGGCTATGGCTATGGTTACGGCTATGGTTATGGTTACGGTTATGGATACGGATTAACAAAACCAAAACCTTGGTGGAAGAAAATATTGAACGTCTTTGGCAAAAAATAATTGTCTGGGATATTCAAATGAATAAAAATTTAATTGTGGCAAATGGCTTCTTCAAAATTTTGAAGAAGCCATTTTTCTTTTGTTGAAATGTTGATTATCTTTATTCTCGTGAATTTCAATCTTCTCACAAATTGCGTCCAATTTATTTTTTCAGACAATACATTAAAATGGCTCTATGTTGAATCGTGTGGGTATAACTTATCAATTAATTGTAGCGACATCAATAACCAAGATCTTATCTTGATTTTTTTAGGAATGTAAGAATTTTCAACGAAGCAATGCTTGGAAAGTTTCATTACCAGCGATAGTGAACGAAGGGCTGGAATTGCGTTAACCGGACGAGCCACTACTGAACTTAAGATTGGATTCCTTTCATTGGTTCCAGCAAGATACCAAAATAAAACTACCTCTACCGGTTAAAAAAGCATGCAAGCCCGAGAGTGAGCGGTGCCTTGGCAATCGCCTTAATGAAACTTGATTTTTTGGTCCTTTTTTATCAAGAAAAAAGGACGAAATCCAAAAAATATTATGCCTGAACACTTCAATTTTATATCCGAAAATCCAAAGTCAAATAATTAAGTTGTTTTTTTTACCCATACTGAACGACATAGCGCCATTAAAATTTATCCAATTTGTACTTTTTGATGTGGAATTTCGTTTTACCAAAGTCTTGCATCTTGTAAATACAAATTCAAGTTTTGTATTTATTGCAACTCAAAAGCGGACTATTTATTTAATCAAAATTTAAACAAAAATGAAAAGATCTTTTTATTATTATTTTTTAAGCTTGTTCATCATTGGCGGTTTCTTTACTGCCTGTGAACCAGAACCTGTAGAGGTGATCAGTCCTGAAATTACCTTGGTTAAGGAAGCTGGTTTCGTGTATGGCGATACAATTCTAGATGTAGGTCAGGCTTTTAAAGTGAAAGTTATTGTTACAAAAGGTACGAACGATATCAAACTGATTGGGATTAAAGAAAATGATGTTTTGCTCACTATTAAATCAGACAATAATCCGGAAGGTAGAATTCTTGAAGGTATGAATGCCAATGTTGAATTGACATTAGGCGATGCCGCAGGAGGATTTACCAAGGAAATCACCTTAAAAGCTCAATTAGCCGGTCCAAGCGAATATACTATTTATTTAGAAGATATTGAAGGTTATACAAATGCTGTAAAACTCAAAATCACAGAAGTCGTGAATGACTTTGAAGGTGTTTATGACAATCTACAGGTATATAATTTTTCCGGACCGAATTTCGGAACACTCGATTTGCATGCTGCTGCCGCTGTAGGTCAGAATGACACATCCGGAGATATCAGAGACGGTGGCATTGACATCGGTCTTCCTGTAGCTCAAAACTGGAAACAGATCATTTTTCCGGTCAATGGCGCCAGATTGTATAAAAGTTCAACAGCTGTAGATTTTAATACAATCAATACGAAAGCTAAATTAAAAGCTGCAATTGAATCAGCCAGTAATATCACGGCCAGCCAGAAATTGCAAAAAGGTGATATTTATTTCGCCACTACTCCTTCGCTGACTGGTAGCACTACTGATTATTTTATGCTTAAAGTGGATGATATCATTTTAACAGAAGATGACAACAAAGATTTTTATTTGTTTTCTTTGAAAAAGGCGCTGAAAATGTAAATTTTGCATTTAAAAAATAAAAAAAGGAGTTCAAATTTTGGACTCCTTTTTTTTATCTATCCCTACATCTGTAAATCAATATTATCAGATGTGAATCACTTCATCATAAGCGGCAGCAGCAGCTTCCATCACTGCCTCACTCATGGTAGGATGCGGATGGATGGATTTTATGATCTCATGAGCTGTCAACTCGCCTGTTTTGGCCAGTATCAATTCAGCGATCATTTCAGTCACATTCGAACCGATCATGTGTGCGCCCAATAATTCCCCGTATTTGGCATCAAAGATCAGTTTTACAAAACCATCATTGTCACCTGCAGCACTGGCTTTACCTGAGGCTGAAAACGGAAATTTACCGATCTTCACTTCGTACCCTGCTGCTTTGGCTTCTTCCTCGGTCAAACCCATTGAAGCTACCTCCGGGCTGCAGTAAGTGTTGGATGGGATGTTCTTATAATTGATCGTATGTACTTCCATCCCTTTTATAAACTCCACACAATGAATGCCTTCAGCACTGGCAACATGGGCCAATGCCGGTGTATTGATCACATCTCCGATCGCATAGATGCCCGGAACACTGGTCTGATAATGATTGTCCACCGTAATAAAACCATCTTTCAATGTGATTCCGGCTTCTTCCAACCCAAGCTGTTCGGTATTTGGACTGATACCGGCTGCAGAAAGTACGATATCAGCATCGATTTCTTCAAGTTTTTCATTTTTTCTGTTGCGAATGCTAACCACACTATGTTCACCGTTGTCACGAATCTCTTCCACCTTTGAATTGGCCATTACTTTAATACCCACTTTCTTGAAAGACCTTGCCAATGCTTTGGATATTTCACTGTCTTCCCTGGGCAAAAGGCCTTGTTCCAGATATTCAACAATGGTAACTTCTGTTCCAAAACTATTGAAAAACCAGGCAAATTCTACACCTATTGCTCCGGCACCCACCACAACCAATTTTTTGGGAAGTTTTTTGCTGGATAGCGCTAAACGATAGGAAAGGATCTTTTTATTGTCTATCCTGATGTTGGGAAGTTCTTTCGCCCTTGCACCTGTTGCAATGATGATGTTGTCAGCTTCAACCAAGTTGGTTTGACCCTCATGGGTGACTGCAACTTTTTTATCCCCGTTCAATTTTCCAAAGCCTTTGATCACCTCGATGTTGTTCTTTCTCATCAGAAATTCAATGCCTTTGCTCATTTTTTCCGCAACTCCACGGCTTCTGTCAATGATCGCTTCAAAATTGAACGAAATTTGATCTGCAATCAAACCATAATCAGCAGCGTGCTTCATTTTATTAAACACTTCAGCACTTTTTAATAATGCTTTGGT
>Ga0209573_1005217_pt1 | contig 11899 bp, 13 predicted proteins | sample TNRBio252014_DNA_FD_185870 | JGI IMG/M metagenome (GOLD analysis project Ga0209573, IMG submission 185870) | Wastewater treatment Type I Accumulibacter community from EBPR Bioreactor in Madison, WI, USA - TNR Reactor_6/25/2014_ DNA (SPAdes)... | ecosystem: Engineered > Bioreactor > EBPR >...
CACAGCATCCCGACGATGGGTTTATAGCGGTCGTCCGAGGGGTGCACCGCCACCGCGCCGTCACCCAGCATGGTTTCCGGGCGGGTGGTGGCGATGGCGATATAGTTGCGGGTCTCGCGCAGGGTGATCGCGCCCTCCTCGTCGCGCTCGATGTATTCATAGGTCGCGCCGCCGGCGAGCGGGTATTTGAAGTGCCACATATGACCCGCGACCTCGGTATTCTCGACCTCAAGGTCGGAAATCGCGGTTTCGAAATGCGGGTCCCAGTTCACGAGGCGCTGGCCGCGATAGATGATGCCCTTGTTGTAAAGGTCGACAAAGACCTTGATGACGGCATCGTGGAAATTGCCCTCTTCGCCCGCCGGGGCATTGGGCGCGCCGGACATGGTGAAGGCCTCGCGCGACCAGTCGCACGAGGCGCCCAGCCGCTGCAACTGGCCGATGATGGTGCCGCGCGACTTCTTTTTCTGGTCCCAGACGCGCAGGGTAAAGGCCTCGCGCCCCATCTCGCGGCGGCCGGGCAGGCCGTCCTTGGCCAGTTCGCGCTCGGTCACCATCTGGGTGGCAATGCCCGCGTGGTCGGTGCCGGGCTGCCAGAGGGTGTCAAAGCCGCGCATCCGGTGCCAGCGCACCAGAATGTCCTGCAGCGTGTTGTTGAAGGCGTGGCCCATGTGCAGGCTGCCCGTGACGTTGGGCGGCGGGATCATCACGCAGAACGACTCAGGACGGCTGGCGTTGGCACCGGCCTTGAAGGCCCCGGCATCAGCCCAGAGTTGGGCGATGCGGGCCTCGGCCTCGGCGGCGTTGAAGGTCTTTTCCATGCTCATCGGCGTATCCCCTGCGTTTGCAGGGGTGTTTAGCCAAGTGCCGTGCAAAGGGAAAGGGGCGGGGCCCCGGCCCGTCAGCCCTTGAGCGCGGCGATGTCGGCGGGGGTGCCGATGGCGCGGGTCGTCGCCTCCTTGGCGATGCGCTTGACCATGCCGGACAGCGCCTTGCCCGCGCCGATCTCCCAGAATTCGGTCACGCCCTGCGCGGCCATCCACAGCACCGATTCGCGCCAGCGGACCGATCCCGTGACCTGCTGCACCAGCAGCGCGCGGATTTCGGCCGGGTCACTGACCGCCTCGGCGCGCACATTCGCCACCAAGGGCACGCGCGGGGCGTTCACGGTGACGGCAGCGAGGGCCTCGGCCATCGCCTCGGCGGCGGGCTGCATGAGGGCGCAGTGGAAGGGGGCGGAGACCGGCAGCAGGATCGCCCGCTTGGCGCCGCGCGCCTTGGCCAGATCGAGGGCGCGTTCCACGGCCTCCTTGTGGCCGGACACCACCACCTGCGCCGGGTCGTTGTCATTGGCGGCCTGACAGACCTGCCCCTGTGCGGCCTCGGCGGCGACCTCGGCGGCGGCGGCGAAATCCAGACCCAGCAGCGCAGCCATCGCGCCCACGCCCACCGGCACCGCCGATTGCATCGCCGACCCCCGGATGCGCAGCAGGCGCGCGGTATCGGCGATGCTAATCGCCCCGGCGGCGGCGAGGGCCGAGTATTCGCCCAGCGAATGCCCGGCGACAAAGGCGGCGTCGGTGAGGGCGAAGCCCTCGGATTCGAGCGCGCGCAGCGCGGCGAGCGAGGTCGCCATCAGCGCGGGCTGGGCATTGGCGGTCAGGGTCAGGGTCTCGATGTCGCCGTCCCAGATCAGCGCCGACAGGTTCTGCCCCAGCGCCGCATCCACCTCGTCAAAGACCGCCTTGGCCGCGGGATAGGCGGCGGCGAGGTCGCGGCCCATGCCGATGGTCTGGGCCCCTTGGCCGGGGAATACGAAGGCGCGGGTCATGGAGGTCTCCTGCTGGTCAAACCGCCTCGTTCCTAGCGCGGTTTTGCCCCGCGTCCAACGGGAAAGGGGCATGCAGGTAGTCGCGGGTCAGCGGCACCGCCGTCTGGTCACGCGCCAGTTGCAGTTGGAACACGCATTGCCCGGCGTGGCGGAACACCTGTTCCGAGGCCACCAGATAGAATTTCCACATCCGCACAAAGCGCTCGTCATACAGCCGCGCCGCCTGCTCGCGCCGGGCGATGAAGCGGTCATGCCAGTGGCGCAGGGTCATGGCGTAGTGCAGCCGCCAGATTTCGACATCGGTTGACACCAGCCCGGCGCGCTCGACCGCGGCGATGGTTTCCGACAGCGCCGGGATATAGCCGCCGGGGAAGATGTATTTGGCAACCCACGGATTCGTCGATCCGGGCGGGGTGAACCGCCCGATGGTGTGGATCAGCGCCACGCCCTGCGGGGTCAGCAGGTCGCGCAGCTTGCGAAAATAGGTCAGGAAGTTCGGCGCGCCGACGTGTTCGAACATGCCGACCGAGACCACGCGGTCGAACTGCCCCGGCACCGCGCGGTAATCCACCAGCTCATAGCTGACGCGGTCGGCCAGACCGGCGGCCTCGGCGCGCTGGCGGGCGATGGCCAGTTGTTCCTGGCTGAGGGTGACGCCCAGCACCCGGGCGCCGTGGTCGCGCGCCAGTGTCAGCGCCATGCCGCCCCAGCCGCAGCCGATGTCGAGCACCCGCATCCCCGGCTGCAGGCGCAGTTTCGCGGCGACATGGGCCTTTTTCTGCGCCTGCGCCTGGTCCAGCGGGTCATCGGGCGTGCGGAAATAGGCGCACGAGTATTGGCGGTCCGCATCGAGGAACAGATCATAAAGCCCCGCCGACAGGTCATAATGATGCGCGACGTTGCGGCGGCTGGCGCGGGCGTGGTTGCGCTGGGCAAAGCCGCGCGTCAGGTCGCGCCAGCCCTGCATCAGCCGGTTCAGCGCCGAATCATGCCCCGCCGCGATGTTGCGCAGCGCCAGTTCCAACAGGCCGTGCAGATCATCCCCGGCGATGGTCAGCCGGGCGTCCATATAGGCCTCGCCCAGTTCCAGATGCGGGTTCAGCGCCAGCCGCCGCAGGGTGGCGCTGTCGCTGACGGTGATGGCGATGTCGGGGGCCCCGCCGCCGCCGGGGCCGTGACGCCGGGTCCGGCCATCGGGAAAGGTCACGCTCAACGATCCTGCGCGGATCAGCCGCGCCAGATAGGCGCTCAGCAACCGGCTCCACATCGTCAGACCCCATTCAGGCGAAACGGCAGATTGAACCCTTGCAGGGGACAGTTTATCCATGCGGCGCCATCCGTCAACCGCCGGGACGCCTGCCCCTTGCGCCGGGCGCCAATCCCGTTATAAGGCCGCATCCCGCCGCATCCCACGAATCCGGCGCAGACTCTCGTGGGCGGGCGCGACGGGACGTATTGCCCGCCTTATGAAATGCGCCTTGAAAAGAACTGGAGTTCGCATGTCTCTCTACGAGCATGTCATGATCGCGCGTCAGGATCTGTCCAACGCGCAGGCTGAAGGGCTGATCGAGCACTTCTCGGCCGTGATCACCGACAATGGCGGCACGGTCGTCGGCACCGAATACTGGGGTGTCAAGACCATGGCCTACAAGATCAACAAGAACCGCAAGGGCCACTACCTCTTCCTGCGCACCGACACCCCGTCGGCCGCCGTGCAGGAAATGGAGCGTCTGGCCCGCCTGCATGACGACGTGATGCGCGTGCTGTCGATCAAGCTGGACGCCCACGAAGAAGGCCCGTCCTCGCAGATGCAAAAGCGCGACGAGCGTTCCGAGCGTGGTGACCGCCCTGAGCGTGGCGACCGCCCTGACCGTGGTGATCGTGGTGACCGTCCGGACCGGGGCGGCGACCGCTTCGACCGCGGCGATCGTCCGCGTCGTTGATCCGCGTCATTCAGGAGTAAGCCACCATGGCCACCAAACCGTTTTTCCGCCGCCGCAAGGTTTGCCCCTTCTCGGGCGACAACGCACCTGCCATCGACTACAAGGACGTGCGTCTGCTGCAGCGCTATATCTCCGAGCGCGGCAAGATCGTCCCCGCCCGCATCACCGCCGTCTCGGCCAAGAAGCAGCGCGAACTGGCCAAGGCCATCAAGCGCGCCCGCTTCCTCGCCCTGCTGCCCTACGCCGTGAAGTAAGGAGCCAGCCATGCAAGTGATTCTGCTCGAACGCGTGGCCCGTCTGGGCCAGATGGGCGACGTCGTGAAGGTGAAGGACGGCTTCGGCCGGAACTTCCTGCTGCCGCAAGGCAAGGCGTTGCGTGCGACCGAGGCCAACAAACTGGCCTTCGAAGCGCAAAAGGCCCAGATCGAGGCGCGCAACCTCGAAACCCGCGGCGAAGCCCAGAAACTGGCCGAAAAGCTCGACGGCTCCAGCTATGTCGTCATCCGCTCGGCCTCGGACTCGGGCGCGCTTTACGGCTCGGTCACCCCGCGTGACATCGCCGATGTGGCGACTGCCGAGGGCTTCTCGATCCACCGCGGTCAGGTCGTCCTGCTCGCGCCGATCAAGACGCTGGGCATCCATGCCCTGAGCGTTGTCCTGCACCCCGAAGTTGTCGCCAAAGTCAGCGTCAACGTCGCGCGTTCGGTCGAAGAGGCCGCGCTGCAGGCCTCGGGCAAGTCGATTCAGGAGCTGGCCGCCGAGGCCGAAGCCGCCGCCGAGTTCGAGATTTCGGAACTCTTCGACGACCTCGGCAGCGCCGCTGGCGACGACGACAACTGATCCTGACGGATCTGACGGTTCGGGGCGCGCATCCTTGCCGGTGCGCGCCCCGTTTTCCTGTCCGACCCTTGCCCGGCGCCGGGGTTTGGCCTATCTACGTAACAGATAGCAATCATTGCATCTGTCCACCGGAGAGTGACGATGGCCCACCCGCAGCCGTTCGATGATGTCGCAGGCCCCGTGATGCAGGATCCCGCCGCGCCGGTTCAGGGGGCAGGGGAATGCGCCCTGCGTCCGGTCGAGGAGATGGTCCAGCAGGCGCAGGCCGCCGCCGCCTTTCTGAAGGCGCTGGCGCATGAGGGGCGGTTGCTGATCCTGTGCTATCTGTCCTCGGGTGAAAAATCGGTGACGGAACTGGAAACCCTGCTGGGCTCGCGGCAGGCGGCGGTCAGCCAGCAACTGGCGCGGCTGCGGCTGGAGGGGCTGGTGACCTGTCGGCGCGAGGGCAAGGCGATCTATTATGCGCTGGGCGACCCGCGCGCCGCGCAGACCATCGCCCTGATGTACGATCTTTTCTGCGGCAAACCGGCCGACGAATTGCCCGTGGCGATGGCGGGCTGACGACATCGGCGGGATTCGCGACGAATCCGCTTGCCTTGTGCCGTCGCGGGCGCAAATTTGACCTGTTGATCAACCGCGCCCGGCAAACGGGCCAACAGGGAGGCCGCGACCGCATGTCCGACCGTATCGATCTTTTCCGCCGCTTTACCGCCGGGGCGCTGGCCGCGCTGGCCTTGGGTCTGGGCGCCGCGCAGGCGCAGGACACTGGCACGCCCGATGACGCGCGGCTGGTCAATCCGGGGTTCCTGACCGTGGGCACCTCGGACCCGGTCTATCCGCCGTGGATGATGAACGATTCGCCCGAGAGTGGCGAAGGCTTTGAAAACGCGCTGATCTATGCGCTGGCCGCCGAGATGGGCTTTGCCCCCGAGCAGGTGCAATGGGTCCGGCTGACGTTCGAGCAGATCATCGCACCGGGCGACAAGCCGTTCGATTTTGCCATCAATCAGGTCTCGGTCACCCCGGCGCGGGCCGAGGTGGTCGGGTTCAGTCAGGTCTATTACCAGTCCGACAAGGCGGTCATCGCGCTGCCCGGCTCGCCGGTGATCGGCGCCACCAGCTTTGCCGACCTGCGCGCGGCGCGCTGGGGCGCGGCGATCGGCACCACCGATCTGGCCTATCTGGAGGGCGTGCTGGGCGCGACCGATGTCGCCGTCTATGACGATCAGGTCGGGGTGTTTCAGGCCATGCAGGCCGGGCAGATCGACGCCACGGTGACGGCGGTGCCGACGGCACTGTTCGCCACGGCGGTGCAGATCCCCGAGGCCAGCATCGTCGCCATCCTGCCGCCCGACGCGGGGGACGAGGGGCATGGCTTGCTGTTCGAGCATGGCAACGCGCTGATTCCGTGGGTTGATGCGGCGCTGGGCCGTCTGATTGCCGCAGGCACCGTGCAGGGGTTGGTCAATACCTGGCTGGTGTCCGACCCGTCCTTGCCGATCATCACCGAATGATCCTTGACCAGCCGACGACGCCCCCTCCGCCGCCTCGGCGGCGGGGGTTCGACTGGCGCACCGCGCTGGTGCCCGGCCTGATCGGCGCGGGCAGTATCGCGCTGGTGTTCGGCATGCTGGGCTGGCTGGTGCTGAGCAATGAAAACTGGCCGCGCATCCAGCGGCAGTTCTTCAGCCTCGAGCACATGAGCGCCGCTCTGCCGCGCGTCGCCTGGGGATTTCTGACCAACATGCAGGTCTGGCTGATCGCCATGGCCTGCATCGGCGTCTGGGCACTGGCGCTGGCGGTGGTGCGCAGCCTGCGCGGCGCGTGGTTCGCGCCCTTCCGGCTGATGGTGATGATCTATATCGACGTGTTCCGCGGGTTGCCCGCGCTGCTGCTGGTGATCCTGTTCGGCTTTGGCATCCCGGCGCTGCGGATTCCCGGCCTGCCGAACTCGGGCCTGTTCTGGGGCGGCGTGGCGATGGTGCTGTGTTATTCCGCCTATGTCTGCGAGATCTATCGATCCGGCATCGATTCCGTGCACGAGGGCCAGCGCGCCGCCGCGCGGGCGCTGGGGCTGAGCGAATGGCAGATCATGGTCTATGCCATCCTGCCGCAGGCCCTGCGTAACGTCTTGCCATCGTTGATGAATATCATCGTCGCGCTGCAAAAGGACGTGGCGCTGCTGTCGGTGATCGGCGTGCGCGACGCAGTGCGCGAGGCGCAGATCTATACCGCGGGGACGTTCAACTATTCCTCGCTGGTGGTGGCGGCGGGGCTGTTCTTGCTGGCGACGGTGCCGATGGCGCGGCTGGCCGACTGGGTGACGCACCGCGACCGCGTGCGCCGCTTGCAGATGGCGGGCTGAGATGACCCCGCCGATGATCGAGATCGAGGGCCTGACCAAGTATTTCGGCAGCCATCTGGTGCTGGACAGGGTCAACCTGAGCGTCGCCGCGCATGAGGTGGTCTGCCTGATCGGCGCCTCGGGCAGCGGCAAATCCACCTTGCTACGCTGCATCAACCGGCTGATCGAGCCCGATCATGGGCTGGTCCGGTTGAACGGCGTGCCGGTCACCGACCCGTCGTTCGGCAAGACCGGCTTGCAGCGGCGGGTGGGGATCGTCTTTCAGTCCTATAACCTGTTCCCGCATCTGAGCGTGATGGACAACATCACGCTGGCCCCGCGCAAGGCGCAGGGCCTGGCGCGGGCGCAGGCCGAAGAGCGCGGGCGCGAGGTGCTGGCGCTGTTGGGGATGGAGCGGTTTGCGCGGGCCTATCCCGAGCAACTGTCGGGCGGGCAGCAGCAGCGCGTGGCGCTGGCCCGCGCGCTGGCGGGGCAGCCGGATGTGTTGCTGCTGGACGAGGTGACGGCGGCGCTGGACCCCGAACTGGTGGGCGAGGTGATGGCGGCGATCCGCGCGCTGAAGGAGCGCGGCATGACGATGGTGATCGTCACGCATGAGATGGGCTTTGCCCGTGGGCTGGCCGACCGGGTGTGTTTCCTCGACGGTGGGCGGATCATCGAGGAGGCGCCGCCCGAGGTGCTGTTCCGCGCCCCCGAGCATGCGCGCACGCAGGCCTTTCTGCATCGGCTGATCGAGGGGGGGCGGCTGTGACGGCGCCGCGCCGGGGGTGAGGTTCTGGGGCAAGATGAAGGGGGGCGGATTTTGCAACTATTGCCGGTCGCGCTGATTGGTGCCGGGCCGATGGGTCTGGCCTGTGCCAAGGTTCTGGTCGAACAAGGCATTGAGTTTCAAGGGTTCGAGCTGCATTCGGATGTCGGCGGGCTGTGGGATATCGAGGGGCCGCGCTCGACCATGTATGAGACGGCGCATCTGATTTCCTCGCGCACCAAGACCGAGTTCACCGATTTTCCGATGCCCGAGGGGGTGGCGGATTACCCCTCGCACCGGGTGATGCGCGACTATTTCCGCGCCTTTGCCGAGCGGTTCGACCTGCGGCGGCATTTCCGCTTTGGCGCCGAGGTGCTGCGCTGCGAGCCGTTGGACAGCGGCTGGCGGGTGGTCTGGCGCGAGGGTGGCGAGCAGCACGAGGGGCGGTTCAGCGCCGTGATGATCGCCAATGGCACGCTGAGCGAGCCGAACCTGCCGCAGTTCGAGGGGCAATTCGACGGCGAGGTGATCCATTCCGCCGCCTATCGCCACCCCGACCAGATGCGCGGCAAGCGGGTGCTGGTGGTGGGGGGCGGCAACTCGGGCTGCGATATCGTGGTCGATGCCGTCCATCACGGGCTGAGCGCCGATCTGTCGCTGCGCCGGGGCTATCACTTTGTGCCGAAATATGTGTTCGGCAAACCGGCGGATACCGTGGGCGGCAAGCTCCGCCTGCCGATGTGGTTGAAGCGGCCGCTGGATTCGATGATCCTGCGCTGGTTCACCGGCGATGCGCAGCGCGTCGGGTTTCCGGCGCCGGATCATCGGCTGTATGAGAGCCACCCTGTCGTCAATTCGCTGGCGATTTTCCACGCCGGGCATGGCGACATCCGCATTCGCCCGGATGTGGCGCGGCTGGAGGGGCAGGCGGTGGTCTTTGCCGACGGCAGCCGGGCGGAGTATGACCTCATCATCGCCGCGACCGGGTATCAGTTGCATTATCCCTTTGTCGACAAGGACCTGCTGAACTGGCAGGGGGCGGCGCCGCATCTGTTCCTGAACTGTCTGCATCCGCAGCGGGACGATCTGTTCGTCATGGGGATGCTCGAAGCGACGGGGCTGGGCTGGCAGGGCCGACATGAGCAAGCCGAGATGGTGGCGCGCTATATCAAGGGGTTGCGCACGGGCCATCCGGCGGCGGCGGCGATCAAGGCCGAGAAGGCGGCGGGGTTCCGGCGGGTGACCGGCGGGATGGACTATGTCGATCTGCCGCGAATGGCCTATTATGTCGACCGCGCGACCTATCGGCGGGAAATCACCAAGTGGATCAAGGCCCTGGGAGGGTGACATGGAAACCATTGACGGCGTGATGCTGAATTTCAGCCCCGGCTCGCTGATGCTGCTGAACGCGATTCTGGCCGTGGTGATGTTCGCCATCGCGCTGGACCTGAAACCGGCGCAGTTTCGCGCGCTGGCGCAGGCGCCAAAGCCCTTGATCGCCGGGTTTCTGGCGCAGTTTGTCGCGCTGCCGGCGGCGACCTTTCTTCTGGTGCTGGCGGTGCAGCCGCGCCCGTCCATCGCGCTGGGGCTGATGCTGGTGGCGGCCTGTCCGGGTGGCAACATCAGCAATTTCCTGACGCACCGGGCCGGGGGGAACACCGCGCTGAGCGTCAGCATGACCGCGCTGGCGACGGTTTGTGCCATCGTGCTGACGCCGTTGAACATCGGGCTGTGGGGCAGTCTCTATGCACCGACGCGCGAGATCTTGCAGGCGACGCGCATCGACCCGGTGCAGGTGGCCTTTACCGTGGGCGTGCTGCTGGTGCTGCCGCTGGCCTTGGGCATGGGGGTGAACGCGCGGGCGCCGGGGCTGGCCGCGCGCATCCGCGCGCCGATGCAGGTGCTGTCGATGGTGATCTTTGTCGCCTTCATCGTCGCGGCGCTGGCGGCGAACTGGGGGTATTTCCTCGATCTGGCCGGGTTGGTGGCCGGGTTGGTGGTGGCGCACAACGCGCTGGCCCTGGGCCTCGGCTTTGCCATTGCCACGCTGGCCGGGGTTTCGGTGGCCGACCGGCGGGCGATCACCATCGAGACCGGCATCCAGAATTCGGGCCTCGGATTGATCCTGATCTTTGCGTTCTTTGGCGGGCTGGGCGGCATGGCCGTCGTCGCGGCCTTCTGGGGCATGTGGCATGCGATCAGCGGGCTGGCACTGGCGCAGGTCTGGCGGCGGGCATGAGGGTTCTGGTCACCGGGGCGGCGGGCAATGTCGGGCGGGCGCTGCTGGCGGGGCTGGCCGGGCATGAGGTGCTGGCAACCGATGTCGCGCCGGGGTTTCAGCGGCTGGATGTGACGGGCGATGATCCGGCGCGGGTGATCGGGGACTTCCGCCCTGAGGTGGTGGTGCATCTGGCCTCGATCGTCACCCCGCCCAAGGGTTCGACCCGCGCGTTCGAATGGCGGGTCGATGTGCAGGGCACGCGCAATGTGCTGGCGGCCTGTCTGGCGGCCGGGGTGCGGCGGCTGGTGGTGACCTCGTCTGGCGCGGCCTATGGCTATCACGCCGACAACCCGGTGCCGCTGCGCGAGAGCGATCCGCTGCGCGGCAATCCGGAATTCGCCTATGCCGATCACAAGCGGCAGGTCGAGGAGATGCTGGCCGAGGCCCGGCGCGATCACCCGGCGCTGGAGCAGGTGGTGCTGCGCATCGGCACCGTGCTGGGCGAGGGGGTGGAGAACCAGATCACCGCGCTGTTTCGCAAGCCGCGTCTGCTGGCACTGGCGGGGGCGGCCAGCCCGTTCGTGTTCATCTGGACGCAGGATCTGGCGCGTATCCTGATTCGCGCGGCGACCGATGGCCCGGCGGGGGTGTTCAACGTGGCGGGCGATGGCGCGCTGGGGGTGCGCGATCTGGCGGCGGCGATGGGCAAGCCGGTGCGGGTGCTGCCCCCGGCCCTGCTGCGCGCCGCGCTGGCCGTGGCGCGGCCCCTGGGCCTGACGCGCTATGGCCCTGAGCAGGTGGGCTTTTTGCAATACCGCCCGGTGCTGGACAACAGCGCGCTGAAAACGGTGTTCGGCTATGTGCCCGAGCTGACCTCGGCGCAGGTGTTCGACCTGTGGCGCCGATGGGCGCGGCCATGAAAACCGCCGTCATCACCGGCGGCGGCGGCGGGTTGGGGCAGGCGCTGGCGCGGGGGCTGCAGGCACGGGGCTGGTTCACCGCGCTGCTGGACCTGCCCGGCGGGTTCGGTGCGTTGACCGCGACGCCGGGGCAAAGCCTGCATCCCTGCGATGTGACCGACCCCGCGCAGGTGGCGGCGACCGTGGCGACGCTGCGCGCGGCCCGGCCCTCGCTGGACCTTGCCGTCTATAACGCCGGGGTGACGCTGATCGCGCCCTTTGCGCAGATGGACCCCGCCGCGCATCGCCGGGCGTTCGAGATCAACTATTGGGGCGCCGTGCATCTGGCGGCGGCCCTGTTGCCCGACCTGCGCGCGGCGCGGGGCATCCATCTGGCGGTGACCTCGGTGGCGGGGTTTGCGCCGCTCAAACACCGCACGGCCTATGCCGCGTCGAAACACGCGATGACCGGGTTCTTCACCTCGCTGCGCGGTGAAGAGGCGCCCTTTGGCGTGCGTGTCGCGCTGGCCGCGCCGTCGTTTGTCGCCACCAATCCGGGGGCTGCCTATGGCGCGGATGGCATCGGCCGACCGGGCGCTGCGCCGGACGGGATCGACGCGATGACGCCCGATCAGGCGGCGGCGGTGATCCTGCGCGGGTTGGACCGCCGCCGCGATTTCATCCCCGTGGGCCGGGTTGCGGGGCTGGCGTGGTGGGTCAACCGGCTGGCTCCGGGGGTCTATGAACGCCAGATGCTGGCGCGGATCGCGCGCGAATCGGCTTGACGGGGCCGGGGCGCCGGTGCCCGATGGCGCCATGCGCGCGCTGTTCATCCTGCTGTTCCTGCTGGCCGCCTGTGGCCGTCCGCTGACCGGGCCCGAGACCGAGCTGGCAGCGCGGCTGTTTGGCGACAGCCTGAACCCGGCGCCGGTGCGGCTGTATCGCAACGGGTTTGTCGGCATGACCGAGCATCGCTATGCCACCCGCCCGCGCACCACCTGCCGCGAGCGTCTGTCGCCCCCGGCCACCGGCCCTTTTGAAACCGGGCGCTT
>Ga0209573_1005219_pt1 | contig 11894 bp, 12 predicted proteins | sample TNRBio252014_DNA_FD_185870 | JGI IMG/M metagenome (GOLD analysis project Ga0209573, IMG submission 185870) | Wastewater treatment Type I Accumulibacter community from EBPR Bioreactor in Madison, WI, USA - TNR Reactor_6/25/2014_ DNA (SPAdes)... | ecosystem: Engineered > Bioreactor > EBPR >...
ATACTGCCGCACAAAAGCCTGCGGGAGATAAAAAGAAAAAGAAATGGTATGGCAAGCCTAAAACTTCAAAAGGCAAGTGGTAGAAAACGATAACGGATGTCTTTTAAACAAAAAGTTTACGATGGTTTTGTTGCGCTGTTGAATGAGAAAGTAGCCGTGTTACAAAGCGATTTGGCAGAACTAAAGGCAAGCATAGAAAACGAAACTAAAAGTTCTGTTGGCGATAAATACGAAACTGCCCGAGCCATCATGCAAACGCGGCAGACACAGGTAAATCTGCAGCTTACAGATACCTTCTCGCAAAAGGCAATTTTAGATTCAATTGATATTCAGGTCAAACCCATCGTGGTGGCAAAAGGCAGTTTGGTGAAAACCAATAAAGGCTACTTTTTTATGAGCATCGCTTTGGGCAAAATAGAAGTGGATGGAACGCAGGTATTTTCGCTTTCGCCACAATCACCATTAGGCAATAAACTAAATGGTTTAGCAGTAGGAGGCGAAGTGATTATCAATAGTGTTAAGTATGTTGTTGAGGAACTTGGGTAGCTTTTATTTATTAGACTTCTTCGGTTTAAATTTTATACCATCTACATCTCCTTCTAAGGGAGAGAATTGGATGAATTTCTGAAGAAGGCTAATTAACTTTTAGTTCAATACTATTCTTATGGTTACTTTTCCTTTATCGGTTTCGGCAATTACTGCATACACGCCTTTGGGTAGCGATTGGGTATTAACCTGAAAAGTACTTTTACTTTCCTTTTCAAACCAAACAGTTTGACCAAGTGCATTTACCAGCGCAACGGCAGTAAGCTGACTACTTTTTGTGGTAATGTTCAACCAACCGTTTGCAGGGTTTGGATAAATCAATAGTGCATTTTTAAGTTCTGCTTCATCTATGCCTATAAAAATTCCTGTTTTATCTTTTTTGATATTTGAACGTGTAGTATTGATGGCTGCGCGCGATGGTGTACAAGCAATACTCCAGTTGGCATCTACTACATAATTGGCATCTGGAAATGAATTGTATGTAAGGTCAGTATAGGTTGAGTTGGTACCGGGTATGTTGCCTATTGGGAAGAAGTTATTGTTACTTAAATTATCGCGGTAGAAGTTGAAAGAAAGGATAGGATTCAACTGACCTTCAATTTGATAAAATGTCCATTGAAAGTTGCCGTTAGATAGGTTTTGAAGGTGAATAGTGGAGTGATAAAGGCTGAGGTCTGATTCCACACCACAGGTATCAATAGTAGAAAGTTTATAGCGATAAGAAGTAACATTCGGGTTGGCATCATAGTCGTGATATTCACTCAATGAATCGTAAGGCACAGATGCTATCTTAGTATAAACATTGGAAGATGTTTCGCGGTAGATACAGAAGCTGTCAATAAGGTTAGTAGTTTGCTTTTCCCATATAATAATATTGTGTGTGCTGGCGGTGTCAACAGTAACGAGACAGATAGCGGGTGGAGGCGGCAGCAGTTGTTTGATGTTTAGTTCGCGCCAGAAGCTGTAACCACAGGCGTTGCTGAATGCCCTCACTTTTACAACTCCCGGTTTACCGTTTGAAACAACTTGGATGGTAGTTGAATCGCTGCTGCCTGTCCAGCCGTTAGGTAGCATCCATTCATATCTTTCAGCATCCGGCACAGTAGCAATAGAATAAGTTAGAATTGTGTTTGGGCAGTTTACCAAAGTATCGCCCGTGATGTTTGCGGGTTGTGAAGTAAGGCAGTTGTAAAGACGTGCGATGCGACCGCGCGCAATGCCGTTATATGAGGTAAAATTACCGGCAGTAATTATCTTGTTGCCTTGGGGAGAAAGTTCGGTGATATCACCATTGACTCCTGTTTCATTTTGGTTATACAGCGTATCTGCAATACCATTGTTAAATATCTGCGCTATACGTCCCACGGTTACATTTTTGTATTGTGTAAATAAACCTCCAATTAAATAATTTCCAGATGGCTGAATATGAATGGCATTGAGGTGCATATTGGCACCAATACTTTGATCAAAAGTGAAATCAACTGCTCCGGTTTGATACACCCGCAAAAAGCGACCTGCGGGAACCCCATTGTAGTCAGAAAACTTTCCACCTAACAAAATTCGTCCATCAGGCTGAACAACAATGGCATCTACGTTAGAACCTGCTCCACCCACAGAGGAATTAAAGGTAGTATCGCAGGTTCCATCGGCATTGAGCCTTGCAACACGAAATGTACGAAATCCATCGTAGTTGGAAAATGAGCCGCCTATCAATATTTTATTGTCCGATTGCAACGCCATACATGTTATAGAGGCATTTGCTCCTGCACCCGGTGTAAAACTGCTGTCTGTGCTGCCATCAGCATTGAGGCGCATAATGCGACCTGCCGGATTGCCGTCAAACAATGTAAAGTTTCCCGCAACTATAATTTTGCCATCGGGTTGTGTAAGTGTTACCTGTATTTGAGACCTAAATCTTATCCCACCCGGAAAGGTAGTATCGCGTGTGCCATCTGGATGCAGCCGCGCAATGTTGAAAGAAGTATCTCCGTTGTATGAATTAAATTGTCCTCCAATAATAATTTTTCCATCCTGTTGGATATTGATGGCTTGTATCAGTTTTTCGGATAACCATCCCCCCGGCAAAATCCCTATTCCCGGATTAGAGTGAAATGAAGTATCCAATGAGCCATTACTATTTAGTCTGGCTATACAGTTGGCGGGTTTTTCATTATAGCTTGAAAATTTTCCTGCGATCAGAATTTTTCCATCGGGCTGAACAGCCGTAGCCCATATTATGCTGTCTGCTCCCGTGCCCGGATTAAAGCTCAAGTCTAAGGCACCGGGCTGGGCAGTGGCGGTGATGGATATTAGTATGATAGATATTATTACAGCTACAGCTTTTCCAAAGTTTGGAAGTTTGGAAGAACTGAAAGACCATGTTGTAAAAATGTGCTTTCGCATATATAGTGTTTTTGTTTTTTAAATACATCCACCCCCTGCCCCCGCCAGCGGGGGAAAAATACAGGCTGACGCGGCTGTTGGTTTCCCCCGCTGGCGGGGGCAGGGGGTGGACACAATATTAACCAACAATCTTTTTTATACAAACGCCTCCATACCTCCCATTCCGCTTAGACATCATCTCCAAAACGCCCCCTCCAATTTTCTTCTCAACAAAAAAGCCGCCACCCACAACATTTTTCAACGGAACCCGCAACATTTTTTTGTCACGGCAGCCCCGCCAACCTTGCTTCGCAGGCGAATGAAAAATCACCATTGGTGGCGATTGTTCAAAATCTGAAAGACTTAATCATTTACAAACTTAAAGGCATGAAACAGCAACCACACAAAACTGCCCGAAAGAAAAAAGACAAAAAGATGCACGACATACAAAACTATATTACTGCTTCCGGCTCCGACAGCCAACTTTCTCAACGCGAAATCCAAACCCTTGAACTGGTTTCCAGCGGGCTTGATACCCAAACCATTGCCGGCAAACTATTCATCAGCGCAAACACCGTAAATACCCACCGCAAAAAAATTATCAAAAAACTGCAAGCCGACAATATGCTGCAAGCCGTAAGCATTGCTTTCAGAAATAAAATATTGAAATAGCAGAAAGCAGATATGAGACACCAGATGAAAGATATAAGAGCCAAGAACCAAGAGCCAAGAATGGCAGTGCCAACCCTAATACGGAATGCTGCATACCCGGGCGCAGAGCCTGGCGGCTTGAGCCGCTGGGCTTCCGTCCCGAGCCGCCACCATTTCGGCTCGGGCACATACGCCTCCGTCCCGAGCCGCCAGCGTTCCGGCTCGAGCCTGCGTCATTTCTTCACGGGTCGCCAGCGTTCCGGCTCGAGCCTGCGTCATTTCTTCCCGAGCCGCCAGCGTTCCGTCCCGGGCACATTTGGTGGCGGACTGATACTTTTCACCCAAAACGCATCACAAATCTTTCAATACTCATTATTTAACAACAAAAAACAAGAATTATGAGCGATTATTTAGAAAAAGAAGACCTGAAATTTGCTGTACAGATAGCGGAATTTGCAGAAGCCCTGCCAACATTTGCAGGCACTTTAGACCTCACAGTCCTTCAGGTAGGAAATGCACAAAACGATGCTGATTTTATCTCATTCGTTATTACCAAAAACTTAGCTGCCGATGGTTACAAACAAAACTGGGTGAAGCTGAAAGACCAGGTTCGCTACGGCAAAAATGGCGATGTGCTGGCAGCGTTTCCGCCTCCGGTAGATGTATCCTCGCCACCAACAGCAGTTCAGCCTAATGTAGAAAAACGCTTTCGCGAATTGGTAAAAATCATCAAAGCGCATCCAAACTACACCAAAGGCATTGGCGAAACATTGAAAATTGAAAAGCCCGAATCTACAGTGAACCCAAGCGAGGGCAAACCAAGTTTCAAAGTGTTTTTAGACAGCGGCAGCCCTGTACTGAAATGGGTAAAAGGCATCTACGAAGGCGTGGAAGTATGGGTAGATCGCGGCACAGGCTTCTCCAAAGCCGAGCGCGACCTGCGCCCGCCATTTGTGGATAAGCACACCCTGCCACCCGCAGGGCAAAGCGCAGTGTGGAAGTATAAAATGATTTATATTCTGAATGATGAAACCATCGGGCAATGGAGCGATGAAGTTAGCGTAACCGTTGTTGGAGAGGTGTAAGCAAAATCAGAGATGAGAAGCAGTATAGAAGATACAAGAGATGGCTTCGTACCTCGCCATGACGAGTCCGTCATTGCGAACGAGAAACGAGTGAAGCAATCTCACAGTAGCAAAGTTGAGACTGCTTCGTGCCTCGCAGTGACGGAGCGGGGGGCAGGGGGTGGAGGCTGTTTCTTGGCTCTAACTTCTAACTTCTAAAAATCTAACAAACATAAACCCCGGTAGCCGAAAAGGGGATTACAGAGTAGGCAGGAAAAATTAAAACAAATGAAAAAAGTATTACTGTACACAAGCACCATTGCCCTTATTGTATTTTCAGTAGCATCATGCAAAACCGTTCGCTGGAGTACCCGCGATGCGGCAACCCTGCACGTAACCAAATCGGGTGTTTACACCAAACCTAAAGTAGCCGACCTGAAAATTGAAAATACCAAAGTAAATGGCTCGGCCACTGGTGATATTAAAGAGAAAAGCATAGCAACCGTTAAAAACGAAGCACTGCAAAATGCGTTGAAAACCGCTCAGGCAGATATTTTGGTAGAACCGATTTATGAGGTTGACCGCGATGGCAGAGCTATCACTGCGCGCGTATCCGGCTTTCCGGCAAAAGTTACCAGCTTTAAGGATATTACAGCCGATGATACACTGGCATTTTCTGCTGCCAGCAAATTTTACATCCGCACTGCAAATCTTAATACCAGCGATGCAAGCTCGCAGGCAGCGGAAAAAGACGCACAGACAACCAAAAAGAAAAGAGCCCGAAATGCAGGTTTAGGTTTAGGATTGGGGTTAGGCTTGCCTTTGGTACTCGGTTTAGGACTTGGCTTTGGTTTAGGCGGGATGTGAGATTTAAGGCCCAACCCAATTTTGAAACTGCTACACATACCCCACCGCGCAAGCCGAAAAGCGGATTACAGAGTAGGCAGAAAACAAAAATGAGTATGATGAAAAATTTAAAAACAGTAACCTGTTATGTATTGATATTTATGCTCCTTGCATTTGCGAGTGGCTGCACAAAAGAGGATGATGGGAGCGGAGATGGCGGTACAGACATTACAGGTGTATGGCAAAGATATGGTTCACCAAAAGGCTATCAAACAGACCTTGCAATAGGCAATATTCCCGGAGAACCTTCTGACAGAGTGTATATGTGTGAACATCCCGGCTCTCCTTCTGCTGGTTTATATAAAGGTACTATAAGTGGTAATACTATTACTTGGGATGCAGCACACGGTTTACCCAATGCTGTGTTTAATTCAATTGGCAATGGGGAACGCTCTCTATACTTTGGCGTAGGGGCGGTTTCAGATGCAGGTAAATATAAAAAGGGTATTTGGACAAATACTTGTGGTGAGTTGAAAGTAAAAACGACACCTAAAATAGCAGTCGGTTTTGATCCATCAGATTCTTTTTATGGTAGGCAATTAGTAAGTGTAAAAATTGAAAATGTCGATTGCCCGCTTCATGTATTAAATTCTGTGGTTATGTCTCCTGATTGTGAATCAGTAAATGGATATATTGAAGCTCCCGCCACAACCTCCTATCCTGATTATTATAAAGTTGAAATTACTTATAGAGTGGAAGAAATGTGGCCCAGTGGTTGGCAAACCAAAACGGATAAAAGTTCTATTCCCAAATTAACCCTGATTAATGGATGCAATAAATTTAAAGTTACAGACCCTATGGGGCGTTTTGTACTGGAAGAAATCTATTAAAGAGGCTGCTTCAACTGTCACAACAAATAATCAATCAAAACATAAAACCGCGAAAGCCGAAAAGCGGATTACAGAGTAGGCAAGAAAAAACAAAAACAATATGAAAAAAATTGCAATTAGTATTTTATGCTCACTGGTATTGAGCAATGTTTTGTATGCGCAGAGCGGTGTTATCTCCATGGAGCTGCAGGGGAAAACATATACTGTTTCAAAAGAATTTCCGGCAGAAATTTTAGGCAGGTATTTGTATGAAGGAAAAGGTGAACCCATTGTTGTATTGGAAAAAGACGGCACAGGTTTATTCCAGAGGCACATGGTGCCTGCCGAGAAAATTGAGTTTTGGATTGATTGTGATGAAAATGGAGTTGTACGTAAGAACTTCAGGAGTAAACAGGAAGAAGCCGAAGGGCGGTTTGGATATACGCTGTTGTATTTGGTCACGGAAGGAGAACGAAAAGGGAAATATGATTTAATGGAAGTAAGAGTACTTACCGACCTAAAGAAACTGTCAATTTTAGGAGAAAGGTATAAGCCATTTTAATTCTTCCCTTTCGACATTTTGGTTTAACAACATAAAAAAACAAACAATATCAAAATGAAAAACTTAATTCAAATTTTAGTGCTGGCACTTGTTATCGGCATAGCAGGCTGCACAAATGAAGGCTGCACAGATTATTCAGCATGTAATTATGATTCTTCGGCAGATGAAGATGATGGCACATGTTATTACAATTGTGGCGGAGGAGGCAACTGTAGCTACATACAATGGACAGGCACAGTAAATTGTAGTAATAGTGGAAGCTATCCTGTTTCATCTTCAACTTGTTGTAATGGTTCATACCCATACTATTGCCCTACAACCAACAAATGCTACACAACCTGCGATGCTGCCGATGCCGCTTGTTCATCAACTGTTTATAGAGCAAATATGTCGTCTGGTGGTGGTGGTTCGGGGTACAAATGTGTAAACGGCAATTGCAGCTCTGTTTCAAGTGGGGCAACTTATAATTCATTATCTGCCTGTCAATCTGCCTGTTCAGGTACTACCGGCACAAAAGAGATATTGAATATTGTAATTGAAGGCAGTGGCTATCAAAACAAGCAATATGCTCAATTTGTACTACCATCAGGAGTTAAAACAATGAAGGTTTTAACCCAAGAAGGAACTAAAGCCACATCCAATCATGCTGATTTATTTGTAAAGAGAGGCAGCAAACCAACAAGTGCAGCCGACCCGCATATAGGAGGTTACTCAGCAGATTGTGCCAGTTTAAATGTAAATCGTCAGCAAGACGTTTGCAATTTCACGAATCCTCAAGCCGGTACTTGGTATGTTATGCTATATAACTACAATGGTTCATATTTTCATTCAAATCTTGTAGTTGCAATTACTCAATAAGGCTTTTCTAAGCACTATTTGCACACTAGATAAACTACCTCTCCAACCTATGAGGAAAGTATTGTATCAATAATCGTTCACTGAAAAAAATGAAAAAAAAGCTATTTATACTTATAACCGTCCTAACAGCGGGTATTATTTCAGGTAGGGCATTTGCACAACCCTATATGGTTAAAAATGTATCAGGTGGTTTAGGCCCACAGAGCTTAATCAATGTAAACGGCACTTTGTTTTTCTCGGCAACCGGCATCAGTAATACCAACCATCAACTATGGAAGAGCGATGGCACGGCAGCAGGTACGTTAAAGGCAGGAAGCATCAATACCTCATCTACGGGCGCAACATTTCTCTATAATCTTACCAATGTCAATGGCACTTTGTTTTTCTCGGCAGATGACGGTGTAAGAGGCTACGAACTATGGAAAAGCGATGGCACGACAGCCGGAACTAAAATAGTGCGTGATTTTTATTACGGACCATACTCTGCATTTCCTGAAAATCTTACCAATGTAAACGGCACTTTGTTTTTCTCTGCGAGTGACGGCATCAATTCCTATCAGCTATGTAAAAGCAATGGTACGGAAGCAGGCACGGTAGTGGTTAAAATATTAGCTTCAAATGAATTTTTCAATCTCAAAGGGACTTTATTTTTTTTTGGCAATGACGGTACTGATTATGGGCTATGGAAAAGCGATGGTACAGCCGCGGGGACGGTATTAGTGAAAAAAGACGTCAGCTACCATACTACCGGCAATAGTAAAATAGTTGACGGCACTTTGTTTTTTACGTCAGATAACGGCACAATCGGCATCGAGCTGTGGAAGAGCGATGGCACGGCTGCCGGAACCGTAATGGTGAAAGATATTAATCCCGGCAATTACAATAGTTCAGCCCCTTCCTCTTTAACCAACATAAACGGCACTTTATTCTTTGCAGCATTTGATGGCACAAACGGAAGAGAGCTATGGAAAAGCAATGGTACAACAGCCGGTACTGTAATGGTGAAAGATATTAACCCGGGATCGAGCGATTCAAACCCTGCTGAGTTGGTAAACGTAAACGGTACATTATTTTTTGTAACACGTAAAGGCAACAATGGTGCAGAGCTATGGAAAAGTGATGGCACCGCAGCAGGAACAGTGTTAATGAAAGATTTTATCCCCGGTGCAACAGGCTCATTACCTAGTTATCTTACAAATGTAAACGGTAAGTTATTCTTTGCTGCGGATAATGGCACAACTGGTAATGAACTGTGGCAAAGCGATGGCACCGCAGTTGGAACGGTATTAGTGAAAGATATTAACCCGGGCACAAAAGATTCCAATCCCCGACATCTTACAAATGTCAACGGCACACTGTTTTTTGCGGCAGAAGATGGTATAAACGGTTATGAGCTATGGGCGTACAGCGTAGTTTCGGACATCAGGGATTTTGATTACAAAACAGCAATCAGTATCTACCCTAACCCCGTACAAGATGTATTGCACATCACCTGCACCGAGCCTATTGCTGGTGTAGAAGTTTATAACATACTTGGTGAGTTGATATACGAGAAGAAAGGAGAAGTTAATACAATTCAGGTGGATTTACTTGCCCAAGGTGTTTACACAATCAGCTTAAAAACAGTTGCAGGTAAAACAGCGGTAAGCAGGTTTTCAAAACAGTAAAATGAGATATGTGGTTCCAAGTCTCAACTGAACGTAGGCAGGTAGCCTACGTTCAGTTGAGTAAGTAGTCTGTAGCTACTCTTAACCAAAGGTTAAGTCCCCTGTTGTTCCAAGTCTTCCGCAGGGCGACTTTGAACACTCTATAAACAGAAGTTTTTGACTTCCTCAATCATTAAAAATATTCAACTCAAATTCCTTAATTCGCCCTCGTGACTAAACTGCGTATAGGCATTATTGAAGATGAGTTACTGATAGCCGAAGAAATATACCTGACGCTGCAACAAATTGGCTACAGCCCCCTGCGCCCTGCCTATAATTACAATGATGGTTTAAAATTGATAAAAACTGAACAGCCCGATTTGCTGCTTATTGACATTTCGCTTAATGATGAAAAGGATGGTATTCAACTTGCAGCAGAAGTCAACAACAACTTTAATATCCCATTTATCTTTCTCACGGGCAACACAGATGCCGAAACCATTGAGCGTGCAAAGGCGGTAAAACCCGCAGCTTATCTGGTAAAGCCCTTTGTGCAGAGTGATTTGTTTTCAGCAATAGAAATTGCATTCAGCAATTTCATCAGTCATCAATCAGAGAAGGTATCAACCCAATCTATTTCCCAAGCACTTAGTGATAGTCTCTTTATCCGCGAAGCGAGTATCTACCATAAAATCAAACTCAATGAAATTCTCTATGTGGAAAGTGAAAATGTATATCTCAATATTTACACAAAGGAAAAATGTCATGTTGCCCGCATGAAGATGGAAGATTTTCTAAGCGATTATGCCCACGGTAGTTTCTTTAGAATACACCGCAGTTATGCCATTAACTTGCACGAGTTGGAGAGTATATCCATTGCCAATGTAGTTGTTGCAGGCAAAGAAGTACCGATGAATAAAGTGTTCAAAGATGATTTGATGAAGGTGTTGAAAACGTTGAAGTAGTCTTCAATAAAACCGACAGAAGTGCATATCAACTCAACAATACACAAATTGAAAGTCAGACTCGTTTTAGTTCTGTCATTTGTTTGCTGTCTTAATGTTCATACCCAGCAATTCTACTTCCGCAACTTCACCGCACAAAATGGCCTCGGCAGCTCAAGCGTAAACCACATTTTTCAGGATAGTAAAGGTTATATCTGGTTTGCAAACCAGCTTGGAGGTGTCAGCAAATTTGATGGAAAAAACTTCATCACGCTCACCACTGCAAACGGACTAATAAACAATGATGCAACGTACATTACCGAAGATAAATTTGGTCATATCTGGATAGGCACGGCCTCGGGTGTTTCTATGTTTAATGGCACTGCTTTCAAAAATTATGGAAGCAAAGAAGGGCTAACTGATAAAATAGTGTACTGTATTTATGTTGATAGCGATAACACCAAGTGGTTTGCCACGGCAGGCGATGGGGTGCTTGCAATGGATAAGTCTGGAAAGATAAAAAGCCTTACTACTCAAAACGGACTTAAACACAACAACGTATTCACCATCACAGCAGATAGAAATAATACGCTCTGGTTCGGTCATAACAAATGGTTTGCCAAGTATGAAAACAAAGAAATTTTTGATTTCACATCAACTGATTTGCGGGGGTCTGACAGAATCTTTTTCACCTCATTTACCGATGCCGAAGGAAACGTTTGGCTTGGCACAACCGAAGGAAATATTGTGATTCACAACCCCAAATCAGGTTTTAGGAATTTTGAGTTGCCCGCCCCATTCAACCAAAGTTTTATCAGCAGCATTACGCAGGACAGGCACAGTAACATGTGGTTCGCCACAAGTGCGGGCGTGTTGAAATATGATGGTAAAAACTTCAAAGTATTCAATGAGCAAAACGGGCTTTCTTCCAATGCTGCGCAGACAATTCTGTGTGATTATGAAAACAATATTTGGGTAGGCACTTTATCTGGTGGTGTGAACCTAATAAGCAGTGACGCATTTAGCTACTTCAGCGGTAAAGAGGGTTTGCAGAATAATAATATCAGCTACATCCAAACATCGCCAAACCATAAGAGCCATCTTGTAGGAACATCAGAAGGCTTGTATGAATTTTTAAATAACAGGTTGAAAAAAATACAATTGCCGGATGCGTTGAGTAGCGAAAGTATTTCTTGTATTTCAACAGATAAGCAACAAAATATTTGGGTATGCACTGCTTCGGAAATATTTGTTTTGAAAGAAGATGACGGTAATTATCAAATCAAAAAACGTTACCGCAAAATCGGCAATAAAGAAATTATTGCTCCGCAAAACATTGTACATGATAATGACAGAAATACATGGATAGCAACTTTTGGTTCGGGTTTGCTGGTTTTTAATGATTCGTCTGTACAAGTGTTTGATCCCTCCAATAGTATTGTGCCTGATGATGTTTTATCTGTTCATGCAGATAGCAAGAACAACATTTGGATAGGCACTTTAAATGATGGTGTGATTAAATTCAA
>Ga0209573_1005221_pt1 | contig 11891 bp, 13 predicted proteins | sample TNRBio252014_DNA_FD_185870 | JGI IMG/M metagenome (GOLD analysis project Ga0209573, IMG submission 185870) | Wastewater treatment Type I Accumulibacter community from EBPR Bioreactor in Madison, WI, USA - TNR Reactor_6/25/2014_ DNA (SPAdes)... | ecosystem: Engineered > Bioreactor > EBPR >...
CACGACGCCCTGTCGGATCTGGCGACGGGCGACGGAAAGGCGTTGTTGGCGGCGGCAAATCGAAACGGCACGCGCGACTTTGTCTGCGAGCGTCTTCTGCTGGCCTCAAATTGCCGTCGCACGCTGAGGCTCGAGATGCGTGAACTCCGAACCGCAACGGCCGGATCCATGACGACGACCTTTGCTCGCGGCCAGGCCGGGCACCTGATGGTGGTCAGGGCAGAAGTGCCCGTTGTGATTTTTGTCCCGTTCGTATCAGGGCTTCAGGTGCGCGGCAGGTCCGTGTTCCTCCAGCCGCCCCGGACCTAGAGACGTCATGCGTAGCCAAAGACGTCGCCGTTTTCGTTTCACAGGTGGGTTGGTCGCCGATACCTCCGGTGCCGCGGCGATTGAGTTCGCGCTGTTGGCGACGGTGCTCGTCGCGCTGCTGGGCGCGGCGGTCGACCTCATTGATGAGCAGACGCGCCGCCGCGAGGTCGACCGGATCACGGTCGAAGTGGCCGAGGCCATGGCCGATTGCCCCGATTCCGACTGCGTCAGACAGAATGTGCAGACCCTCATCAGCCACAATGGGGTCATTCTCAGCGATGTCTCGGGCGGGGCATTGGGGACGGCCGAGGTGGCGCGGGTGGGAAACGCCGTGGTCGTTCTCCAGGGGTCGATGACCTATCTGCCCGATGACCTGAAAAACGAGGTCCTGGCCGTTCTGGAGCCGCGGGATGTCGGTGTGGCGGTGCTGTTGACCTACCAGTACGAGCCCCTGATCGGCTTGCTCTCGGGCAGAACCAGAACCATCCGACGCTTTGCCGTCGCTCTGCGCGCCAAGGACATCCAGACGGTCTGAGGTTCCGGGTCGATGGAGCGCCCCAGGGCCGTTCGCCGAACGCCCCAGAATGTGAATGTCCGACCGGTCGGCAACGCCGCCTTGCCCGCAGCCGCACCCCAAGCAACGATGGGTCCACGTCCACGCCCTGAACCCGGCTGTGGAGCCTTGAAGTTCGGGGGCTGTCAGGGCCGCGAATCACCTCCAAAGTGGGCCCATGACCGCCCAGGCTCTCCAGTCCGAACTCCCCGTTCTCACCGGTGCCCAGACGCAGGCCGCGCACGATCACCCCGAGCGCCAGTATCTCAATCTGTTGGCCGATATTCTTGAGAACGGGGCTGAACGCGGTGATCGCACCGGCACCGGCACTCTCGGTGTCTTTGGTCGCCAGATGCGGTTCGATCTGTCGCGTGGCTTCCCGGTCCTGACGACCAAGAAGCTGCATCTGCGCTCGATTATCGTGGAGCTGCTGTGGTTCCTGCGGGGCGAGACCAATATCCGTTATCTCAAGGAAAACGGCGTCAGCATCTGGGACGAATGGGCCGACGCCGAGGGCGAACTCGGCCCGGTTTACGGCAAGCAATGGCGCTCATGGGCCGACCCCAACGGGGCCTCGATCGACCAGATCGAGAAACTGGTGCATGGGCTCAAGACCAATCCCAACAGCCGCCGCCATATCGTCACGGCCTGGAACCCGGCCGACGTCGACGACATGGCCCTGCCGCCCTGTCACTGCCTGTTCCAGTTCTTTGTCGCCGACGGCAAGCTCAGCTGCCAGCTCTATCAACGGTCGGCGGACGTCTTTCTGGGCGTGCCGTTCAACATCGCCTCCTATGCGTTGTTGACGATGATGGTGTCCCGCGTCGTCGGGCTTCGGCCGGGCGAATTCATCCATACCTTCGGCGATGCTCACCTGTATCTGAACCATCTGGAGCAGGCCCGCACCCAGCTGGCGCGCGAACCCCGCGCCCTGCCCGTGATGCACATCGCTGACCGCACCGACCTGTTCGCCTTCGAACTGGGCGATTTCGTGCTGGAGGGTTACGACGCCTGGCCCCACATCAAGGCCCCGGTCGCGGTCTGATGCGCCTCAAGGCCCTGCAGGCCGATGTCCTGCGTATCTCCGACCGCTACGCCGCCGAGCATGGCATCGACCGTGATCGCGACTGGGCCCTGCTCAAGCTTCAGGAAGAACTCGGCGAACTGACGGCCGAGCACCTGCGGCTGACCTCCCGCGCCCGCGGCCAGGCCGACCCGGACAAGCTGGCCGACGAAGCCGCCGATGTGCTTGGGATGCTGCTGATCTATTGCGACAGCGCCGGCATCGACCTCGAGCAGGCGATGCGTCGCAAATGGCTGAGCTGGCTGAGTGACCAAAGGTCTTCCGACTAGCGCGGGGCAAAGACTCGCCCCACGCTCCATGGTGGCGTCCGCAGAGAGACGTCTGACCCTGGGAGGGGTGTCATGCTCAAGAAATTCGTCGCCGAACTGATCGGCACGGCGGTTCTGGTCCTGTTCGGCTGTGGGGCGGCCGTGCTGGGCGGGGAACATGTCGGTCAGCTGGGCATCGCCCTGGCGTTCGGCTTTGCCATCATCGCCATGGCCTATTCCATCGGGCCGGTGTCCGGCTGTCACGTCAATCCGGCGGTCAGCCTGGCGGCCTTCGTGGCCGGCAAGATGTCGGCCAAGGACATGGGGGTGTACTGGCTGGCCCAGTTCATCGGGGCAGTGGTCGGAGCCTTCATCCTGGCGTCGATCGCCCAGGCCGTACCGGGCGAGCCGGTCAATCTGGGTCAAAACGGCTGGGGCCCGGGCTATCTGGGCGAATATCCTCTGATGGCCGCCGCCATCTTCGAAGTGGTGATGACGGCCATCTTCGTGGTCGCCATTCTCGGCGTCACCGGTGAAAAGGCGCACGGGCCGTTCGCGGGTATCGCCATCGGCATCACCCTGGCGGTCATCCACATCGTCGGCATCCAGGTCACCGGTGTGTCGGTCAACCCGGCCCGTAGCTTCGGTCCGGCCCTGCTGGCCGGCGGCGAGGCGATGAGCCAGCTGTGGCTGTTCTTCGTGGCCCCGGCGGTCGGGGCCATTCTCGGTGCCCTGCTCTTCCGTCTGAAGCTGCTCGAACCCGAGATGTAATCGGTTGGGGAGCGGCGGATGCGCCGCTCCCCGATCTCGGCTATCAGACCGACCATGTCGGTTCTCATCTCCCTCGTCGCGGCACGCGGCCGCAACGGCGTCATCGGTTCGGCCGGCGGCCTGCCCTGGCGGCTCCGCTCGGATCTGCAGAAATTCAAGCAGACCACGATCGGCAAGCCCTGCGTCATGGGGCGCAAGACCTGGGACAGTCTGCAACTTCGCCCCCTGCCCGGACGTCTGAACCTGGTGGTGTCGCGCAATCCCGATTTTACCGCCAAGGGTGCCCTTGCCTGCGCCGCCCTGGACGAGGCCCTGTCCATCGGGCGCGAGACGGCGCGCGACGACGGCGTCAATGAGGTCTGCGTCATCGGCGGGGCCCAGATCTACGCCCTCGCCCTGCCCAGAGCGCGGCGGCTCTATATCTCCGAGGTCGAGGCCACGCCCGAGGGCGACGCCCGTTTTCCGGACTTCGACGAGGCCGACTGGATCGAGATCCTGTCCGAACGTATCGAGCCGGGCGAGAAGGACGACCACGCCTTCACCTTTCGCATTCTCGACCGACGCTGACCGTCAGGGATTGAAAGTACCCCCGACCGCCCCGATTTTGTCTCATGGGGGTGAAAGGATATCGGCCATGCGACTCCTCCCCGTCCTTGCTGCCACCTCCGGCCTGTTGATGGCGTCGGTCGTCGCCGTTGAGCCTGCCCGGGCCGAACTGCCGCCGCATGTCTATCAGCAGGCCCGTGACACCGCCGGAACCGTCGTGACCCTGCGCGTTCAGTCCGTTCGCCGACTGCCAGCGGGCGAAACGCAGGGTACCTGCAGCCTGACCGGCATCGTCACCGGTGTCGATCGCGGCATGGCCCAGCAAGGCCAGACCGTGGTCATTGCCGTGCCCTGCATCAGCCCCGCCTGGCAACCCATGCCCGGCCCCTTCCCGGGATACCGCCACGATGTGCTCGGCCGCACCGAAAACGTCCGCGTCTATATGACCGGTGGCGTCCTGGCACGTCGGGGCCTGGATATTCTCGACTAGCCGGCCACAGCGGCTGCCAGGGCCGCCAGGACCGTCGCAACGTCCGAGTCCGGGGTCGCCTGCACCACGGGCAAACCCGCATCGCCGCCTTCGCGCACGCCTGCGGCCAGCGGCACGCTGCCGAGGAAGCTTACCCCCAGACGCTCGGCCTCATGCTTGCCGCCACCGTGACCGAAGACCTCGCCTGACATGTTCTCGATCAGGCCGATGACCGGCGTTTCGGTCTTGCGGAACATGGCGACGGCCCGGCGCGCGTCCGCCAGGGCCGCTTCCTGGGGTGTCGTGACGATGACCACGCCGTCGATCGGAGTCTTCTGAACCAGAGTCAGCTGCACATCCCCCGTTCCGGGGGGCAGGTCGACGATCAGCAGATCGAGGGGTGCGTCGAGCGTTCCCCATCGCGTCTGGGTCAGCATCTGGGTCAGGGCCTGGCTCGCCATCGGCCCCCGCCAGACCATGGCGCGATCCGCCCCCACCAGAAATCCCGTCGACATCACCTTCACACCGTGGGCTTCCAGCGGCACCAGCCGCTCACCGTCGTGCTGGGGCGTCCCTTGCGCGCCCATCATCAGCGGCACCGAAGGGCCATAGACATCGGCATCCAGCAAGCCGACCCGGTGCCCGCCCCGGGCCAAGGCGACAGCCAGATTGACGGCCACGGTCGACTTGCCGACCCCGCCCTTGCCGGAGGCGACCGCAATGACGCGCCGGACATGTTCCGGTCGATCCGTGGCCACCGGCGCGGGCGGCCGACCCTGATCCAGCGCCGCCTTCGACAGTCCCGCCCCACGCCGCCGCGGGGTCGCCGCCTGTTCCGCCGTCAGGACGACATGAACGCGATGAAGCCCGGCAATGGCCTTGAGGGCCGCCTCGGCGGCGTCGCGAACCGGCGCATAGAGCCGTGCGTCGGCCGCATCGACCTCCATGGCAAATCCCGCCCTGTCCTCGCCCACGACCAGGCCCTTGACCCGCCCCGCCGCGACCAGCCCCTGGCCGGTTTTGGGGTCCGTCACGGCGTCGAGGGCGGCGATGACCTCCTGGCGTCGGGCATCCTCGGGCATCGTCAGGGCTCCTTGTTTCGGACGGGCCGAGGTCTTATCCGCATTGGGGCCGACCGTCACCCCGCGAGGACCCGCCATCGCCAGCCGCCACATCCTGATTGCCGGAGCGACCGCGTCGGGAAAGTCTGACCTGGCAATGCGGAGGGCCGAGGCCGTCGGCGGCGTCATCGTCAACGCCGATTCCCAACAGTTGTACGACGGCCTGCGGGTTCTGACCGCACGACCGAGCCCGGCGGATGAGGCCACCGTGCCCCACCGCCTCTATGGCATCGCTGATCCGGCCGACAGCTGGTCGGTCGGGCGATGGCTGACGGCGGTTGAGGAAATCCAGGCCGTGGAATCGCGACCGCTCGTCATCGTCGGCGGTACGGGCCTGTATTTTCACGCGCTTCTGAAGGGTCTGGCCCCCGTGCCGCCCGTCTCTGAGGATATTCGCCGGGACGTCGAGGCCACCTATCGGACCGCTGGCGAGGCTGCCTTCCGCCGGCACCTGGCCGACCTTGATCCGGCGGCGGAAACGCGGATCGCAGCGGGGGATCGCCAGCGCCTGGTCCGCGCCCTGGCCGTCGCCGTCAGCACCGGCCGCCCCCTGTCGGACTGGCAGGCCGATACGGTGACCGGGACCCTGCGGGCGGAAGACTGCGAACGCTGGGTCGTCGAACGCGAGCGCAGCGACCTCTACCGGCGCTGTGATGATCGCGTCGATCAGATGCTGGCAACTGGCGCTATCGCGGAGGTGAAGGGATTGCTGGAGCGGAATCTGGCGGCTGAGCTGCCGGCGATGCGGGCCGTCGGCGTGCGCGACCTCGTCGCCCATCTCAGGGAAGGGCTGCCGCTTGACGTCGCCCAGGCGCGGATCAAACAGGCCACCCGGCACTACGCCAAACGCCAGCTCACCTGGTTCCGCAACCAGGCCCCGGACTGGCCGAGGCTGGACCTGTCAGAACTTTAATCAACTGCGACGATCTGACGATTGTGGCTACCCTCGTTACGAGCCATAAACCGCGTTCACTCTGGTTCCAATTCGGGTCTTGAACATGTTTTTCTCAGCCGTGGCGTTTGCGCTTGTCCTCGCCCAGCAGCCCGCGCCGGCCGCGCAACAGCCGTCCCAGCCGAGCAACCCAGTGACCCAGGCCGAGGCCGAGGAAGAGGCGCGCCTGAACGAGGTCGTCTGTCGGCGTGAGCATGTCGTGGGCTCCAATCGTCCGCAGCGCATCTGTCAGACCCGCCGGCAATGGAACGCCCTGCGTGATCGCTCGCTGGAAGATATGAACGGTTCGCGCAACCGCACGGTCGAAAGCCACCTGCCGACGGCCGGCGCCGGCCGCTAGGACGGGACCTGCCGCTCAGGAATTGAACGGCTCCCGGCTGTCGGATCGCCTCGGCCGTTCATTTGAGTTTCACGCTCAACGGCCTATATTGGGCTCGTCCGGGTTCGCCCGGACTATGGCGATAAACGCGCGTGTAATAAGCGAACCGGACCCGGGTGCGATTCCCGGCGGCTCCACCATTTCCTTTCCGCGTTATCGGCGGGGACCATGGGGCCGATCAGCATCGACGGGCGTGTAAAGACGTGGCTTTCGCTCGGTATGGTACCGCCGTTTCGGGCCATTTTCTAAATGCGAACGATAACTTCGCTGGAGAAGTTCGTCTGGCCGCGTAAGCGACCCGACGTTTCTCAATCTAAGTCCTAGGGGTTCAGATCCCTAGGCGGGGCCCCCCGGCGCCTGGCAACAGAAGCCGGGACTTTTCCCCCTCCATCCGGGCCAGGCGCATCGCGCCGGAAAGTCGCCTGGCAACAGAAGCCGGGACTTTTCCCCCTCCATCCGGGCCAGGCGCATCGCGCCGGAAAGTCGCCTGGCAACAGAAGCCGGGACTTTTCCCCATCCATCCGGGCCAGGCGCATCGCGCCGGAAGGCCGGCTGGCGACGGGCACCGTCACCGCTTTTTCACACGCGCACCTATGCGATTGCCCACATGCTCGCTAGAAGGCGAACCAGTCGCCCGAGGGATGGATGAGCGGACAGGACTTTCCCACTGATGAAATGCGCTATGACCTGCTGACGCAGCAGGCGTTGCGTGGGGTCATCCGTTCGGCTCTTCAGCGCGCCAATGAGGCCGACGGCCTGCCGGGCGCGCATCACTTCTTCATCACCTTCAAGACGCGGGCGACGGGTGTTTCCATCCCGGCGGACCTGCTGGACCGCTATCCCGACGAGATCACCATCGTCATCCAGCACCAGTACTGGGACCTCGTTCCCGACGAAGCCGGATTTTCCATCGTCCTGCAGTTTTCGGGTCAGCCCAAGAAGCTGGTGGTGCCCTACGCTGCCATCACACGCTTCTATGACCCCAGCGTCCAGTTCGTGCTGCAGTTCGAGCCACCGTTCATCACCGAGGTCGAAGAGGACGAGCCGGACCCGACCGACGAGGACGATGACGGTCCCCAGGACGACGGCCCCAAGGTCGTTTCGCTGGACCAGTTCCGCAAGAAATAGCGAGCGTCTCTGGCTCTATTCCCGCCGCCTTGTCCGAGCAGGGTTCGGTGGAGGGAGGTGGCCATGCCCGTCGCACTCAAGTCGTCGATCGACCTGACGCCCATCATCGGGCTTCTGTTGACGTTGATCGTGGCGATGCTGTTCGCGGCTCCGATGTTCGAGCGTTCAGCCACACTGGATCAACCATCCCTCACCGCCCCGCCGGGAACCGCCCCTCCTGCGCCGCCCGCCTGGCGTCTTTCCATGGATAGGGCTGGTGCGCTCTGGCTTGCCGAGGGCGACGAGGTCCCACGCCTGACGAGCCGACACGAGGTGATGGCGTCGGTCGCGCCGAACACGCGGATAAATCTCAGGGCAGACGCCGATGCGTCCTATGGAGACTTTGCCGAGTTGGTTTCGCAGCTCGAAGCCAGCGGACACCCCGTCGCCCTGGCCAACGAAGACATTTCCTAGCCGCCTTGACTTCGCCACACCCGACGCCCATTCTTGCTGCATCGCACAATGCGATGTCCGGTCCCTCCAGCGCGTGAGGGTCTGATCCCAGATCCGCCTGTCGTAGGCACCGGCTTTCAATATCCATTCGTCGCCAGATCACGCGGGGCGACGCCCGTTTCCGCCCCACCGGGGCTGGTCGCGCGCGTCAGCCGATGCGCGCCGCCGCATATGAAAGACCGCTCGTGAGCAACACGACCTTTGAATCCCTGGGCCTCAATCCGGCCCTGCTCTCTGCCCTGACGCAGAAGGGCTACACCACCCCCACCCCGATCCAGGCCAAGGCCATTCCCGATGTCATGGCCGGCAAGGATCTGCTCGGCATCGCCCAGACCGGCACCGGCAAGACCGCCGCCTTCGCCCTGCCGATCCTGCATCGGTTGGCGGCCAACCGTGTCGCGCCGATGCCGCGCACGACCCGCGCCTTGATCCTGTCGCCGACGCGCGAGCTGGCGACCCAGATCGGCGAGATGTTCAAGATCTACGGGGCCGGCCTCGGCTTCCGCGTCGCGGTCATCTTCGGTGGCGTCAAATACGGTGCCCAGGAACGCGCCCTGCAACAGGGCCTCGACATCCTGGTCGCGGCACCCGGCCGCCTGCTGGATCATATCCAGGGCAAGATGCTCGACCTGTCCTCCACCGAGATCTTCGTGCTCGACGAGGCCGACCAGATGCTGGACCTCGGCTTCATCAAGCCGATCCGCCAGATCGTCTCCAAGCTGCCGGCCCGCCGTCAGAACCTGTTCTTCTCGGCCACCATGCCGGGCGAGATCGGCAAGCTGGCGGGTGACCTGCTGAAAGATCCGACCAAGGTCCAGGTCACGCCTCAAGCCACCACGGTCGAACGCATCAAACAGTCGGTCATTGTCATCGAGGCGGGCCGCAAGCGCGCCCTGCTGACCGAGCTGTTCTCGAACCCGGCCTATACGCGCTGCCTCGTCTTCACCAAGACCAAGCATGGGGCCGACAAGGTCGCCGCCTATCTTCAGGCCGGCGGCGTCGAGGCCGGAGCCATCCACGGCAACAAGAGCCAGCCCCAGCGCGAACGCGCGCTTCAGGCCTTCAAGGACGGCAAGCTACGCGTGCTGGTCGCCACCGACATCGCCGCGCGCGGTATCGACGTCGACAAGGTGACCCACGTCGTCAACTTCGAGCTGCCCTTCGTTCCCGAGGCCTATGTCCACCGCATCGGTCGCACCGCCCGCGCCGGCAAGGACGGCACCGCCATCAGCTTTGTCGCGCCCGATGAGATGAAGCTCTTGAAGGACATCGAAAAGGTCACGCGCCAGAAGATTCCGTCCTGGGATCGTCGCAACGACAAACAGCTGGCCCAGCTGGATGCCACCATCCTGGCGTCGGGCGTCGGCAAGAAGGCGACCCTGCCCGACGACGACCGTGCCGAACAGCCGCGCGGCCCCCGTCGCGGTGGCCGTCATGGCGACAAGCCCGAAGGCGCGCGCGGTCAGCCGCACCGTCGTCGTCGCGGCAAGCCCGGCGGCGCGGCCCCCGAGCGTCCCGCCTTCGATCCGATGGCGCGCGAACGTCAGCCGATGAAGCCGACCGAAACCGGCGAAGGGGCCCAGCTCAAGCGCCGCAAGCGTCGCCGCCCGTCGAACGGCGGCAAGGGCTACACGGCCCAGGGCTGATGCGATCAGGCCGACGGTGCCCGGCGCATCGTCGGCCGCTCGCCATAGGCGATGGCGCGCAACCCCCATTCCAGCGGTCCATATTCAAACCGCTTCAGCCACAGCACGCTGAAGATCGCCTGGCCGATCCAGATCGGCACGCACAGCAACCATAGCTCTGCCCAGGTCAGCTGGTTGGCCCACCCAAGGCCGTTGAACAGGATCGCCGCGATCAGCGACTGGCACAGATAGTTGGTCAGGGCCATCTTGCCGATGGCCCTGAGGCCATCGCCGACGAAGACCAGGGCCCTGGCCTTCCACAAGGCCATGATCAGGCCCAGATGCCCCAGGGTCGTCGGCACGCGCGACAGCTCATAGGTGTAGTTCGGCCACCAGACCTCCGGCGAAAAGCCGCTGTTCCAGATCGCCAGATGCTCGGCCACATTGAGGCTGACGCCGACGCCGTAGCCGATCCCCATCATGGCCAGGTAGAAGCCGGTTGAGCGCTCGCCGGTAATGATCCGCCATTTGAACAGGGCCATGCCCATAAACATGAAGCCGATGGACTCCAGGATCATCAGGATCCCCCAGCCGTTCAAACCCCAGTCCGCGAACGTCTCGAAGCTCCACGCCACGGCCTGGGGATAGGTGCCGAGACGCTCGGCGGCTTCGGCGTCCAGGTCGGCCTGGGGCGGCCAGAGATAGTCCCGATGCCCGGTATAGGCCCCCAGCGCCTCCTGTTGCTCCGCGCGCAGAACCTGGCCATCCAGCTGGGCCTGATGCGCCGCCAGGCCGTCGCGATAGGCCTGGACGCTGCCCTGTTGGCCCAACCCCTCACCGATCGAGAGGGTCGCCAATATGGCCAGCCCCATCACGACCAGGGTCCATGGGCGCGCCTTTCGGAACACAAACAGGAACAACCCCGCACAGCCGTAAACCCAGAGAATATCACCCGGCCACAGCAGCAGGGTGAAGTTCACCAGACCGAGCCCCAGCAGCACCAGACAGCGCCTGAACCAGACATCGGCCACCCCCATCGCCCGGCCGGCCTGGTCACCGCGACGGGTGATCAGGATCACGGCCGCCCCGAACAGGAAGGTGAACAGCCCGCGCATGGTGCCTTCGAACAGGGTGTTTTCTGCGAACCAGACCTGCCAGCTCGGATCGGACCAGTTGGCCGGGAGCGGCGGGAAATAGGTTGCCCAGGGCGTCCCCATCGCCACGATGTTCATCAGAAGAATGCCGCACAGGGCAAAGCCCCTCAGCACATCCATGGCGTCATAGCGCGCAGCCTTAGCCACCGGGCTCGGCGCAATGTCAGCCGCCGACGGAATACTCATGGATGGAATCGTCCCCTTGATACCCCCTGTTTGTCGGAGATCGACCGGCGTTCGTACACTGGAATTTTCGAGGTCGTGGACCCGCATCTGGCGACCGGCGGTGCCCCCCTCCCCCCCGGTCTTGCCGTGGGCGCAGCGCCGTCTAGGTTACGCACTCAAGGAGTCGCCGGATGCGGATCGCCACCTGGAACGTCAATTCGGTCAACGCCCGTCTGGAAACCGTCCTGGCCTGGCTCCGATGAGGCACGGCCCGACGTCGCCTGTTTTCAGGAAATCAAGTGCGTTGACGAGAAGTTCCCCGCTGAACCCTTTGAAAGTCGGGGCTATAATCTCGTCGTTCACGGCCAGAAGTCCTACAACGGCGTGGCCCTGCTCTCCAAATATCCGCTGACAGATGTACGGCGTGGCCTGCCCGGTGACGATACCGATGAGCAGGCGCGTTACCTCGAAGCCCTTGTCGAGGCCGAGACGCCGGTGCGGGTCGCCGCCATCTATCTGCCCAACGGCAACCCCGTCGGCACGGAGAAGTTCGCCTACAAGCTGCGCTGGTTCGAGCGCCTGCAGGCCCATGCCAGGGATCTGCTGAAACTGGAGGAGCGTCTGGCCCTTTGCGGCGACTACAATGTCATCCCCGAGCCGGTCGATGCCCGCAACCCCGAGGCCTGGAGGGGCGATGCCCTGTTCCAGCCGGAGAGCCGTCAGGCCTTCCGGGCCCTGTTGAATCTGGGTCTGTCCGACAGCCATGAGCTCGGCCACGAGCCGGACGGCACCTACACCTTCTGGGACTATCAGGCCGGGGCCTGGCAACGCGACCACGGCATTCGCATCGATTTCGCCCTGCTCTCGCCCCAGGCCGCCGACGCCTTCATCGGCA
>Ga0209573_1005222_pt1 | contig 11891 bp, 13 predicted proteins | sample TNRBio252014_DNA_FD_185870 | JGI IMG/M metagenome (GOLD analysis project Ga0209573, IMG submission 185870) | Wastewater treatment Type I Accumulibacter community from EBPR Bioreactor in Madison, WI, USA - TNR Reactor_6/25/2014_ DNA (SPAdes)... | ecosystem: Engineered > Bioreactor > EBPR >...
CGCGAGTATGGCCGCGCGGCGATCGACGCGGGTGATGCAGACCGCCGCCGCGTCCGAGCCGCCCGGCGCTCCTGCGGGAGCCGCTGAGGAGGGCGGTCCGTTCTTCAGTCGAACTGCTTGCGGAACTCTGCGAACTCGCTGCGCAGCGCGTCGAGTTCCTCGCGCAGACGGAGGACCTCGTCCTCTAGTTCCCCGATGCGCCCGCGCGCGCTGCCCCCGGCGCCGACGGACTGGGCCTCGGCCATTTCCTGCACCGCGGCATCGCCGCCGAGCAGGTGTGCGTGGCGGGTCTCCTTGGTGCCGGGCGCGCGTGGAAGCGTGGCGACCAGGGGCGGGTATTTCTCGGCCAGGTGCTCGAGCACGGCATCCACCGCGGCGACGTCGTCGAAGCGGTGCAGGCGCTCGCAGCGCTGGCGCAGCTCGCCGGCAGTCTGCGCGCCGCGCAGCAGCAGGATCGCCAGCACCGCCTGTTCGGCGGGCGGCAGCGAATGGCGCAGGCGGATCAGATGTTCGTACTTGGCCACACGCGCACTTTGCTGGTCGCGCTTCGACACCAGGCGGCGAGCGATCAGGCGGTCGACCGCGTCCTGCACTTCGGTCTCGGAGAGCCTCATCACGGGCTCACGTGCGGTGAGCTGGTTGCAGCCGGTGGTGATGGCGTTGACCGACAGCGGATAGGCGTCGGGGGTGATGAAGGACTTCTCGATCAGCACGCCGAGCACGCGGATCTCGGCCGGGTCGAGGTCGAAACCGGCCTCGGTCGTGGGGGTCGTTTCCTGCATGGAGCCTCCTGCGGTGTCGGACCCCGGATGATACGCCAGCCGGATCGTCCGCCCATCGCGACCTCCCCGGATCCGCCGGTGCTTGTCACAAGCCCGCCCCGCGCGCGTTAGAATCGAGCCCTTTCCCGCTGATTTTCCGGAGCGCCCCATGCCCCAGTACCGTTCCCGCACGTCCACCGCCGGCCGCAACATGGCGGGCGCCCGCGCTCTGTGGCGCGCCACAGGCATGAAGGACGGCGACTTCGAAAAGCCGATCATCGCGATCGCCAACAGCTTCACCCAGTTCGTCCCCGGCCACGTGCACCTGAAGGACCTCGGCCAGCTCGTCGCGCGCGAGATCGAGGCCGCGGGCGGCGTCGCCAAAGAATTCAACACCATCGCGGTCGATGACGGCATCGCCATGGGCCACGGGGGCATGCTGTATTCGCTGCCCTCGCGCGAGCTCATCGCCGACAGCGTCGAGTACATGTGCAACGCCCACACCGCTGACGCGCTGGTGTGCATCTCGAACTGCGACAAGATCACCCCGGGCATGCTGATGGCCGCGCTGCGCCTCAACATCCCGGCGATCTTCGTCTCCGGCGGCCCGATGGAGGCCGGCAAGGTCAAGTGGGAGGCAAAGGTCATCTCGCTCGACCTCGTCGATGCCATGGTCAAGGCTGCAGACAAGTCGTGCTCGGACGAAGAGGTCGACGCCATCGAGCGCTCCGCCTGTCCGACCTGCGGCTCTTGCTCGGGCATGTTTACCGCCAACTCGATGAACTGCCTCACCGAGGCGCTCGGCCTGTCGCTGCCGGGCAACGGCACCACCCTCGCCACCCATGCCGACCGCGAGCGCCTGTTCAAGGAAGCCGGTCGCCGCATCGTCGAGCTTGCCCGCCGTTGGTACGAGAAGGACGACGCTTCGGTGCTGCCGCGCTCGATCGCCAGCTTCAAGGCCTTCGAGAATGCGATCAGCCTCGACGTCGCCATGGGTGGCTCGACCAACACCGTGCTGCACCTGCTCGCCGCCGCGCGCGAGGCCGGCGTCGACTTCACCATGAAGGACATCGACCGCATCAGCCGCCACGTGCCCTGCCTGTGCAAGGTCGCGCCGGCGATCGCCGATGTGCATATCGAGGACGTGCATCGCGCCGGCGGCATCATGTCGATCCTCGGCGAGCTCGACCGCGCGGGCCTGCTGCACACCGAGGTGCCGACGGTGCACAGCGCCTCGATGGCCGAGGCGCTCGACAAGTGGGACATCAAGCGCACGGCCGACGAGGCGGTGCACACCTTCTACCGCGCTGCGCCCGGCGGCGTGCCCACCCAGGTCGCCTTCAGCCAGGACCGACGCTGGAAGGAGCTCGACGCCGACCGCCAGGACGGCATCATCCGTGACAAGGCCCATGCCTTCACCGCCGACGGCGGCCTCGCGGTGCTCTACGGCAACATCGCCGAGAAGGGCTGCATCGTGAAGACCGCGGGCGTGGACGAGTCCATCTGGAAGTTCACCGGCAAGGCGCGCGTGTACGAGAGCCAGGAAGATGCGGTCGACGGCATCCTTGGCGAGCAGGTGCAGGCGGGCGACGTGGTGGTGATCCGCTACGAAGGCCCCAAGGGGGGCCCCGGCATGCAGGAGATGCTCTATCCGACCTCCTACCTCAAGAGCCGCGGCCTCGGCGCGCATTGTGCGCTGCTCACCGACGGGCGCTTCTCCGGCGGCACCTCCGGGCTGTCGATCGGCCACGCCTCACCCGAGGCGGCCTGCGGCGGCGCGATCGCGCTGGTCGAGGACGGCGACACGATCGAGATCGACATCCCGAACCGTCGCATCCACCTCGCTATCGCCGACGCCGAGCTCGTGCGCCGGCGCGCGGCGATGGACGCGAAGGGCAACGCCGCGTGGAAGCCGGTCAAGCGTGAACGTCTGGTCTCCGCCGCGCTGCAGGCTTACGCCGCGCTCACCACCTCGGCCGACACCGGAGCGGTGCGCGACGTCACCCAGGTCCAGCGCTGATCGACCTCGGCCGATTGACCCGTCATCGGCCGCTCACTACCATCGACGCCATGGATACCGAACTTGCACAGCTCGAAGCCCAGCTAGAGCAAATGATCAGCCATTACGAGCGCCTCAAAGCCGACAACGCGGCCCTGCGTGGTCGAGTCGTGCAGCTCGAGGGCGAGAATCGCCGGCTCTCCGACAAGGTCCGCACCGCAGCGGACCGCCTCGAGGGCCTGCTCGACAAACTGCCGGAGGCTTGAAGCGATGTCCGCCGATCACCTCGACATGACGCTGCTGGGCAAGGAGTACCGAATCTCCTGCACAGCCGAATCGCGCGATGAACTGCTCGCGACCGTGGCTTTCCTCGATGACCGGTTGCGCGAGATCGCTGCCCGCACCGGTTCCTCGGGCGAGAAACTGGCCGTCATGACTGCGCTCAACATCGCCCACGAGTTCCTCCAGCACCAGCGTGGCAACGGGTTTGACATGCCGGGCATGAAGCGTAGAATCGGTCTCATGAAAGCGCGCCTGGACGGAGTCCTCGGACAACAGGAAAAGCTTTTCTGAAGTCGGTTTGAGCAGTACCAGTCAATCCCCTGCAGTGTTCGTCGAAGTCGTAGATTCCTTGAACCAATAGTCGAGAGACTCGGTCGCCGACCATCGATGCCGCTGGTGTGAACGCCCCTCGCCGGGTGATCCTGAAGCGGAAGGAACGCGACCTCCCTGAACCCAAGGTTCAGGATGCCCGGCGGAGACGGCACAGGCGGGGGACCTTGCAAGAGAAGGCGCGGTGAGCGATCACCGCGCCTTCTTCACGTCCACACTCCCGAGGCCTCGTTCCTCGCGTTCGTGGTGCACTGCAAAATCTTAACGCCATCTTTACGCCTGCAGTCCTAGCATCCGCGGCATCTAAACCGCTCGGCGGTCTTCCCCGCCCTTGTTGCGATGCAGGCCTATTTCCCTGTCCTCGGTGTCCTCGGCATCATGCTGATGCTGTTCGGGCTGGTGATGGGCTTTCCGCTCGCAGTGTCCTTCGCGCTCGATGACGGCGCCACCGCGGCCTACGATCTCGCCATCCTTGCCACTTTCGCCACCGGGTTGGCGATGTGGGCGGGTGGCCGGCGTGTGCGGCGCGACCTGCGCGTCTCCGACGGCTTCCTGCTCGTGGCCGCGACCTGGCTGATCACGCCGGTGTTCGGCGCGTTGCCGCTGATGTTCTACCTGCCCGAGCTGTCGTTCACCGATGCCTACTTCGAGGCTGCCTCCGGGCTCACCACCACCGGTGCGACGGTCCTCACCGGGCTCGACACGATGCCGGTTTCGATCAACCTGTGGCGCTGCTTCATGCACTGGGTGGGCGGCATGGGCGTCATCGTGCTGATGGTTGCGGTGCTGCCGCTGCTGGGCATCGGCGGGCGCCAGATCTTCCGCGCCGAGACGCCCGGGCCGATGAAGGAATCCAGCCTCACCCCGCGCATCGCCGAAACCGCCAAGGGCCTGTGGGGCGTCTATGTCGTGCTCACCGCGGGCTGCGGCCTCGCGCTATGGCAGGCCGGCATGGCGCCCTGGGACTCGGTGATCCATGCCTTCTCGATCATGGGCCTGGGCGGCTTCTCCAGCCGCGACGCCAGCCTCGGTGCCTTCGAGAGCCTGCCGATCGAGACCGTCACCATCGTCTTCGCGCTGCTCTCGGGGATCAACTACGCTACCCACTACCTCGCCCTGGTGCATCGCACGCCGCGCCCCTACGGCCAGGACCCTGAACTGCGCTGGTTCTTCGGCGTGCTCGCGGTCACCGTGGTGTTCCTGACCGTGTATCTGCTCGAGGGCGGCGCCTACCAGGACGGCGCGCTCGCGTTCCGCCACGTCTCCTTCCACGCCGTCTCGCTCGCCACCTCGCTCGGGCTGGCGACCTACGACTACACCCTGTGGCCGATGTTCGCGCAGGTCTGGATCCTGTTCCTCAGCAGTTTCGCCGCCTGCTCGGGTTCGACTGGCGGCGGCATCAAGATGATGCGTGCGATCATCCTGTACAAGCAGGTGCATCGCGAGATCGTGCGCTCGCTCCATCCGAGCGCGGTGGTGCCGCTGCGCCTGGGCAGCCAGCGGGTTTCCGACAACGTGCTCCACGCCGTGCTTGCGTTCAGCTTCATGTACATGGTCAGCATCGTGTCCCTGACCCTGGTGCTGGCAGCATCCGGACTGGACTTGGTCACCGCGTTTTCCGGCGTGGTCGCCTGCATCAACAATGCCGGACCCGGGCTGTCCTCGCTGGGGCCGGCGGGTAACTACCAGGGCCTTGGCGACTTCCAGACCTGGGTGATGAGCTTCGCCATGATCCTCGGCCGGCTGGAAATCTTCACCCTGCTGGTGGTGCTGACGCCGGCGTTCTGGCGGCGCTGAGCGGCTCGAGCGCCAGCCGGTAGCCCACGCCCGGTTCGGTGAGGATATGGGTCGGCAGGCGCGGATCGGGCTCGAGCTTGCGGCGCAGCCCGGCCATGTAGACGCGCAGGTAATGCGCATGCTCGACGTGGTTCGGTCCCCAGGCGCCGGCGAGCAGCTGGCGCTGCGTCACCACGCGGCCCCCTGCGGCGGCGAGCAGGCCGAGCAGGCGGAACTCGATCGGGGTCAGATGCACCGGCTCGCCCGCACGGCTCACCCGGCGCTGCTCGAGGTCGAGCTCCACGTCGCCAAAGCCGATGCGCGCCGTGGCCTGTGCCGGCCGCAGCGCCCGGCGCAGCAGCGCGCGTACGCGGGCGAGCAGTTCGGCGACGCCGAAGGGCTTGGCGAGGTAGTCGTCGGCACCGGCATCGAGCGCGGCCACCTTGTCGGCCTCGTCGCTGCGTGCCGACAGCACCAGCACCGGCATGCCGCTCCAGCCGCGCAACTCGGCCAGCAGGGTCATGCCATCGCCGTCGGGCAGGCCGAGGTCGAGCACCAGCAGGTCCGGACGACGGCTGGCGAGCTCGATGCGGCCGCGCTCCAGCGCGGCGGTCTCGTGAACCGTGCAGCCTGCGGATTCCAGCGCGGTGCGCACGAAGCGGCGGATGCCGGCATCGTCCTCGACCAGCAGCACGACGGGGGAAGGGGGGTGCGGGTTCTTCATCATGACGGCTCTCCGCCATTGTCCTCTGGCGGCGGGCGTTCGGGCTGGGGGGGCAGCGGCAGGTGCAGCACGAAGCAGGCGCCGCCGCCGGCGCGGTTGCGTGCGCTCACATGGCCGCCGTGAGCTGCCATGATCGCCTGCACGATCGCCAGGCCGAGCCCGGTGCCGGCGTCGCCGGTCGCCGTCGGTGCGGCGGCCGCGCCGGGCAGATGTGGCGCGCGCACGAAGCGCTCGAAGATCGCCTGTTCGCGTCCTGGTGGCAGACCGCAGCCGTCGTCGCACACGCTGACGCAGAGCCAGCCGGCGCCGGATTGCGCCGACAGCACGATCTGCCCTCGCGCCGTGGTGTGCGCGATCGCGTTGTCGATGAGGTTGCACATCACGCGCTCCATCAGCACTGCGTCGGCGCGCAGCAGCGGCAGGTCCTCGGGCAGGTCGAACGTGAGCGCACGTTCGCGCAGGGCATGGGCGCGCGCCTGCAGGGCGCTGCCGACCAGCTCATCAACCGCGAGCCAGTCGAGCGCGAGGCGCGGCGTCTCGGACTGCAGGCGGGCGAGGTCGAGCAGGTCGCGTGCGAGTGTGTGGGTTCGCAAGGCTTCGGTCCGGATCGCCTCGGCCAGCTCGGCCTGCGCGGGCGGCAGCGGCGGGCCGGCGAGCGGCAGCGATTCGGCCAGCCCGGCGAGCGCGGTGAGTGGTGTGCGCAGGTCATGCGAAAGCGAGGCGAGCAGGGTATTGCGCAGGCGCTCGGACTCTGCCGCGAGGCGCGCCTGTGCAGCCTCTTCGGCGCGGGCCTCGGCAGTGTCGCGCTCGCGGCGCAGGCGTGCGGCGAGCTCGGCGGTGGTCAGTGCCACGGCGAGCAGAACGGCGAAGGTCAGCAGGTACTGCAGGTCCGATACGGCCAGCGTGAAGTGCGGATGCACGAAGAAGAAGTCGAACAGCGCCACCGACAGGAAGGCGGCGAACACGGCCGGCCCGCGCCCGAGGCGGATCGCCGCGAACAGCACCGCGAGCGGGAACAGCATCGCGATGTTGGCGAGGTCGAACTGCCCGAGCAGCGGTGCCCCGAGCAGCGCAACCGCCCCGGCCGCCAGCGCGGCGAGCAGGTAGTTGAGCAGCGGGTTGCGGACGACGAGGCGCGCGCGTGGGGTCGGCAGGGCCATGTCGCGATGGTACCAGCGCGCTCGTCCCGCCACGCCCGCACCCGCGGCCCAGCTGCAGGCAAACCCACGGCTCGCTTGCACAGCCCCTCCGCTTTGACCGATAGTTCCGCTCTTTGCGCACCGCAACACGCAGCGCACCTCGAATCCGAACGGAAACGCAATGAACTTCGACCTCTGGTGGCTCGCCTACCCGGTGCTCGGCGCGGCGGTGGGCTTTTTCGCCGGCCTGCTCGGCGTGGGCGGTGGCGGCATCATGGTGCCGATGCTGACGACCTTCTTCCTCGCACAGGGCTTCCCGCAGTCCCAGGTGGTGCACATGGCGCTCGGCACCTCGATGGCGGCCATCGTGCTGACCTCGGTGTCCAGCCTGCGCGCGCACCATGCCCGGGGCGCGGTGCGCTGGGACGTGGTGCGGGCGATCACGCCCGGCATCCTCGTCGGGACCTTCGCCGCCACCTTCGTCGCGTCGCGCGTGTCCACCGTGCCGCTGGCGATCTTCTTCGCCGTCTTCATGGCCTACGTGTCGGTGCAGATGCTGCTCAACATCAAGCCCAAGCCTTCGCGCGAGCTGCCTGGCACGCTCGGCATGAGCGCGGCCGGCCTGGGGATCGGCGGCGTTTCGGCGCTGGTCGCGATCGGCGGCGGCTCCTTGTCGGTGCCCTTCATGACCTGGTGCAACGTCAAGATGCAGAACGCGATCGGCACCTCGGCGGCGATCGGCCTGCCGATCGCGATCGCCGGCACCGTCGGCTACCTGGTCAACGGCTGGGGCGCATCCGACATGCCCGCGCTGACCTTCGGCTACGTCTACCTGCCGGCGCTGGTGCTGGTCTCCGTGGTCAGCACCTTCTTCGCACCGCTCGGCGCCCGGCTCGCCCACCGCCTGCCGGTGCCGACGCTGAAGAAGGTGTTCGCCGGGATGCTGGTCCTGCTGTGTGCCAAGATGCTGCACAGCATCTTCGCCTGAACGAACCCGATGAGACAACGCGCCGGACGAATCTGCTGGAGACTCCCATGAGCTGGACGATGTGGCTCGCCTTTCTCGCCGCCGCGCTGGTAATCGCGGTCTCGCCCGGGCCGGGCGCCGTGCTGTCGATGTCGACCGGCCTGCGCTACGGCTACGGTGCCGCGCTGCGTGCGATCACCGGCCTGCAGATCGCGCTGCTGCTGCAGTTGTGCGTGGTGGCGCTCGGCCTCGGCGCGGTGCTGGCGACCTCGGAGACGGCGTTCGCGGTGGTGAAGTTCGCGGGTGCGGCCTACCTGATCTGGCTCGGCGTGCAGAAGTGGCGCTCGCCGCCCGAACCGATCGGCGGGGACGGCGAGGCGCTGCGCGTGCAGTCGCGCCGCCAGCTCTACGCCCAGGGCATCCTGGTGAACCTGACCAACCCGAAGGCGATCGTGTTCATCGCCGCGCTGGTGCCGCAGTTCATCGTGCCGGACCGGCCGCAGTGGCCGCAGTTCGCGATCATCGGTGCCACCATGGTCGCGGTCGATATGATGGTCATGTCCAGCTATGCGCTGCTCGCCACGCGTTTCCGTCCGTTGTTGCACAACCCGCGCCTGCTGCGCCTGCAGAACCGCATCTTCGGCGGCCTCTTCGTCGGTGCCGGGGCGCTGCTCGCGGGGTCCAGCCGCTGAGCGCTGCGGGTCGTGCCTGCGGGGCGGGCTGCGGCGGGGGGTAGAATCCGGCGGAGGCGCAGGTGTGCGGTCGGCGAGCCGCATCTTGGAGGCGGGATGGAGCACGGGCGATGAATCTGGCGGCATTTGCGGCGGTGGGCGTCGGGGCGGCGTGTGGTGCCTGGCTGCGCTGGGGGCTGGGGCTGTGGCTCAACCCGGTATCCGCGCTCGTCCCGCTCGGCACCCTGGCGGCAAACCTGCTGGGCGGTTTCCTCATGGGCGTCGCGCTCGCCGCGGTGCAGGCCTGGCCGACGATGTCGCCGACGCTCAAGATCCTGCTCACCACCGGTTTGCTCGGCGGCCTGACCACGTTCTCCACCTTTTCCGCGGAGGCCTTCCACCTGCTGCAACGCGGCGCGATCGGCTGGCTTGGCGCTCACCTGGCCGGCCACGTGGCCGGCTCGGTACTGATGACCTGGGCGGGATATGCGCTTTTCGATGCCTTGCGTGCGTGAGTTTTCGGCGATGCTCTTTCGGCACTGTGCCGTCCGGCGTCTCCGTGACAACGCGTACGTCAGAGTGTTCAGCGGATGTGCCTATAATGTCTCCCACTGACTCCGACGGTGGAGAATTGAACCATGGTGAATTGGAAGTTGAGTCTTCTGTCCTTTGGTTTGGTGCTTTCGGCCTGCGCCCAGCCTCCGCAGCGTGAGACGGTCCGGATATGCGATTCCGTCGGTTGCCGGGATGTCCCACGCAGTCAGGTGATGCAGATGCCCGAGTCCGCGGAGCAAGTGGCCGACGATGGTCGCATTGCCGCACTCGTGGCACTTGCCGAGCGCGAGTCGCCTGCGGCGTACGATCTCGGGCTGCGCTACTTCCGCGGCGATGGCGTCGGTCAGGATAGTTACAAGGCGCTTACCTGGATGCGCAGCGCCGCGGAGAGAGGGCATCTCGAGGCACAAAAGGCGCTCGGTCGGCTCTACCTGAGCGGCCTGGAAGAGATGGGGGCCGATCCGGGCGAGGCAGAACGCTGGTTGTCCATAACGGCGGGCCGGGGAGACAAGGAGGCTGTGGAGTTGCTCGCCGAGGCCAGTGCCGCGCGCAGATCTGAGGAGTCCGAATGGAAGTGGCGGCAGCGTCGGCAGGCCATCTTGCGCGAGCAGTGGTATCGGCATTACCACTACTACGGCCACTGGCGTGAGGGACGCTGGTATTACCGCTGATCCGGCGGAGCATGGGGTGTGCGAGCACCGGTAGGACGGAGGCCTGGAAGTTGCGGTCGTGCTTGGGGGGCCGCGCAGCGGGCGTGAAGTTTTCCTTTATTGGCGCAAGGAGTAGACGATGACCCTTCCTCTCAATTCCCGGCTGGCCCTGACGCTGGCTGCGGCCGTTGCGGTAAGCGGCTGCGTGACGACCGGAACCGGCACGACCGCGATGGCAGGAGCGGCTGCCGGTGGCACCAGCGTGGATGCGGCGGCCAATCTCGAACGTTGCGATGAACCTCTCGGTACGATCGCCGTGGATGACGGGCGTGCGGCCGATTGGTACGGGCAGTTCGGCAGTGCGACCCAAGTGACGTCCATCGAACCCCTTCTGCGTCTGGCTGTCCAGCAGTCAAATTGCTTTGTGATCACCTCGGTCGGCAACCTGCGCACCGATAGCCGACTGTCACGCATTACCGACACCCAGCGCAATTCGGGTGAATACCGCGCCGGTTCCAAGCAGCAGAAGGGGCAAAGGGTGGCTGCCGACTACTACCTCGAGCCCCAGATCATCATTAACAACGATTCGGTTGGGGCTGTCGGCGGTACCCTCGGCGGGCTGATCGGCGGTGCCGTCGGAGCGATTGCTGGTGGCTTGCAGTCCAAGGTCTCCGTCGTCACGCTGTCCCTGTTCGACATCCGATCGGCGGTTCAGATCGCTGCCTCGGAAGGCAGTTCGACAGCCACGAACTTCGGTGCGGCACTCGCTGCCTTTGGTAGTGGTGCCGGCGGTGCGCTCGGAGGGTTTTCACGCACGCCCGAAGGTAAGGCCACGGTCACAGCCTTCATGGACGCGTACAACAAGATGGTCGTCTCCTTGCGCAGTTACAAGGCGCAGGATGTGAAAGGCGGGCTTGGGCGCGGCGGGAAGCTCAAGGTCAACTGATCTGGCGGCTCGCAAATGCGGCCGTGCTCCACGGAGGGAAATGACATGGAAAGACTGGTAATCGCGTTATCGGCAATGGCATTGGCGTTGAGCGGTTGCGCCAACATGAGCGAAACCCAGCGCGACACAGGCACGGGTGCCGCGATCGGTGCCGTCGCGGGTGGCCTGATCGGTGCCGCCACTGCGGGCGGCAACAAGGGCAAGAGCGCTGCCACCGGCGCAGCGATCGGCGCCGCGCTGGGCGCGGGTGGCGGCTACCTGTGGTCGCAGAACATGCAGAAGCAGCGTGCCGAGATGGAGCAGGCGACCGCGGGAACCGGCATCGGCATCAGCCAGACCAGCGACAACCAGCTCAAGGTCGACATCCCCGCCGACGTGTCCTTCGACGTCGGTCGCCATGCGATCAAGCCCAACATGCGCCCGGTGCTCGACCGCCTGGCATCCACGCTGAACCAGCACCCGGTGACCACGGTGACCATCATCGGCCACACCGACAGCACCGGTTCGGACTCGGTCAATGATCCGCTGTCGATCAACCGCGCCGCGTCGACCCGCGACTACCTGGTGCAGCGTGGGGTTTCCGCGCAGCGTATCGCGGTCGATGGTCGTGGCTCGCGCCAGCCGGTCGCCGACAACACGACCGCAGCCGGTCGCGCGATGAATCGCCGCGTGGAGATCTTCATCGCCGAGCCGGCGCAGCGCTGACGCCCGGCTGCGGCTGGGTCGGGAGCCGCGGCCGGACTTCGCGCCGCGCGTCCGCGACCGCGTCAATCGCAGTTCGCGTCGTTCCCGCGGGGCTCCAGAAGCCCCGTGGTTTTTTTCGAGGAGCGCAGCAAGTCGCGATTCGTGCGGTCGGATCCGCGTGTCCGAGGGAGCGCTGCGATCGCGACTCGCTTCGCTCCTTCGGGTCGAACCTCGCGCCTGCGGAGTCCTGCAGGGCTGTCGCCTCGCGATCTTGCGCCCGGCTCGCGCTCAGCGCCCGCTTGTCGGCAGCGGGGCGAGCAGGGCGGCGATGTCGGCCTCGCCGAACTTGGCGAGCGCATCCGCGTCCTCCGACAGCACGCTCTCGGCGAGCGCCGCCTTCCGCTCCT
>Ga0209573_1005223_pt1 | contig 11889 bp, 12 predicted proteins | sample TNRBio252014_DNA_FD_185870 | JGI IMG/M metagenome (GOLD analysis project Ga0209573, IMG submission 185870) | Wastewater treatment Type I Accumulibacter community from EBPR Bioreactor in Madison, WI, USA - TNR Reactor_6/25/2014_ DNA (SPAdes)... | ecosystem: Engineered > Bioreactor > EBPR >...
ACGCGCGGCTTCAAGCACCGCGGCAAGCTGGACGGCAACCAGGCCCTGATCACCTTCGCCGAGACGATGGAGCGCGTCGTCGTCGAGACGGTCGAGGCCGGTTTCATGACCAAGGATCTGGCGCTGCTGGTCGGTGATCAACAGGGCTGGCTGACGACCGAGGGCTTCCTGGACAAGGTTGCCGAGAACCTCGACGCGGCGATGGCGGCCTGATGACGGCCTGACGAATCCTCGCGCGAGGGGTGCGCGGTCTAGCCTTGGCCGCAAAGTCGGGTCTTAACTGCATCCGATGAGCAGACGCATCGACATCGACGCGGGTGAAATCGGTCCGCCGCTGGACGAGATCATCCGTCACATCGAGGATGGATCCGTGCATGAGCTGGTGATCCGGCGCGACGGTCGCGAGGTCGCGCGCCTGTCGCGGCCGGGCGCGGCTGCGCCGGCACCGGTGTCGCACGAACGCCAGTACGCCTGGGACCATGCGCGCGGTTATCACGACGGTGGCCGACGGCCGAGCATCGGTGGTGCCATCGCCAACTTCCTGGGACTGGCCGTCATCGCGGCTGGCCTGGCCTTCTTCCTGGCTCCGGCCTACGCCTTCTTCGCACTGAGGTCGGCGGCCCTGTCGGGCGACGTTCCCGCCTTGGCGGAACTGGTCGACTATAGCGAGGTCCGGGCCTCGCTGCGCAGCCAGATGTCGGACGACCCGCGCGCCCAGGAGCCGGAACCGTCCTGGCTGGAGAATCCGATCGAGGCCATCCGGCGCCGTCTGGGTCAGGCCGCCGAAGAGGCGACGGGTGCCGCGCCCAACGTCGACCCGTATCTGACGCCCCAGGCCCTGGCCGGCCTCACCTTCGGCGAAGGCCATTTCGCCGCCCAGCGGTCTCGGGATGGCGCACCGACGATCGAGCTTCAGCCTGAAGACAAGCCCTGGCCGGGGCTCATGCACTGGGGCCCCAGCCGCACCCGCTTCCGGATTCGTGACGAAGGCGGGTCGGAGACGATCCTGACCTTTACCCGCACGGGCGTCTTCGCCTGGCAGCTGACGCATGTCGGCCTGCCCGAAGGCGGCAGCCCCGACGGGGCCGGCGAGGCCGAGCAGGGCGTCCCCCAGGCGGGTTAGGAATCGACCCGCGATGTCTTGATATTTCGAAATGGACGATCAAGAAATTCGAAATAGACGCTCAAGAATTTCGAAATGGACGATAGTCTGATATCGTGAATCATCGACCCGTTGAGCAGTCATGATTTTCCAGACCCCGATCGATGTTTCCCCGCCTGATCCTGCCCCGTCTTCAGACCGCACTCGCCGACACCCGTGTCGTGCTCCTGTCGGGGCCTCGGCAGGTCGGCAAGACCACAATGGCGAGAGGCCTGACGCAGGACGGGCGGTCCTATGTGACGCTAGACGACCACACCACCCTACTGTCGGCGCAGCGGGATCCCGTGGGCTTTGTCCGCGCATTTGATCGCGCAACCATCGACGAGGTTCAGCGAGCACCCGATCTGCTTTTGGCGATCAAGCAGGCTGTCGATGAAGATCCCAGGCCGGGCCGCTTCCTTCTGACAGGATCGGCCGACATCCTGACGATCCCAACGATTGCTGATTCACTGGCTGGGCGTATGGAGGTGCTGCGCCTGTCGCCGCTGGCACAGGCCGAAATGAGATCAGGGCGTCCTCCCGGTTTCCTGGATCGCGCCTTTGGCGGAAATCCGCCCCGCTCTGAACAGGTTGTCATCGGCGAGGCGCTGGTTGAAGCCGTCCTGACCGGCGGCTATCCGGAAGCGGTGTCACGCAGGACATGGAGCCGTCGCACTGATTGGGCGCGAAGCTACATAGACGCCCTCATTCAACGCGACGTTCGGGATATCTCCGGCATCACCAAACTCGATCAGCTCCCCAGACTCATCCGGGCGCTGGCCGAGCAGTCAGCGCAGCTGACCAATTTCAACGCCCTCGGCGGGCGGCTGGGTTTGAGCGACGTCAGCACCCGAACCTATACGACCGTTCTGGAGCACCTCTATCTGGTGAAGACTTTGCCAGCCTGGCACAGCAACGCCTTGAGGCGGTTGATCAAGACACCAAAGCTGCATTTCGTGGATACCGGATTACTGGCCGCAATCCGTACCCTGACACCACAGAAAATCGCTCAAGATCGCATCCCGTTCGGCGCGGTTCTCGAGTCGTTCGTATTCAACGAGATTGATCGGATCGCCGCGTGGTCTGACCAGCGGCTGTTGTTCAGCCATTATCGCGACAAGGACGGTGCCGAAGTCGACATCGTCATTGAGGATGAAGCCGGGGCCGTCATCGGCGTTGAGGTTAAAGCCTCCGCCAGTGTCCGTCCTTCCGACTTTAACGGCCTCAAGCGGCTTTCCACTGCCGTGGGCGATCGGTTCGTACAGGGGTTGGTCCTCTACGACCACGATCAGGTCGCGCCGTTCGGAGACCGCCTCTGGGCGGCCCCGATCAGCGGACTTTGGACATAGAGACGTCTGGCTTCACGCCAACGCCTCCCGCACCGCAGCCAACCCGTCCTCAGCCTTGCCCCCATCCGGAGCGCCGCCTTGCGCGAAGTCCGGCTTGCCGCCGGCCCCCTGGCCGCCCATGGCCAGGACCGCCGCGCGGGCCAGGTCGGCGGCGTTCAGCCTGCCGGCCAGGTCCGGGGTGATGGCCACAGTCACCGCCGCCTTGCCGTCCGTGACCCCGACCAGGGCCACGACGCCGGAGCCGAGCTGTTTCTTGAAGTCTTCAGCCACGCCGCGCAGGGCCTTGCCGTCGACGCCGTCGAGCACGCGGGCGATCAGCTTGACGCCGCCCACCTCTTCGGGCGCGGCATTGCCGCCCGAGCCGCCGCCCAGCGCCAGCTGTTTCTTCAGGTCCGCGACCTGTTTCTCCAGCGCCTTGACCGAGGTGGTCAGGCCCTCGACCCGGCCCGGCACATCACCCGGCTGGATCTTGAAGTCGCGAGCCAGGCCGCGCGCGACCTTGGCCTGGGCTTCCAGATACTGACGCGCCGCCTCGCCGGTCAGGGCCTCGATGCGGCGCACGCCGGCGGCGATGCCGCTCTCGGACACGATCTTGAACAGGGCGATGTCGCCGGTGCGCGTCACATGGGTGCCGCCGCAAAGCTCGACTGAATAGGCGGTCCGGGCGTCGGCCAGCGATTGGCCGAGCGTCAGGACGCGGACCTCATCGCCGTACTTTTCACCGAACAGGGCCACGGCCCCGGCTTCGATGGCCTGGTCCGGTGCCATCAGCTCGGTGCGCGACGGCAGGTTCTGGCGGATGACCGCATTGACCTCGGCCTCCATGGTCGCGATCTCGTCGTCGGTGACCGGTGCATTGTGGCTGAAGTCGAAGCGGATGCGCTCGTGGTCGACCATCTGGCCCTTTTGGGCGACATGATTGCCCAGCACATTCTTCAGCGCCGCGTGCAGCAGGTGGGTGGCCGAATGGTTGGCCCGGGTGGTCAGCCGCTCGGACGGATCGACCGACAGTGCCACGCGGGTACCGATCTCCAGCGTGCCCGAGGTCACCTCGACAGCGTGGGCATAGAGGTCGCCGCCCGGCTTTTGTACGTCGATGACGCGGGCGCTTCCGCCCGGCCATGAGATCTCGCCCTGGTCGCCGGCCTGGCCGCCACCTTCGCCATAGAAGGGGGTCTGGTCAAAGACGACTTCGGCGGTGTCGCCCTCGGTGATGCGATCGACCGGCTGGCCGTCCTTGATCATGGCCAGGACTTCGCCCGAACCGTCGACGGCGTCATAGCCGGTGAAAGTCGTTGTCCCCAGGCGGTCGCGGATCTTGAGCCACTCGCCCTGGGACGCCTTCTGGCCCGAGCCCTTCCAGTGCTCGCGGCTGCGCGCGCGCTGCTCGGCCATCGCGTGCTGGAAGCCGTCGACATTGACCGAGAAGCCGCGACGGCGGGCCTCGTCCTGGGTCAGATCCAGCGGGAAGCCGTAGGTGTCGTACAGTTCAAAGGCGGTCTGGCCGTCGAGCATATCGCCGGGCCGGAAGCCCTGCACCGCCGTCTCGAACAGGGTCATGCCGCGCCCCAGGGTCGAACGGAAACGCAGCTCTTCCTGCTTGAGCGTGTCTTCGACGAATGGCTGAGCCCGCTTCAGCTCGGGGAAGGCCTCGCCCATTTCGTCCACCAGGGTCGGAACCAGCCGGTACATCAGCGGCTCGGTCGCGCCCAAGAGGTGCGCGTGGCGCATGGCCCGGCGCATGATCCGGCGCAGGACATAGCCGCGGCCTTCGTTGGATGGCGTCACCCCGTCGGCGATCAGGAAGGATGACGATCTGAGGTGGTCGGCGATGACCCGGTGGCTGGGCGCGCGTTCTTCGTCCGACGGCGTGGAGGTCAGATCTTCGGACGCCTTGATCAGGGTCTGGAACAGGTCGGTGTCGAACACCGAGTTCTTGCCCTGCAGGACCGAGGCGATCCGCTCCAGCCCCATCCCGGTGTCGACCGAAGGCTTGGGCAGGTCGCGAACGATGACATCGTTCTCCTTCTCGAACTGCATGAAGACGTTGTTCCAGATCTCGACGAAACGGTCGCCGTCTTCGTCGGGACTGCCCGGAGGGCCGCCCGGCACGTGCTCGCCATAGTCGTAGAAGATTTCGGTGCAGGGGCCGCACGGGCCATTCTCGCCCATGGCCCAGAAGTTGTCGGAGCCGGCGATGCGGATGACCTTGTCGTCACCAAAGCCGGTGACCTTTTTCCAGATCGCCACCGCCTCATCGTCGTCGATATAGGTGGTGACCAGAAGGCGCTTGGGGTCCAGGCCAAAATCCTGGGTGACCAGCTTCCACGCCTGTTCGATGGCGTGCTCCTTGAAATAGTCGCCGAAAGAGAAATTCCCTAGCATTTCAAAGAAGGTCAGGTGTCGGGCGGTGTAGCCGACATTGTCCAGATCATTGTGCTTTCCGCCGGCGCGGACGCACTTCTGCGAGCTGGTGGCGCGCGGCCACGGCGGGGTCGCCGCACCGGTGAAATAGTCCTTGAACGGCACCATGCCGGCATTGACGAACAGCAGCGTCGGGTCGTTCTGCGGCACCAGCGGGGCTGAATGCACCCTCTCGTGGCCGTCCTTGGCGAAGAAGTCGAGGTAGGTCGAGCGGATGTCTTTGAGAGAGGTCATGCGGGCGCCAGGTTGGGAGACCGGCCATATAGGGGTTTGAGCGCCCTCAAGCCAAGGGTTTCAGGGTCTCGATCTGGCCTCGGTGTCATGGCAGAAGGCGGCGATGAGCATCCGTATCGAACACCGCATCGGCGTGGCCGCCTCGACCGAAACGATCTGGGATATCATCTCCGACCTGGAACGCTGGGGGGACTGGAACCCGCTGCACCCCGAAGCGAGCGGTCACATCGCCATCGGCGGCCGGCTCGAGCTGGCCGAGGCCCTGGACGGAGATTCAGCGCGGCGGCTTGAAGCCACCATTCCGGACTGGACGCCGGAGATCCAGCTGGTCTGGAACGTCCGGCGCGGCTTCCTGTCGCGCTCGACCCGCTATTTCGAACTGGAGTCCCTGACCGACCACAGCACCCTTCTGGCCAATGGCGAGATCTTCGACGGGCTGCTGGGGGAAGACTGGGCCGCGAAGCGACGCGCCTCTTTTCGGGCGGCGTTCGAGGCGATCAACGAGGCGATCAAGGCGCGCGCAGAAGCCGCCTGAACCGCCTCACTCGTCGTTGGGGATGCAGAGCTGCTGGCCGCAGGCCTTGCAGTGAACAGCATCCGGGTCGTGCTTGCCCAGGCCGCAGGTCGGACACGGGAAGCTGACCTTGTTGGGCCTGAAGACCGCCTGGCCCAGGCGCACGAACAGGGTCACGCCCACCAGCATGATGCAGATCGACACCAGCCGGCCCCAGGTGCCTGGCAGGACGATGTCGCCATAACCGGTCGTGGTCAGGCTGGTGACGGTGAAATACAGCGCGTCCATATAGCCCTGCAGACCCTCATGGCTGCCCAGAAAGGCTGTATAGACGAAGCCCGTGGCCACGAAGACGAAGGTCACCAGGGTCAGGACGGCCCGGACGATCTCTTCGGTGCGGGTGTCGTCATACCTCTGGCCGAGGGTGCGCCAGAAGAAGTCCGAATGGATCAGGGTCCACAGCCGAAGCACCCTGAGGAAGCCGAGGTTGAAGAACCAGGCTGGAAACAGCAGGGTTGCCAGGATGAACAGATCGACCCAGACGATGGGTCGTTTCAGCCAGTCCTTGAAATCAGAATAGGCATAGGCGCGCGCCGCCAGGTCCAGCGCCAGGATCGCCGCAATCACATAGTCGAGGGTATAGAAGATGATGCCCTGCTCCTTGAGCAGGGGGCTGACCATGAAGAAGCCGATGATCAGCAGGTCGATGACCAGGACTGTCGCCCGGAACTTCACCGCCGTGTGCGATGCCCCATGATATAAGGCCCGTAGCCGGGCCTTCAGGCGCAGCCCGTCCTTGCGCGGCGGCATTTCGGCAGCGGTCGCAACCCGGGCATGGTGGCGGGCGGCGGTGGCGGTCTGGGGGTGGGAGGCGGCACCAGCGCGCCGGGGCTTGGAACTCATCATCCCTCGATAGCGCGGGTGGCTCGCGCGGGAAACCTGCAAGGCCTATATGCGCAGTATGGGTAGACCCTTCGTCAAGATGAATGGCCTGGGCAACGACTTCGTCGTCGTCGAGGCGCGCAGCCGACCCTTCCAGCCGACCGAGGATGAGGTGCGGGCGATCTGCGATCGCACGACCGGCCAGGGCTGTGACCAACTGATCTCCATCGAGCCGGGAACGGACGGTGCGGTCTTCATGCGGGTGTGGAACGCCGACGGCGGCCAGGTGGAGACCTGCGGCAATGCCCTGCGTTGCGTCGGCTGGCTGATGATGCAGGCGTCTGGCAACGACAAGGTCGACATCCAGACCGCCGGGGGCCTGGCGCGGGCGCATTCTGGGGGCGATCGCCGCGTCTCGGTCGACATGGGGCAGCCTGGTCTCGACTGGACCCAGATCCCGCTGGCTGAGGAAATGGACACGCGCGGTATCGAGCTTCAGATCGGACCGATCGACGACCCGGTCCTGCATACGCCGGGCGCCGTTTCGATGGGCAATCCCCACGTCACCTTCTTTGCCGATCGCGAGTTTGACGACGGCTTCGTCACCGCCTCAGGGTCGCTGCTGGAGCACCACCCTCTGTTCCCCGAGGCCGTCAATGTCGGCTTTGCGCGGGTGTTGGGGCCCGACCGCATCCGCCTGAGGGTGTGGGAACGCGGGGCGGGCCTGACCCGGGCCTGCGGGACGGGGGCCTGCGCGGCCCTGGTTGCGGCCAGTCGCAAGGGCCTCCTGGTCGGGCGGCACGCGACCCTGGTGCTGGACGGCGGCGAGCTGGAGATCGACTGGCGCGACGATGGCCACGTCTGGATGACCGGCCCCGTCGAGGTCGAGCGGACGGGCGTGCTCACATGACGCCGGCAGCGGTCCAGATGCTTGTCCCGCTGCTTCTGCATTTCGGCTTGGTGATGGCCCTCTATGTCGCCTTGACCTGGGCGCGGCTGGTCGTCGTGCGACGCGGCGAGGCGTCTCAGTCCGATTTCGCCCGGGCCGACGGGGACCCGCGTCTGTCCGCCCGTATCCAGCGCAATCTGGGCAATCAGTTTGAAGCACCGCTGTTCGCCTGGGCCGGGGCCCTGGTTCTGATTCTCAGCCACCATGTGACCTGGTTCGACGTCGCGGCCGCCTGGGCCTTCCTGATCGGCCGGCTGATCCACAGCTGGGTCCAATGCTCCGGCGACGACGTGAAGCTGCGCGGCCGGGTTTTTGTGATCAACTTCCTGGGCGTGCTCTGGCTGATGGGCCACGCCTTTGCTGCGATCCTCGGCGGAGCCTAGCTGCCTTGGTCCATCCGGCTGGTGATCAGATTGGCCAGCCGCTCCGGCCCGAGGCTGGCGCTCAGCGGGATGGAAAACTCTCCGGCCGGGGTCATCAGATAGATGTTGGTCGAATGATCCATGGTGTAGCCGCCGCCCTCAAGGTCGCGCCGGGTGTAGACGACGCGATAGGCCTCGGTGGCCTGTCGGACCTGGTCCGGCGTTCCGGTCAGGCCGACGACGCCTTCGGGGAAGCTGGCGGTCTGAAGATAGTCGGCCATGGCCGCGGGCGTGTCGCGTTCGGGGTCCACGGTGATGAAGACGATCTGCAGGTCGTCGCCGCGCTCGCCCATCTGGTCGCGGGCGGCGTCCAGAGCCTGAAGGGTCGAAGGGCAGAAATCCGGGCAATGGGTGAAGCCGAAGAAGACCGCGGTCCATCGCCCCTGAAGGATCGACTGGTCGACCGTGCGGCCCGTCTGGTTGACCAGTTGGAAGGCGCCGCCGATATCGGCCCGGCCAAAGGACACCACCGGCTGGCCGGCCCCGGCAGTGACCGTCTCCGTCCGCGCCTGATACCGCCACAGGGTCAGCCCACCGATCAGGACCGCCAGGCCCAGACAGACGGCAGCGAAAGTGACGATCGATTTGCGCGGCATGAAATCCTCTCGACGAAGTCCGATGGGCGGGGCTTATAGGGGCGTGACCGCCGACTCCCAAGACGTATCGATCTTCAGCGACCCCGCCAGCCTGCCCGCGCCGCGCGGGCGGCTGCGGGCCTCGACGCTCATGTCGCTGCGCTGGCTGGGGCTGGCGGGGCAGCTGGTGGCGGTGCTGCTGACGGCCTTCATGCTGGATTTCGAGATTCGGCTGGGCTGGGCCCTTGGGGTGATCGGGGCCGGGGCCTGGATGAACCTGGCCCTGATGTTACGGCCCAACCCGCGACCGGTGCTGGAAGGCTGGGGCGCGGCCGCCCAGCTCAGTTTCGATGTGATTCAGCTGGGCGCGCTGCTGGGCCTGACCGGCGGGCTGGATAATCCGTTTTCGCTGCTGCTGATCGCGCCAGTCACCATTGCCGCAGCGGCCCTGCCGACGCGCCAGACCATGACCATCGGGGGCCTGGCCCTGCTGGTCGCCTCGATCCTGTTCTTCGTGCCCGAGCCGCTGCCCTGGAGGGGCGGGGAGACCTTCGCCCTGCCGCCGCTGTATCGTCTGGGGGTCTGGATCGCGGTCATGGCCGGGGTCCTGTTCACCGCCGGCTATGCCTGGCGCACCGCCAATGAGGCGCGGCGCATGGCCCTGGCCCTGGCGGCGACGGACGCCATTCTGGCGCGCGAACAGCGTCTGGCGGCCATGGGCGGGTTGGCGGCGGCGGCGGCGCACGAGCTGGGCACACCCCTGGCGACGATCCAGATCGTGGCGCGCGAGCTTCTGAGGAACGCCAAGGGCGACGCCGCCCTGGCCGAGGACGCCGCCCTGCTGGTGCAGCAGGCCGAGCGGTGTCGGGATATTCTCAAGGCGCTGTCGCAACGGTCCGACACCGGAGAGGTGGCCGATGCCCGCCTGTCGCTGAAGCTGCTGCTGAACGAATGTGCCGAGCCGCATCGCGGGGCCGGGCCGCGCATCGAGATCGCCGTCGAGGGGGCCGTCGGGGCGATGGAGCCGGAGGTGCGGCGCCTGCCCGAGGCGGTCAGGGCGATCTCGACCCTGATCGAAAACGCCACCGATTTTGCCGTCTTCGAGGTGCGGGTGACGGCGCGGTATGACGACCGGATGGTGCGGGTCGAGGTGCGCGACGATGGGCCTGGCTTCGCCTCGGATGTGCTGGCGCGGCTGGGCGAGCCGTATGTGACCTCGCGGCCCTTGGGCGAAGGCTCGCGGACCGGCCATCAAGGCATGGGCCTGGGCTTCTTCATCGCCAAGACCCTGCTGGAAAAGACCGGGGCGTCGCTGACGTTCGGCAATCTCAGAAATAAGGAAGGGGCCCAGGTCACCGTGACCTGGCCGCGCGAGGCCATAGAGGCGCCGCAACAGGGTGCGACAACCATCTGACGGGCTTGCGTCAGGGAGACGCAGGGTCGAATCTGCAGGGCAGGGCTAGGAGATATCCATGACCGAAACGCTCGATCTTCAGAGCCAGGTGGAAACCCTGGCGGACCGGACGCTGCTGGTGCTGGACGACGATGCCGCGCTCAGGACGCGCCTGGGCCGGGCCATGGAATCGCGTGGCTTCCAGGTGACCCTGGCTGAGTCCGTCGCGGAGGCGACCGGTATCGCCCGATCGAACCCGCCGGCCTTTGCCGTGGTCGATATGCGGCTGGAGGACGGAACGGGTCTGGTCGTGGTCGAGGCGCTGCGCGAAGCCCGACCCGATGCGCGGGTCGTCATGCTGACCGGCTATGGGGCCATCGCCAATGCCGTGGCTGCGATCAAGGCGGGGGCCATCGACTATCTGTCCAAGCCGGCCGATGCCGATGATGTGGTCAAGGCGCTGCTGGCCCAGGGCGACGACAAGGCCGCCCCGCCCGAGAATCCGATGTCGGCCGACCGGGTGCGCTGGGAGCATATCCAGCGGGTCTATGACCTGTGCGGCGGCAATGTCTCGGAGACGGCGCGGCGACTCAACATGCATCGCCGCACCCTGCAACGGATCCTGGCCAAGCGCGCGCCGCGCTGAGCCGGACGGTTCGACCGGCTGAAAACATCGTCTGAACCGTCTGAACCGTCCAGATCGTCTGGATTGACCTGGCAACGGCTCGGGATCACGTACCATTCCCGCAGTATCGCCTGGCAGCCGCCCATCGGGGAAGAATCGTCAGATTGCCGACGCCCTCAGCGCCGCCAGGCGGGCAAAGGCAAGGGTCAGGGATTTCCGGCGTGCCGGCGCGAGGGGGGACGGAGGGGCCGGGCGGACCACCGCGCCGCCGAAGCCGTCGGCCACGATCAGGCCTGGCTCATCGGGCAGGACGTTCGGCGGAAACTCTGGCGCGACAGCGAAATAATAGGCGTCGCAATAGGGCAGGTAGTCGCCCCACTTCTGGTCGGCACGGAAGTCTTCGAGGGAGGATTTGACCTCGCAGATGGCGATTTCCCCGCGCGGCCCCAGGCCCATGACGTCGGCGCGGCGGCCGTTCGGCAGCTTGACCTCAAGCAGGCAGACAAAGCCCAGATCCGCCATGGCGCGCGCGGCCCCGCGCGTCACCGCTTCGGTGACGACCGGGCGGACGCCGGACAAGACCAGGGTTTCGACCTTCAGCAGAGCCATGCAGACGCAGATGTTCGCTCTGCGTTTTGGCTGTCAAGCGCTCAGGAGGAGGTGCCGACGGCCAGGGTGAGCCAGATGAATTTCAGTGTCTGCATGGGAACTCAGCCGCCTGTCTGTACGGCGTTGGAGGTGTTGTAGCCCAGCGCCCGAACCCGGGCGAGCAGGGCGGCGCGATTGGCCGGATTGGCGGAACGGGTCCACAGCCAGAAATAGTTTCCGCCCGGTGTACCCAGGATGGCCCAGGAATAGTCGTCGGCCCGGTCCAGCACCCAGAACTCCTGGGCGACCCCGACGAAGCCGGCGGCCCCGGAGGTGGCCCGGAAGCGCAGCCGGTTGTTGGCGCTGTTGAGCGAGGTCGCGCTCGAGCGCGAGACCTGGGGGTTCCCCGAGGCGCGGTTGCAAGTGGAGGTGAGGCCATAGGCCCCGTTGCTGCCCGGCGCGATGTCGATCTGCAGGCGGGTGCAGGTCGGCTGATTGCGGTTGGGGGTTCGGGCGATTTCGTACCAGCGGCCGTCAAAATCCGACAGGGTGACCGAGCGCGCAGGCGCGGGCGCATCGGCCAGGGCCGTGCCGGCGAATACCGTCAGGGCCACCGCAGCGGCGATGATCTTCATGGACGACATGGTCGGATCCCTCGTTGTGCCCCAAATCTGAGGGTAGCAACGCGCGAACCGCCCTTATAGATGCAAGGGTGGCGGCATTTAGGCGCGCCGGAGGGATTCGTATGGCGAATGAGGCGAGTTCGCCTCCCGGAGACAATGCCGCGCCGTTC
>Ga0209573_1005224_pt1 | contig 11886 bp, 4 predicted proteins | sample TNRBio252014_DNA_FD_185870 | JGI IMG/M metagenome (GOLD analysis project Ga0209573, IMG submission 185870) | Wastewater treatment Type I Accumulibacter community from EBPR Bioreactor in Madison, WI, USA - TNR Reactor_6/25/2014_ DNA (SPAdes)... | ecosystem: Engineered > Bioreactor > EBPR >...
TCATTGGACCTGCTAAAATTCGTTCAGGGAAAAAAACCTATCAGTCGCAACCGCTCAAAGTAAAAGTTCTCCGATCAGCAAAAGGCAGCAATTCTTCTGATCCGGGAAAAGATGTTTTTGTGAAAGCCGAACTGGCAGAAAAGTCAGTTTACTCCGGTCAGCAAGTATTGCTCAATTATGTGTTATACACCAGGAAAAGGATCAGCGGATTTAATATCCTCGCACTCCCTGATTTCGAAGGAATGCTTGCCCAGGAAACAGAAATAGCACAGACTTCAGGCAGAAAAGTGCTCGGAGGCAAGGAATACGCGACAGAGGTGCTTAAAACATTTGCGCTTATTCCTCAAAAAACCGCAAGGTTGACCATTCAACCCTTACAATTGACTCTTGGTCTGGCAGAAAATGACGACCCATTCGGACTTTTCAGGCAATCCAGTGGCTTAACAGTTACAACCAATGAAATCGTATTGAATGTGCTTCCTTTGCCCGATCATCCTTCGGGTGAATTCAATGGAGGCGTTGGTAAGTTCAGTATTTCAACCGAACTATCACCGCAGGAAGTCACCACGGATGATGCCATTTCCCTTCAACTGACCATCACTGGCAACGGTTTGTCAAAATATATACAGGCGCCAAAATTGGATTTGCAGGATGCATTTGAAGTCTATGATCCGACTGAGATTTCCAAACAGGATTTTATCCGGGACGGCTACATCACTGGTTCCAAAACATTTGAATATCTGTTGGTTCCGCTTCAGACCGGTGAAAAAAACATACAGATCACATACGATTATTTTGATCCTGAAAAAAAACAATACATTACTTTGACCTCTCCTGAGTACACCGTGTCGGTTGCAAAAGGTAAAAAAGCGCTCACCGAACGAAGAGATGGCCCGGGAAATGCCCATGCAAAGGATGTTTTACCGTTGATGAAGGGAAGTAAACTGCAGGATAAATCGAATATATTTACCGATTCCGCGATTTTTTGGCTTATACTGACTTTGTTGATCCTGGCAATTCCGGTCATGTTTTTGTATAAAAAACGACTCGAAAAAGAAGATTTGACCGATCCGGCGGTCAAAAAAAGTCTCAAAGCCTCAAAAGAAGCCAAAAAAAGACTGTTCAAAGCCCGCGAAAACCTGAATGCGGGCGATCATCAGGCTTTTTACAAATCCATTTCAGAAGCTTTGTTGAGTTATGCTGCTGACAAATTCAGTATGGAAATACTGGACTTATCCAAATCCGTGATTGAATCAACATTGCGGGAAAAATCTGTTCCGGATGACCTTTGTGTGAAATTCAGCGGTTTATTGGAAAAATGTGAACGGGCTTTGTTTGCCGGGATCAATCCCCAGGGCGATGAAAATCTTTATTCAGAAGCCAGCGAACTCATCACGAATCTGGAATTACATATTAAACTTCAAAATTAGCTATCTGAAGCCAGTTTAAAGTTTTAGCATGATTTAAATGCTCAATTCTGCCGGCATTGACTTTATCAGGAGTTGTTTGTAGTTTTGCATAGCTTAAAAGGGTTTATTGAACCGGAACAATTGACTTTATTTTCAACCAACAAAATTTTTTTAACCATAAATAATTTGCTATGATGAACTTTACAACTCTTGTGAACCATAATTCAAAAAAGTTATTCCTCCTTTTTTTGGCGGTTATTTCCTTGACAGCTTGCAAAAACAATGCAGAAAAAAATGCAGAAGACCTGATAGAAAGTGCCTATGAGAAGGAAACAGGTCAGAAAATGGATGTCAACCTTGGTGAGCAATCCACAACCATCAGAACTGATATGGGCACTACGCAATACTCTTCTGAAATAAAATCATGGCCAAAAGATATTCCTTCAGATGTTCCTGAGTTTGCTTTTGGAAAACTGAATGGCGGCCTCACCACCGATCAAAACGATGGACACGGCTGGACATTGAACTACATCAATGTACCCAAAGAAGCGGTCAGAGAATATGAAGAATCGCTTAAATCCAACGGATTCCAAACAAATGTGGTCATCATCAATGACCAGGGTGGCAGTGTCATGGGTACCAAGGGCAAGATTTCCGTTACATTCATGGGTGGAGAAGAAGGTGGTGTGCTCTCAGTTTTTATGGGAAAAGAATAGAATGATCCCGGTATAAATGGGGAAAAACACAAGATTGAATCTGGTTTTTCTTTGGAATTTAATTTGTCTGCTTTTACATTAAAGCATTATTACCTAAGCTGGACAATCCAGAACCAAAGAAGAAATTGATTTAGAACCCACATACGGTTCGATCCCGTTGGATTTACATCCTACGGGGTAAATATTCTGTGTGGTTTTATTTCTAAGATCAATTTTCCATATAGTTCTGCCAAAAAATACACGAATTCTATTTTTAAGATACTATGTTTTTTGGGGCTTACCTCAAAAAAAGCCGCTTTGCGGGATGTTTGAACAAAAAAATGGAATATCTAACAACTGAAAAGTAAAACTTGTTGGTTAGTTTTGGTTACTGCTTATTTGTCCGAAAAACAAATAAAAAGCTTACATTATAAGGAAAGACGATTATAAGTCTTGTAATATTCCAATTAATTTAAGACTCCTGCCCGCTTTTGTGATGTTGTAAAAACCATCTGAACTGTTTTTTGAAAATTATGACTCTATGATTTCCCGGCTTAAATTCACTTGCAATGATCACAATTTCCCAAATACCTCATCAGTTTTTCCAAAATTCCTGAAACTCCATACATCCATTAACAATATAAAATGAATCTTTACAAAAAATAAAATTGTTTTTGCTTTATTGCCGTTATCGTTTTGTGACAAAAGAATTAATATTACGTCATAATAAAATGCTGCATCAGGCCATGGTTATTCTGCTGGATATTTCCTGGTTGAATGCTGTATTATTTAAATAAAGTTGATCCAAAAAATATATATTAACATGAAAAGATTCCTTCTTTTTCTTGCCGGCCTTTCAATGTTTTGGGCATGTAATACCAATAAAAATCTAAACAAAAATCAAATGGAGCCGTATAATTTTGAGAAATCCTGGGAAAAGATCGCTTCTCTGGAAGAACAGGGCTTATATAAATCAGCCAATCTGGTAGCGGAAGAAATCTACCAGGCTGCAAAATCCCGCGATAATACACTGGAGCTGATTAAGTCACTTTTATACAGGGCAAAATATACTTCTGAACTGGAAGAAGATGGCTTTATCAAGGCTCTGAACCTGTTTGAGCAGGAATTGTCCCAGGCTGGACAACCGGAAAAATCCATACTTCAAAGCATCCTTGCTGAACTCTATGACGGCTATCTGATGCAGAATCTCTGGAAAATAAACCAAAGAAAAGCTCCTTTGGATGATTCCCAAACAGATATTCGGGAATGGGCAGCCCAACAATTTGTAGCAAAATCCACCAGTCTTTATCTGGCTTCACTGACTGATCGATCCTCCATTCAAGTTCCTTTGAAAAACCTGGGCGAACTGATCATACCCGGTCAAAACAGGACGGTCGATCAAAACAACCTTTATGAACTTCTGGCCAACAGGGCAATGGATTATTTCCGTCAGGATAAATATTTCATCCCCAAATCTGCCGACAGTTATGTGATGAAGGAAGTACAACTGTTTGCTGAGGCGAAAATTTTTGCACAGATCAATTTAGATGCAGCAAATGATTCCAATGAAAAACAGGTATTGCTGATTTTACAGGAACTCACCAAAAATTATCTCGAATCCGGAGAAAAAGAAAAATTGGCTGAAACAGAAATCCAAAGAATGATTTTTGTCTACCAAAACTGGAAGGGAAATGATGCACAAAAACTTTACCTCAAAGCACTATACAACATAACAGAAACCTTTTCTGACCATGAAGAATCCGCCGAAGCCTGGTATCTGATCGCCAGCAACCTTTTCCACAATCAGTCCGCTGAAATGGAGGATGACGTACAAAAAGGAAAAAAGATCCGTGAAGCCCATACGATTTGTGTCCAAACCATTGAAAAATATCCCGGTTCAGTCGGTGCAGATCAATGTAAAAGCCTCCTTTCACAAATCGAAAGTAAAACACTTGGTTTGGATGTGGAACAGGTGAATTTGCCCGATGAAAACATCATCAGCCTCATTAGTTATAAAAATATTTCAAAAATTTACCTCAAAATCGTCGCTTTTGACCGAAAAGCCTACGAAAAAATTGAAACGCTCAAACAAAAGGAAATCGATTCATTTGTAAATGATCTCCCCATAATACACCAATGGGAACAAATACTTCCTGCAGGAAATGATTTCATGGATCACAAAGTTGAATTATCGATCGGTAAATTACCCAAAGGATCGTATTCCCTGGTGATTTCCGATAATCCCGACTTTGTAAGTAAAAAATCTGCCCTTGAAATGGCTCCATTCTTTGTTTCCAACCTCGCATACTGGCAATCAGAAATGGCCAAATCAAGTCATATTTATGTGACAGACAGAACTACCGGCACTCCAAAATCCGGCATCAGGGTGGACTTTTTTACGCATTATTATGATGGCAGGCAACCCATGAGACAAAAAACCAAAAGCCTGAAAACCAACAATGAAGGTTATGTCATCATGGAAGACACTGAAGGCCAACGGAATATGACCATCGAACTGAGTGATGAAGCTGGTGATGAATTGTTTTTCAGAGACAATATTTATCCGGGATTTAAATACAATCAGCCTGGAACGACCAATCGCGTATTGTTTTTTATGGATCGTACGATCTACAGACCAGGCCAAACGGCTTATTTTAAAGGATTGCTCTACGAACAAAGCCAGAACGATCCACCAAAGATTTTACCCGGATTGAGAAATATTGAAATCACTTTGTATGATGCCAATCATCAAAAAGCAGGCAGTATGATCGTCAGCACGAATGAATTTGGCAGCTTCAGCGGAAGTTTTGCGCTTCCAGCTTCGGGTCTGCCCGGAACATTCAATCTGGTGAGTAGTTTGTCCCAGGACAGGGTCTATTTTAATGTTGAAGAGTATAAACGACCAACATTTACTGTGAGCATTGACCCTTATGATAAAAACTATAAACTTGGAGATACCATCGTCATCACGGGTACTGCTGCCAAATTTGCTGATGTTCCACTCTCGAATGCAAGAATAACTTACCGGTTCAGAAGAAGTGCCTACTGGCCCTGGTGGTCATATAGTTATGGCAGAATGCCATCGAGAAGCAATGCGGTGGAGATCGAATCCGGATCCTTGCTAGCTGATGAAAATGGCCGGTTCAGGATTCCTGTCAGACTCCTGAATGATGATCTGATCGATGCCGGCAGTTATCCTCAATACCGTTTTGAACTGGAAGTGGATGCTATGGATCTGACAGGTGAAACCCATACTGCAACATCTGTAATCATAGCCGGGGCAAATTCAAAAAATGTTGAAATGACCGTTCCGGAACATCTCAACCAGTCGGAAAATCTTGAAATTGCCATTGAAGCCAAAAACTGGAACGGGCTGACGCAAACCATCCAGGGTAAATTAAAAATCATCCAACTGGATAAGACGGAAAAAATATTCAGAGTCAGATTTTGGTCTGAGCCGGATATGTGGATCTATTCCAAAGAAGAATACAGTAAGTTATTTCCTTATTTTGCCTATAAAAATGAGGATAAAATAGCTTATGCAACTGAAAAATCTGTGGTTTTGGAAAAGGAGTATGACTCTTCTGTTGCTGCAAAAACAACCATAAATTTGGCAAAAGGTCATTACAAAATCACATTCACTTTTATGGATGATCAAAATAAACCAGTGACCATCACCCAATTCACTGAAGTCTTCGGAAATGCAGATATTCCGGGCAAAAATCCGGTATTTTTGGAAGTCAAAGGCGGTGAGCCAGGCCAAAAAGCAGAAATTTCCCTGCTGAGTAAAATACCCGGCCAACCGGTGATCCTGGAAGTTTTGGAGAAAAAAGAAATAGGATTACACCGCTGGGAATACTTAAAAAACAAAAAAAATATCAGTTATACCATTGAAGAGAAACATCGCGGAGACATCCATGCCCGCATTGTATATGTGTACAACAACCGGATCTATACCACTGCAGAGACCATTCCGGTGCCATGGTCCAACAAGGAATTGACCATAGAGTATGTGCGTTTCAGAAACCGTCTTTTACCAGGAGAAGATCAGGAGTGGGAGCTCAAAATAAAAGGAAACAAGCAAGATAAAATACTGGCTGAAATGCTTGCAACGCTGTATGATGCATCTCTGGACGACATAAAAAAACACAACTGGTATGCAGGTATTTATTCCAACAATTATCTGCACAGCAATCCTCGTTTTTTTGGCTTTGAAACCACCAGAAGCAGATCATATACGGATTACTATTGGAATGAAATGTATTATTCCGGAATGCAAAAGACTTTCCATTCCCTCAACTGGTTCGGCATGGAACCCGGGGCCTATCGGGGAAATTTTGATGCAGATGCTTACACTGAACACAGAGGAGCCAAAATGATGGCGGAAGCTCCTTTACCTCCACCTTCTGCAATGCCTGAATCTATGGATGATCAAGGTACTCAACAGGAAATGGAAGCAAAAGAAACGGTGAAAAATGGCGATGGAACAATAACTGAACAGGAACAGCCACAAAAATCGACTGAAATTCAGATCAGAACAAATCTCAATGAAACCGTATTCTTCTATCCACACCTAAGGACAGATAAGGAGGGCAATATCATCATCCGGTTCAAAATGAATGAAGCGCTCACCTCATGGCGTTTCCTTGCATTTGCTCATACCAAAGATCTCGCGGTCAGGATCAGTGAGAACCAGGTCGTGACCGCTAAAGACTTTATGGTCATGCCCAATATTCCAAGGTTTGTCCGCACAGGAGATGAACTTTGGCTGAGTACCCAGGTCAGTAACCGATCTGAAGTAAGCCTCAGCGGAAAAATTGAACTCCAATTACTGGATGCCCTGACTGAAGAGCATATCACGACCATGTTTTTAACAGGTAATGCTGACCAATCGATTGAAACTCCTTCAAAAAGCATGATTAAAAAAAGCTGGCAGCTCACTATTCCTGAACAAGCTCCTGATTTACTGAAATATCGGATCATTGCCAGATCGGGCAATGCAGGAGATGGGGAAGAAGGGTTGATCCCTGTGCTTTCCAACAGGCAACTTGTTACTGAAACTTTGCCTATGTGGTTTAGCGCCAATAGTCAAAAGACTTATGAATTTACTGCTGTTGATAGATCTTTAAAATCAGGAGGTGATCCATATAAACTGACCCTGGAGTTTACTTCACATCCGGCCTGGTATGTGATACAGGCTTTGCCGTATATTCAGGCAGACCTGGATGCCAACAGCATTCAACTGGCCAATGCCTTATTCATAAATGCATTGGGAAATGAAATCGTTAGGCAAAATCCAGCGATAAAAAGGGTTTTTGATAAATGGTCCGTGCTTTCAGGAGATCAAAATCCGCTCAAAAGTCAGTTGGATCAGAATAAGGAACTAAAAAACATATTGCTGGAAGAAACTCCATGGGTATTGGATGCTCAGAATGAAACCGCTCAAAAACGGAATATAGCATTGTTGTTCAATTTAAATCAGGTCCAACAGGATCAAACCCAGATCATCCAAAAACTCAAGGCATTACAGGAATACGATGGAGGGTTCAGTTGGTATCCGGGAGGAAGAAGCAATCAATTCATCACCTTATACATTCTGGAAAGTTTGGGTAAACTGGACAAAGCCAGAGTAAAAACACCTGAAAGTAATGTTTTGGATCAGCTTAAAACACAAGCGCTTGAATTTGTTGATAACAGATTTGTTCAGATGTATAATGATCTGTTGGAATCAGCAGAAAAGCATTCTTTGGATCTTTCTAAAGACCATCTTTCAGCCTGGGCTGTATATTATTTATATGTCAGGTCGTATTTTCCGGAGCGGGCGCAAAATGATGAAGTTAAAAAAGCGACCATCTACTATCTGGATCAATGCCAGAAATACTGGCTGGACAAAGGTATTTTTGTGGAAGGACTCATTTCCCTGGTGTTACACAGGTTTGGAAATCAGGAAAAAGCAAAGTCTATACTTTTGTCCCTTGAAGAACGATCAGTTTTCAATGAAGAATTGGGAAGATACTGGAAAACTGGCTATGGTTTTGACTGGTTTGAACTTCCGGTTGAAACACAATCGCTGATGGTGGAAGCGTTCAATGAGATCAGAAAAAATGATCCGGTGATCGATCAGATGAAAATTTGGTTGATAAAAAATAAACAAACCAATATTTGGCGTACACCCAAATCAAGTGTTGCTGCTATCCATGCTTTACTCCAGGGAAGTGAAAAACTGCTTTCGGAGAATCAATTGGTAGAGGTAAAAATGGATGGCAAATCTATATCATCCAAAATAAATCAGGAAGACATCCAGGCCGGAACAGGCTATTTTAAAGTTTCATGGAATGGAAAAGAAGTCATTCCTGGTATGGAAAAAATCGACGTGAAAAACCCGAATAAGTCCATTGCCTGGGGTGCTGCGTATTGGCAATTTTTCCAGACATTGGACAAGATCGAAAATAGCCTGTCGGGACCACTCAAAATTTCTCGTCAGTTAAATCGTGTTGTGGACACAAAAACCGGCGAACGTCTTGAAAAGCTTTCCGTTGATTCACGGATCAATCCGGGCGATAAACTTATGGTGAGTCTGCGGATCGAAACGGACAGGCCCATGGATTTCGTGCATCTGAAGGATCAAAGGAGTTCAGCATTGGAACCATTGGATCAAACCAGTGGTTATGAATGGAATGCAGGTCTGTCTTATTACAAAAGCAGCCAGGATGCTGCAACCAATTTCTATATTGAGCATTTGCCAAAAGGAGTTTTTGTGATTCAGTATCCTTTGAGAGCGACCCATTCAGGTGCTTTTTCCAATGGAATTGCCTTGATCCAATCTTTTTACGCTCCTGAATTTTCAGGACATTCAGAAGGTACCAGGATCAGAATAGCAAATAATGAATAGGCTGTGTGGCCAGTAATATTAGGGTAAAATCGATGGTGAAATAAATCAGGCTGATAGGGTTTTTATCAGTGTCATGATCTGTTGATAGATTTTGCCCTGGTTTTTTTCTTCTCCTGAATTTACTTCCAGATTGAAATCATTTGGATAATGGGACAAGGTACTTGTTTTGAAAATAGCTTTGGCAGCTACAGCAAGATAGTGCAAATGCGGATATTGTTGTGGATTGATATGGATCAGCATGTCACATTGATGTGATTGGACAAGATCGGTAATGTTCTGTTTAGGTGTAAAGTTCCATTGCACGTCTTTATTGTTGTATAAAGCCATATTGAATACTTCCAGATCAGAATCAGACTGAACAAATGCCAGTAATTTGACGGTATGAGGCGGAAAAGTTTCCTGTATTTTTATAAAATGTTCGCGGGTTGAAGGATCAGTTCCATCAAATAAAATCATATAGGTTCGAATATGATTGATATGAATTTCCCCTTTACCGGAAGTTGGTCCGGTTGACAACAGCTTTTTGAGTGCTTTATTGAAGCTCCAGTATTTGATTTTTTCGAACAAATTTTATTCTTTTTCCTGACCAACGATTTCAAACTCACCCATTTTTCTGTATTTGGAAATCCTGAGTTCAATCCGTTCATCAGGATCCATTGGCATCAGCTCCTTTAATTGTTTAGTGATATGGGATTTGAGCGTTTTGGCCATTTTTTCAGGTTCCAAATGAGCTCCGCCGACAGGTTCCTTGATAATTTCATCGATCAGCCCAAATTCAAGCATGTGCGGTGCGGTGAGTTTTAATGATTCAGCAGCCACCTCTTTGAAATCCCAGCTTCTCCATAAAATAGATGAACAGGATTCAGGAGAAATCACGCTATACCATGTATTTTCTAACATAAAAACCCGGTCTCCAACACCGATGCCCAATGCTCCTCCTGAAGCTCCTTCTCCGATCACATAACACAAAACCGGAACTCTGAGCTGGGCCATTTCAAAAAGATTTCTTGCTATCGCTTCAGCCTGACCTCTTTCTTCTGCCTCCATACCCGGATATGCCCCGGGCGTATCTATCAAGGTAATTACAGGAAAATTAAATTTTTCGGCAATTTTCATCATGCGCAATGCCTTTCTGTAACCTTCCGGATTTGGCATGCCAAAATTATGATATTGCCTTTGTTTCGTTGTATTGCCTTTTTGTTGTCCTAAAATCACTACAGACTGATTGCCAATTTTTGCTATTCCTCCCACTATGGCTTTATCATCTTTGATAAATCTGTCTCCGTGTAACTCAACAAACTTGGTAGTAATCTGATCTATATAATATGAAGTATAAGGTCTTTCGGGATGCCTGGAAAGCTGTACTCTTTGCCATCCTGTAAGGTTAGAATAAATCTCCTTCCTTTTTTCGACCAATTTTTTCTCCAGTTCAAGAATGGTTGAAGCCAAATCAATGTCCCCTTCCTCACTGACTTGCTTCAATTTGTCCAGCTGTTCTGTAAGGCTCTCAAGGGGTTTTTCAAATTCCAGAAATACCATGGTTGTCAATTTTTAGTTTAAAAGGCAAATCGAAGGTAGTAAATCATAAGATTTAAGCAGACAATAATTGAAAGTTATTGCAAAAAAAAGTTGTTAATATTGGGAAAATAAAATTTTTAATATACTTTTGTGACCGCAAATTATTAGAGGTAATAATGGTCCGGTAGTTCAGTTGGTTAGAATACGTGCCTGTCACGCACGGGGTCGCGGGTTCGAGTCCCGTCCGGACCGCATTAAAAAGCTCATAACGCAATTATGGGCTTTTTTTATTGATCCTTTTCTCAATTGCTTTATGCAAAGTTTTCTCTCATTCCTCATTTACCCTTTTTTGTTTCCTTTGCCAAGTGCTGAAATAGAATAATTTCCATTGCTTTTTCCCAAACTATCTATGTTTTCACGCACGGGGTCGCGGGTCGTGACGATTTTTCAAATGTCACGAGTCCCGTCCGGACCGCAATGAAAAGCTCATAACGCAATTATGGGCTTTTTTTATTGATCTTTTTCCAAATTTGCGCTCAGGTAAAATTTTTCGCTTACTTCTTTTTTATTCTATTATGTTTCCTTTGCTAAGTGCTGAAATAGAATAATTTCCATTGTTTTTTCCCAAACTATCTATGTTTTCACGCACGGGGTCGGGGTCGTGACGATTTTTCAAATGTCACGAGTCCCGTCCGGACCGCAATGAAAAGCTCATAACGCAATTATGGGCTTTTTTTATTGATCCTTTTCTCAATTGCTTTATGCAAAGTTTTCTCTCATTCCTCTTTTACCCTTTTTTGTTTCCTTTGCCAAGTGCTGAAATGGAATAATTCATATTGTTTTTTATCACACTATCTACGTCTATACTCGGCGTTGTCTGAAGTTTAAAAATCGAACGGATATGGTTTTTTAATGAATAGTGATCATGTTACCTGAGGTCTGTAGGTTCAGGTGATAATTCAGGATTAAACATTATTCTGGCTCGATGTGAACAGATACAATCAAGGATGATAAAAGTCTGATTTGCAAACTTCAGACAACGGAGATGGAAATTTGTACTTTTTGAATGTGAATTGGTTTTTTTTAGTTTCGAATAAATATTCAAACGGCTCTCCCCAAAACAAAAAGAGATCGCACCCTCAGATGCAATCTCTTTTTGCGAAAACGTATATCTTATGACTAGTTGTAAGCTACAGTCACATCGAATTTGCCTTCGTACAAGCCTGGAGCCTGGTTGGCTTCTACGATCAGGGTTGCGCCAACTTTCAGGTTAGCCGTGCCCTCATTGCTCAGCACTGAATTATCTCCAAGGTTGGATACGAAATCATTCACTTCCATTTCATTGCCATCAGAAGATAGCATGATGCTTTCA
>Ga0209573_1005225_pt1 | contig 11886 bp, 6 predicted proteins | sample TNRBio252014_DNA_FD_185870 | JGI IMG/M metagenome (GOLD analysis project Ga0209573, IMG submission 185870) | Wastewater treatment Type I Accumulibacter community from EBPR Bioreactor in Madison, WI, USA - TNR Reactor_6/25/2014_ DNA (SPAdes)... | ecosystem: Engineered > Bioreactor > EBPR >...
GCGCCGAAGACCGTGACCTTGGCGCCGGTGTAGTTGGAGGTAATCGCCACATCCTGCGTCGACATCAGCAGGATCAGCTCCTCGGCCCGCGCCGGCAGCGCGACGGCCAGCAGCAGGAGGGCCAGCACCCTCACCGCCGGATCTCCGTGCGGACGATCGAGAAGGGTTCCTCCGGCCTGAGCACCATGTCGGCGGCAAACCGGGCGCCGACGCCGAGGATCAGCAGCGCCAGCATCAGGCGGAATTCCTCGCCCTTGATGCGCTCGCCGGCGCGGGCGCCCATCTGAGCGCCGAAGACGCCGCCGACGATCAGGATCAGCGCCAGAATGATGTCAACCGTGCCGGAGGAGACCGCGTGCATCACGGTCGCGGTCATCATGGTGCACAGAATCTGAAGCTGGCTGGTGCCCACCACCACCCTGATCGGGACGCGGAAGACATAGATCAGCGTCGGAACCAGCAAAAAGCCACCGCCGATGCCCAGAACCGCGCCGATGAAGCCGAAGATCACCCCTGCAACCGCAAAGGGAATGGCGCTGACATAAAGACCCGACTGGGTGAAGCGCAGCTTCAGCGGCAGGCCCTCGAACCAGCGGTGTGCGCCCGCTCCGGCCCGATGCAGCAGGCGGTTCTCGCCCCGGCGCAGTTTCCGCATGGCGCGCAGGCTTTCGACCAGCATCAGTCCGCCGATGCCGACCAGCAGCACGATGTAGGCCAGGGAAATCACCAGATCGAGCTGGCCGAGACGGCGCATGGCATTGAAGAAGGCGATGCCGAGCACCGTTCCGGTCAGGCCGCCGCCGACCATGATCAGCCCCAGCTTGCTGTCCACGGCGCGCTTTCGCCAGGCGGTCATGGCGCCGGTGACCGAGGAGGCGGCGATCTGGGCCGAGGCGCTGGCCACCGCCACCGCGGTGGGGATGCCCATGAAGATCAGGAACGGCGTCAGCAGGAAGCCGCCGCCGACGCCGAACATGCCGGCGACAAACCCCACCGCCGCGCCCACCGCCAGCAGCAGCAGCACATTGATCGGCATTTCGGCGATGGGCAGGTAGAACTGCACGGCTCACTCCCTGGCCATCACCGTGAACCACAAGGTCCGCCGGAAGATCAAGACCGGCGCCGGGCCCTTGGCTCGAAACGCGGGCCGGTTACGACTTGCCCTTCTTGTTGAGCGCCGCCGTCGGGAACTTCGACGGACCGTCCCAGCCGCCTTCCGGCACCGTGAGTTCGTTGGCGCGCGGATCAGGCCGTTTGGCCTGGAAGGCGTCGGATATCGCTTTCACCTCGGTCAGCTTTTCCTGTGTCAGGCGCTGGGCGATCTCGTCACGTTTCTTGCCGGCGTCGGCGTCCCCCTGCCGGGAGGCGGCGGCGAACCACTTGTAGGCCTCACCCATGTCCTGCGCCACGCCGAGGCCGCGCACGTTGAGGATGGCGATGTTGAACTGGCTGTCCTTGACGCCATGCTCGGCGGCGTTGCGGAACCACTGGGCGGCGGCGGCATAATCGGGGGCGCCGTTGACGCCCTCGGCATAGAGCACGGCGAGGTTGTGCATGGCGAGGATGTTGCCCTGCTGCGCCGCCTTCTGGAACCAGCCGAAGGCTTTCTTGGAGTCCTTGGGCAGGCCGATGCCCTCGCGGTTGAAGCTGCCCATGCGATACTGCGCCGGGGCAAACCCCTGATTGGCGGCGTATTCGATCCACTGCGCCGCCGCCTTGGGTTCGCGCAGGGTGCCACGCCCTTCGGCGAGGCGCGCGCCGATCTCGTAGATGGCCGACAGGTTGCCATTCCCGGCAAGCTGCTTGAGCCGGTCGGGCGCGGTGAAGCTTGTGGTCCGGATCAGCGTGGCCACATCGGCGGCGGGAGCTTCCGGCGCGGCGGGCGCCGCGGGGGGCGCATCCAGCGCCGGGGCGGTGTGGATCGGCGGCGTGCCGACCGAACCGACGTTCGTCACCTCGTTCTGGCCGGCGATGCCCGGCATGGCGGGGATCATCGACTGCTTGGCCGGCAGGGTCGGTTCGGCCGGGGGGGCCTCGGCTGGCGGAGTTGCTTCGGGCACCACGGTCGAAACCTTGGGCATCGGCGGCTTGTCCTGCCCCATGAAGCTGGACACGACCTTGAGGCCGGACACCAGCACCAGAAGAGCCGCCACACCGAGCAGGATCGGCTTGCGGCGCGCGGACAGGGCCTCCTTGAGGCTGTCGAAGCGGCCAGCGCCGCCGGCCATGAGCCTGGCTCCGGACTTGGCCTCGACATCGGCGATGGCAGCCGAGGTCTGGGCCGCGGCAGCCTGCGCCGCCCGCCGCGCGGCGGCGATGAAGTTGGCGCGCGGATCATCCCCGGGCGGGGTGCCCTCGACAGCCGGCATGTCCGGCCGGGCGTTGCGGCCGGCACCCGGCTCCAGCGGCAGATCGGCGTCGATATCCATCGGAGCGGCCGCAGCGGCGGCCGTCAGCGGCGTGCGCACGGCCGTGGTGGCGGGCCGAGCCTCGACAACCGGGCGCTCGGCCACGGTATCGACGGTTTTCGCCAGCATCGGCGCGGAACGGCCGACATTGGCGGCGGCGGCCGTGGGGGCGGTGGTGGGCGGCGTCGGCAAGGGCGGCTGGGCTGCCGGCATCGCCAGCTTGGGCGGGGCGAGGCGGCCTGAGGTGATGTCGCCCTCCAGCGAGGACAGCCGGCCGACGATCTTTTCGAGCGTGGTGTTGACGTGCTGCAAGACCTCGCGTGAGCGGCTCTCGGCTTCGGCCTGCGCCGTCTTCATCTCGGTCAGATCGCGCTTGATCAGCACCATGCCTTCGGCGGCAAGCGTGTCCATCGGCGCGCCGGCCATGCCGCCCTGCGCGGTGCTGTCCTGAAGGGCTGAAACCTTCTGGCAGAGATCGGCGATGGTCCGTTCCAGGCCGCCGAGCGCGGGATGGCCCTGTCCGGCACGCTCCAGACGCTCGGCAAGCCGCGCCATCTGCTGCTGAAGATCGTCGAGCGATGCCCCGGTCGCATCAGGGGCGCGGGCGTGTTCGATCTTTTCGGCCAGCTTGCGCAGGATCTGTTCGAGCGACTTGATGTCGGGCTCGCCGGCGCGCTTTTCCAGCGCGCGCTGCATCTCGGAAATCCGCTCCTCGATGGCGGAGAAATCGCCCGGACGCTGTTGGGAGAGCGCCTCACGCACCTCGGCGATGCGGGCTTCGAGCGAGGACAGATCGCCCGGCTTCTGGCGGCTGAGGACATCGCGCACCTCGTCGATGCGCTTGACGATCGGGGTCAGGTCCGGCTCGGGCGCCCGCTTGGCCAGTGCCTTGGTCATCGTCTCGATGCGCTGGGTCAGGCCGTCGATGCCGGCCACCGGCGCGGGTTGCGGATCGGCCAGTCGCTCGGTGAGCTTGTCGAGCCGTGCCTCGATGCCTTCAAGGCCGGTGAAGCCGGGAGCCGCGCCGCCCGACTTGATGGCTGTGGCCGCCAGCCGGTCCGTCAGCTTGTCTAGGCGCGCTTCGAGCCCCTCGATGCCCTTGGCCTTGCCGGCATGGCCCTGCCTGGCGAGACGGTCGGCCAGTTGCTCAATGCGGGCTTCGAGACTTTCGAGCCCGACGACCTGCGGCGCGGCCGGGGCGCTGGCCACCTGTTCGGAGAGGCGGTCGATGCGGCTTTCGATGGAATCGAGGCCCGCAAGCCGGCGTTCGAGCCGCTCGGCCACCGCCTCGGGATCGAGCCGGCGCATGTTGTTGCGCACATCCTCGACGGCATCGGTGAGCAGAGCCATGATGCGGGTGTCGCGCGGGCGTTCGGACAGGTCGTCCAGCTTGGCGCCGAGGGCGCGCATCTGCTGGGTGATGCCCTCCAGCGAGGCGCCGGGCAGCGCTTCGGCCATCACCGAGCGCAGATCGGCGAGCTGACGCTGAAGCTCGCCCATGTGACGGGTATCGAGGCTGCGCTCGTCGAGCGTCTCGATGCGGCGGGCGATCTGGCCCAGCGTGGCGTTGACGCTGTCGAGGCCGCGCGGCTGGCGCAGGTCTTCCAGCGTCTGGCGCATCTCGCCCAGCAGCCGTTCGATCGGCGCAAGGCTGCTTTCGCGCACGCCGTCCTGACGCGACTGCTCAACCTTGGCGGAGAGGGTGCGGATGGATTCGCCCAGCGAGGCGACGCTCTGGCGCGGCGCCAGTTCGGCAACGGCGCGCTGCAACTCCTGCAACTCGCTGCGCACTTCGGTTTCGGGCCGCTCTTCCTGCATGCGCCGGGTCTCGCGCACCTGATCGGCCAGCGCGGCGATGGAGCGGCGGATGGCTTCGAGGGCGGCGGTCTCCGGGCCATTGGCCGGCCGCGGGGTGGCGTCCAGCAGGCGCTGGCGCGCCTCGATCTCGGCCACGGCAGCGTTGCCGCCGCTGCGCGGAACGGTGATCCGCGGGCGCAGACCGGCGCGTGGCGCACGACCGGCCTCGTCGCCGCGACCGGCGCTGTCCACCGCCGCGCCCGAGCGGGCCAGATCGCGGCTGAGCGCTTCCAGCGCCTCGCCGACCCGGTCCTCAAGCTGGCGGGCGGCGGCAAGCGACTCGCCCGGACGCGCCTTGCCGGCGGCGGACATCGACTGTTCCAGCGAATTGAGACGCTCGACCAGCGTGGCCAGAACCGAATTGACCTGGGCCACCGGGCCGCGCTCGACCTCCAGCCCCGGCGCCTGCACCGTGCCGGCGCGCTGGATGTGCTTGTTCAGGTCGCTGGTGCGCTGCTGCTCGATCAGCGTGGTGAGGGCATCGAGCGCGGCGGCGGTCTTCTTCTCGCTCGCCTTGACGCTGTTCTGCATGGCGCCCACAGCGGCGTCGATCACCGAGAGCAGGCGCGGATCGCCGCCCTGCACCGCGCCAACCGCCGTCTCCGCGCCCATCTGGGCATAGTGCCTGAGCCGCGCCTCGATCGGATCGAAGGCGGGGGGCGCGTAGGGCGCGGAATAGCCCGGCCCGAACCCCGGTTGCGGCATCGCATAGGGCGGGGCCACCGGCTGCGCATGCGGGGGAACCGGAGCGTAGGGATAGGGCTGCTGCGCGGGATAAGGCATCATGGTGGGCCGAGCCATTTCTTGCTGAAATGAAGGGTTTGGCGGCACGGGGTGCATCTGGGGGGCGAAATTCCCCTCGTCCGAACGTCCGTACCGCGCGTCGCGCATGGGGCGGCCCATCGCCGCCCGGATATCCACGAGGTTGTCGCGGATCACCCCGTTCAGCCACTGGCCAAGCGTCATGCCTGCCGCATGCGCGGCATGCAGGGCCTCGTCCCGGATTTCCGGCTCGATGCCCCTGACACTCCATGGCTGACCGTCGATCATCCACACCCCTAGACCTGTCGAGAAATGCCGGCGTCCCGGTCTGAACCGGCAGCCGGATGACCGACCGATTCAGCATTCCTCTGCAGGCTCACCTTTTCCCGGTTTTGGTAAACGAGCCGTTAAGGGCTGTGTCTTTTCGGGGCGCATCCGTTCCGCAATTTCAGAATGTAACTTAGAGTTGTATATATTGAGTCCGCAGCGTAAGGTTGTTTTCACGAATCACCCGTTCCCAAACCGGAGCATCCCATGCGCAGTGTGCAATCCTCGCCCGCCTTCGGCGGCCCGCTGGCCGTCGTCTCCCTGCCGCAAGCCACGCCGCAGCCGACGCTGGCGGAAAAGCGGGAATGGACCATTTCCGAGATGGCGCAGGACTTCGGGCTGACCTTGCGGGCGCTGCGGTTTTACGAATCACGCGGGTTGATTGCCCCTCAGCGGTTTGGCGGCGCGCGCTATTACAGCGCGCGTGACCGGGCGCGGGTCAGCCTGATCCTGGCCGCCAAGCAGCTTGGCTTCACCCTGACCGAAACCGCCGACATGCTTGGCAAGACCTCGGAAGGCGAAATGACCGATCTGCCGTTGTCGCTCGACACCGTGACGGCGCAGATCGGCTTTCTTGAAAGCCAGCGCACCGCCATCGAGACCGCGCTGCTGGCCCTGCGCCAGCGTCTTGGCCAGATGACTGCCGCCAGCATGTGACACTCGCTCCCTCCCCTGTCATGCGGCGCTGCCCGGGCTTCGGCCCGGGCTCTTTTTTTTCGGGCGCTTGCAATCCTCCCGATTTAGTTTATATGTGAACTATCAGATGCGAAACCGCCGCAGGGCGGGCAATTCGCACCTTGTCCGAGGAACCGTGGAGGGGACCATGCCCAGCTATAAAGCACCTGTCGCCGACGTTTCGTTTCTGCTCACCGATGTCTTCGGCATCGAGCAATATGGCAGCCTGCCAGGCTTTTCGGACCTGTCGGGCGAGATGATCGACGCCATCGCCGGCGAAGCCGCCAAGCTGTGCGAGGAGCAACTCCAGCCGATCAACCTCTCCGGCGACCGGGAGGGGTGCGTGCGCCACGCCGATGCCTCGGTGACGACACCGAAGGGCTTCAAACCGGCGTTCAGGAATTATGTCGAGGGTGGCTGGCTGTCGCTGTCGGCCAACCCCGACTACGGCGGACAGGGCCTGCCCTACACGCTGGCGGCGGTGGTGAACGAGTTCGCCTCCTCGGCCAACATGTCGTTTGCGATGTATCCCGGCCTCACCGCCGGCGCGATCGCCGCGATCGACGTGCATGGCTCGGAGGCGATCAAGGCCACCTACCTGCCCAAGATGATCGCCGGCACATGGACCGGCACGATGAACCTGACCGAGCCGCATTGCGGCACCGATCTGGGGCTGATCCGCACGCGGGCCAAGCCGAACGCCGACGGCTCCTTCGCCATCACCGGCACCAAGATCTTCATCTCCGCCGGCGAGCAGGACCTGACCGAGAACATCATCCATCTGGTGCTGGCCCGTGTGGATGGCGCGCCGGAGGGCGTGAAGGGCATCTCGCTGTTTGTCGTGCCGAAGTTCCACGTCAACCCCGATGGGACCCCCGGCGCGCGCAACGGCGTGGCCTGCGGCTCGATCGAGCACAAGATGGGCATCCACGCCAACGCCACCTGCGTGATGAACTTCGACGGCGCCACCGGCTATCTGATCGGCGAGATGAACCGCGGTCTCAACGCGATGTTCGTGATGATGAACGAGGCGCGGCTCGGTGTGGCGATCCAGGGGCTTGCCCAGTCGGAGGTGGCCTATCAGAACGCCGCGGCCTATGCGAAGGACCGGCTTCAGGGCCGCGCCCTGACCGGCACCAAGGCCCCGGACAAGGCGGCCGACCCGATCATCGTCCATCCCGACGTGCGGCGCACGCTGCTGACCATCCGCGCCTTCAACGAGGGCGCGCGGGCGCTGGTGCTGTGGAATGCGCTGAAAAGCGATGTCGCGCATCGCGGCGGCGATGCGGCGGCGCGCGAGATGGCGGACGAGCAGCTTGGCCTGATGACCCCGGTGCTGAAAGGCTTCCTCACCGATCGCGGCTTCGACAACTGCGTGATGGCGCAGCAGATGTTCGGCGGCCACGGCTTCATCGAGGAATGGGGCATGAGCCAGTTCGTGCGCGATGCCCGCATCGCCATGATCTATGAAGGCGCCAACGGCATTCAGGCCCTTGATCTGGTCGGGCGCAAGCTGCCGCGCAACGGCGGCAAGGCGCTGATGGCCTATTTCGGCGAGGTTGGCGGGCTGATCAAGGATGCCTCCGTCGACGAGACGCTGAAACCCTTCGCGGCGGCGCTTCAGACCGGCGTCGGCCACCTCCAGCAGGCTTCGATGTGGCTGATGCAGAACGGCATGGGCAACCCGGACAACGCCGGCGCCGCCTCGGTCGATTACATGCACCTGTTCGGACTGGTGGCGCTCGGCCAGATGTGGCTGATGCAGGCGCGTGTCGCGGCGGAGCGGCTGAAGGCCGGGCCGGACGCGGCGATGTCGACCAAGCTGACGCTGGCGAGGTTCTACTTCGAGCGCATGCTGCCCGAAACGGCGCTGCGGCTGGCGCGCATGCAGGCCGGCGCGGCGACCGTGATGGCGCTGCCGGCCGAAGCCTTCTGATCGCCCCTGCGACGGAGCGCCGCTTGAAGCGGCGCCCGACCCGTTCATAACAGGTCACGTGATTCTTGAGTGGTGGCCGGACAGGCTTCGGCTATCCTTCATCACCCATTGGCGCATTCAATCGTCCCCCAAGGCGGAACGGACCGCCGGGGCCAGAAGGGAAGACCAGACCCATGGCTGACGCCTTCATCTACGATCATGTTCGCACCCCGCGCGGCAAGGGCAAGGTCGACGGCGCCTTGCACGAGGTGACCGCGCTCAAGCTGGCGGTGACGCCGCTGGAAGCGCTGAAAGCCCGCAACAACCTCGATACCCGGCTGGTCGAGGACGTGATCCTCGGCTGCGTCGATCCGGTCGGAGAGCAATCCGCCGTCATCGCCCGCTCGGCCGCGATTGCGGCGGGCTATGGCGAGACAGTGCCGGGCATGCAGATCAACCGGTTCTGCGCTTCGGGCCTTGATGCGGTCGCCTTCTCGGCGGCGCAGGTGATGGCCGGCCAGAAGGCCATGGCCATCGGCGGCGGGGTCGAATCGATGAGCCGCATCGGCATGGGCGGCTCGGGCATGCTGCCTGCAGCGGACCCCTCGGTCGCCATCCCCTCGTATTTCTCGCCGCAGGGCGTGGCGGCGGACCTGATCGCCACCAAATACGGCTTCACCCGCGACCAATGCGACCAGCTGGCGGTGGACAGCCACCAGAAGGCCGCCGCCGCCTGGGCCGAGGGCCGGTTCGACAAGTCGGTGATCCCGGTCAGGGATGTCAACGGCGTCACCATTCTGGCAAGGGACGAGACCATCCGCCCCGATGCCAACATGCAGTCGCTCGGCGCGCTCAAGCCCTCGTTCGTGATGATGGGCCAGCAGGGCGGCTTTGACGCCGTGGCCATTCAGGGCCATCCGGATGTCGAGGCGATCGTTCATGTGCACCACGCCGGCAACTCGTCCGGCATCGTCGACGGCGCCTCCGCCGTGCTGGTGGGCAACAAGGAGGCCGGGGCGGCGGCGGGGCTCAAGCCGCGCGCGCGCATCATCGGCTTCTCCTCGGTCGGCTCCGATCTGGCGCTGACGCTGACCGGCCCGACCGACGTGACGCAGCGGCTCTTGAAGAACACCGGCATGACGATGAAGGACATCGACCTCATCGAGATCAACGAAGCCTTCTCCTCGGTCGTGCTGCGCTATCTGCAATCGCTCGACATCGACCCGGCCAGGGTCAACGTCAATGGCGGGGCCATCGCCATGGGCCATCCCCTGGGCGCGACGGGGGGCATGATCCTGGGCATCGTCATCGACGAACTGGAGCGCCGCAACCTGACCACCGGCCTTGTCACCCTCTGCGTCGCCCATGGCATGGGCACCGCGATGATCGTCGAACGCGTCTGAGATCCCGGGAGCACCACCCATGAAACTCCATAACTTCCGCTTCGAGACCGACCCCGAAGGCATCGCGCTTCTGACCTGGGACACGCCCGACCGGTCGATGAACGTCATCACCGAGGAGTGGATGAAGGACCTCGACAAGGTCATCGACCATGTCGTCAAGGATGAGCACGTTCGCGGCTGCGTCATCGTTTCGGGCAAGCCGGACAGCTTCTCGGGCGGGGCCGACCTGACCTTCCTGCAATCGATCGGCGATCACTACGCCCGATATCTGAAGAAGGAAGGCGAGGAGAAGGCCAACGAGCATCTCTTCCACGAGACGGCCAAGCTGTCGCAGCTGTTCCGCAAGCTGGAGACCTGCGGCAAGCCGTTCGTCGCCGCCATTCATGGCGTCTGCCTCGGCGGCGCGTTCGAACTGGCGCTGTCCTGCCATCAGCGCATCGCCTCGGACAGCGAGAAGACCAAGGTGGGCCTGCCGGAGATCAAGGTCGGGCTGTTCCCCGGCGCCGGCGGCACCCAGCGCGTGGCGCGGCTGCTGCAAACCGGCGATGCCTTGCAGATGCTGTTCCGCGGCGACCAGATCAAGGCCACCATGGCGCGCGGCATGGGGCTGATCCATCAGGTTGTGGCGCAGGACAAGCTGGTGGAGGCCGCCAAGGCCTGGATCAAGGGCGGCGGATCGGCCAAGGCGCCGTGGGACATGGAGGCGTTCCGCCTGCCGTCGAACAAGGTGCACTCGCCGCAGGGCATGATGATCTGGCCGCCGGCCAACGCCATCTATCGCCGCGAAACCGCCGACAACTATCCCGCCGCCCGGGCCATCCTTCAGGTGGTCTACGAGGGGCTGCAACTGCCGATGGATCAGGCGCTCAGGGTGGAGAGCCGGCATTTCGCCAGGATCATCCGCTCCCCCGAGGCGAAGGCGATGATCCGCACGCTGTTCATGTCCAAGGGCGAACTGGAAAAGGGCGCGCGCCGTCCGGCCAGCGTGCCGCCGACCGTGCTGAAGAAGATCGGCGTCATCGGCGCCGGCTTCATGGGCGCGGGCATCACCTATGTCTCGGCGCTGGCCGGGCTTGAGGTGGTACTGATCGACCGCGACCAGGAAGCCGCCGACAAGGGCAAGGCCTTTTCGCACAAGCTGATCTCCGATCAGGTGATGAAGGGTCGCGCCACCACCGCGCACCGCGACAAGGTGCTGGCGCGCATCACGCCTTCTGCCGACTATGGCGCGCTCAAGGATGTCGATCTCGTCGTCGAGGCGGTGTTCGAGGATCGCGCCGTCAAGGCGGAGGTGATCGGCAAGGTGGAGGCGGTGATCGGCAAGGACGTGATCTTCGCCTCCAACACCTCGACGCTGCCGATCACCTCGCTGGCCGAGAATTCGGCGCGGCCGGAGCAGTTCGTCGGCATCCACTTCTTCTCCCCCGTGGACAAGATGCTGCTGGTGGAGGTGATCCGCGGCGCCGGTACCGGCGACCGGGCCGTCGCTGCGGCGCTCGATTTCATCCGCGTCATCCGCAAGACGCCGATCGTGGTCAACGACACGCGCGGCTTCTTTGCCAACCGCTGTGTGCTCAACTACGTGCGCGAGGGCCAGCTGGCGCTGATGGAAGGCGTTCCGGCGGCGATGATCGAGAATGTTGCCAAGATGGCGGGCATGCCGGTCGGCCCGCTGTCGCTGATGGACGAGGTGGCGCTCGATCTCGGCTGGAAGATCCTGCAGGCGACCAAGAAGGATCTTGGCGCCGCCGCGATCGACCCGGTGCAGGAAGCCCTGCTTGAGGAGATGGTGGTCAAGCAGGGGCGCCTCGGCCGCAAGAACCGCAAGGGCTTCTACGACTACCCCGAGGGGGCGCCGAAGGTTCTGTGGCCCGGGCTGAAGGACCTGCAAAAGGTCAGGCTCGATCCGGCGACGATCAGCGTGCAGACGCTGAAGGATCGCCTGCTGGCCATTCAGGCGCTGGAGGCGGCGCGCACCGTGGAGGAAAAGGTGATCACCGACGTGCGCGAGGCGGATGTCGGCTCGATCCTCGGCTTTGGCTTTGCGCCGTTCACCGGCGGGGCGATCTCCTACATCGACCAGATGGGAACCAAAGCCTTCGTCGCTTTGTGCGACCGGCTGGCCGCGACCTATGGCCCGCGCTTTGCGCCCAACAAATTGTTGCGCGACATGGCAGCGAGCAACGACACCTTCTACCACCGCTTCAACCCGTTCAAGAAGCACGCGGCCTGAGCGGCCGCATGGCGCCGCCCCCCCGGGCGGCGCTCCCTGCACTGACGGAGTGACACCCGCGCCGGCCTCCCCGGCGCGGGGTTTCTGGATCGTGCCATGAACCTGTGGTTTCGCGTTCTCTGGCTGTTTCTGACCACGCCGCTGCGGCCGAAGATCGCACCGCCGTTCGGCGTCTCGCGCCTGAGATTCCGGGTCTGGCCGCTCGATCTCGACACCAACCTGCACATGAACAACGGCCGCTACCTGACCATCGCCGATCAGGGCCGGGCCGACCTGTTGTTGCGCTCGGGGCTATGGCGGGCGGTA
>Ga0209573_1005226_pt1 | contig 11884 bp, 14 predicted proteins | sample TNRBio252014_DNA_FD_185870 | JGI IMG/M metagenome (GOLD analysis project Ga0209573, IMG submission 185870) | Wastewater treatment Type I Accumulibacter community from EBPR Bioreactor in Madison, WI, USA - TNR Reactor_6/25/2014_ DNA (SPAdes)... | ecosystem: Engineered > Bioreactor > EBPR >...
TGGACGACGAAGTCGCCCCGAAGGGGTGACGCTCCAACGAGGGTTCGACGGCGCTCGCGCCGTGAACCCGAAGTTGGCTCAACTCGCGCCCCGTTCGTCGGCGCGAAGCGCCGACGAACGTCTTTGCTCACCGGGGCCGCGCCTTACTGTCCTTCAAATCACCCACAACAGCCAATGGCGCGGTCTCCGGTGCAGCAGCCAGTTAGGCAAGTTGATTGAAGCCAGGTTACTGTCTTTTGGCAACCAAACCTAAATGGCTAAAACCCAAATAATACTGTATACAATACCCTTATGTCTCTTGGTCGGAGTCCTCTAAGTTTTCTGGGTTCTCTATAGGTTTATACTCTAAAGTAAGTGCTTCTCCAGACTGGCTAATAATAATTTCATTATCCTCATCATTAGTTGTGTAACCGATTAAAGGTAAAGCCTCAAAAAGTTCTTTGAGCTTTTCAAACGATAAAAATCCATTGTAATTAGCTAATGCATTAGGATTTTCATTAGGCGTAAGAACATGCGCACCTCGCCTATAATAAAATAATCCCGATCCATTTATACAGAAATTACCTAAGAGATAACCATCTTCATTTTCGACTTTGAAATAGAATTCCATATCTCTATCATCAAAGCTATTACCATCTAGCCTAAAAGTCTTGAATTTACTCATTTGGCACCTCAGTTTACCTTATCATTGTTGGATTTAAATAACTCGTTAAAAATTTTGCTGTGAGTAAGTCTTGACCTTGGCAAATCATCAAAAATCAGGGCAAAGCTAACTCACAGATATTTTTTCAAGTGGGTTTTTAAACCACTTCAAACTTTTGTGATTTTTGTCAGTTTTCCACAAACCCCACACTTAACAGTGTGTCCAGGTACACCGACACATTTTGTACATCCTAAAGAACCACAATTACTACATTTCACAAATGGAGCACCTCCACTATTATTTCCACATTTCGGGCATGGTGAGGTTGAGCTACAAATTGGCATTGAATTTTCCTCCGGTTGCAAAGATTGATTGCCTAACGTAAAGTTCACCTGCGACACGAAACGCCCGACGCCGCCAGGCGGCGGGCGTTTTGGGGCGTCAGGTGCAACGGGAAGTTATAACATTTAATTCGAGTTCATTATATCAATATTCTCTTTTAAGAAATCGTATAAATTCATTGTTTCTGATATGAACCCAGCCGACTTAGCATCCAAATTGATTTTTAGTCTTTTGCAAATTATCTGGCAGTCTTGCTTAGTTAGCTTATATCCATCTACTAGGTTTTCTTTTTTTACAATCTGAACGGATTCATGCTCTATATTTTCTCCGGTTGGGGTATAATCAAAATCTTTTAGTCTTTTCCATATGCCGTCAAATTTGATACTGCCTTTTTTGGGGAAGTGGAAAGAAATAATAAATGTGTCGTCTGGAATATTATCCCAGTCTTCATAACAACCGATCATTCGAGCGATGTCATCAGATGTATTTTCAGAAGAGAATTTATCTTTAACCGATTTGATATGGTTTTCAGTATGTTCGCTTACTTTTCGGTTTCTATAAATAATAATGGAAATTGGTCTATTTTTCAAACTTGCTAGATTTTGTGATAATAAGCTGGCAGAAATTACACTTCTGGGGCGATTGTGTTGGCGTTTTTTCCAATTCGCTTCAGCTTGTTTAAGCATTAGTTCTGTTATGTCCTCAGAACTGTCCCATAAATTGGAAAACCATGTTTTGGCACAACTTACATCATTTATATCTGTGCTGCGTACGCCAGCTTCATGCCAATGCGCTGATTCTTCTGACTCAAGGCCTAATCCGTTTGATGAAAAATTGGCAGATCCAGTAATTAAAGATTTTTCAAAGATAAGTGTTTTGGCATGTAGTGTGTCGGAATTTCTAATTCTTAGTTTTTCTTTTGAAATGTTGTCAATAAGTATTTTGATGGTTTCAGGATTGGTTGCCCCGCTGGTTAAATTACAGATAATTTGTAATTGATCTCCAGTCGATTCTGAAAATAAGGTCTCTGCACCATCGCCCCAAAATGCGATGGCAGCCAATATATTGGAGCTACCGCTAATTGAGGTTTTGATTTCTGTAATATAGTTTTCTTTGGTTAAAAACATAGCGGTTTCTCGGAAGTGTTATAACGTATTTGCTCACCGGGGCCGCGCCATCGATGAGCGTTCAAACGCCAACACTGGCTATGGCGCGGCCTCCGGTGCAGCAGCCAGTTAGGCTTTAGCTGAAAATTTACAAAGTACCTGCGTCCGATTCTGACTTATTTTTTCTCATTGTATCGATAACTTTTGACCAATTAGGACCTTCGTATGTAATTCTTATATACCCTTTTCCTCTCTTCATGCCTTTTAATTCAAGAAGTACAGACACCCCTTCTTTTTTATCTTCATACGTTGCCACCCACATTCCACAGCCTTCATAACCTAAGCACTGGTAAAATTCATTTTCATCTTTGTAAAGAGCCATTCCAACTCTTTCTAGTCCATTAGTAGGACTACCATATTTTTGTGCTAATTTTGATTTAAGATCAGAAAAAATTTGTTTGCCTTTTAACCCATATAAATCTTCATCAATATCTTTTGATACCATAACAATCTTTTGTAACTGGTACTCATTATCAATAAACAAAGCATACTGCTCTGCTATTGATAAGTTTTTTGGAAGTTGCTTCGTTTTGAATGATGATATTCGTCCTTCACCGCCAGAAGCTTCTAAAGTAATTCCTTTACTCTCTAGCGCAGATTTACTTTCTCCCCAATTTACTCCAAATGGCCCTTCAGCCGATTGTGCAGGTGCAACTACAAGAAAAAATACAAATATGCTAAGTTGCCTTTTCATAATGCCTCCAGAAAGATTTTGTGCCTAACGACCTGCTTCACCTGCCCCGCATAGCGGGGTCAGGTGCAAGCCCCAGTTAGGCGATTGGTTGGACATAGGACCAGCCTCCTGACCTAGTTCTGTTTTCCGATAGCGGTATCTCGTCGTTGATCTTAATTAAACGGCTGACAGGGAATGGAGTTGGAATAGGTTGGAGGCGACGAATGTAAAGAAGGTTGATGCCGTCAGTGCCTTGTCCTGTGGCTGCATTGTCGAGTTTCGTCTCGCTGGGTTGGAGTGCAGCAATAAGGCGGTTGAGTACGCCACGCTTTGAATTGGACAGTTGGCGCTTGTCTTCCCAGCCGACTATCTCGGCGGTGTAGCGGACGGTAGGTAAATCGTCGGTGAGGGAAACGTAGAGGCGCATCGGGTCTTCGACGGATGGCGGGTTATCTCGAAGCTCTCGCATCGCCGCGTTCTTGTAGGGCTGGAGAAAAAGAATCTGATCCGGCAAGTCAGCCTGAACCATTAGTATCTCCTTAAGGACGGAATCATAGACGCCGTTGATGAACAGAGCTTGTTTCTTCATGGGATTGGATTCTGGGGTGAATGCGCGAAATCGCCTAACGGGGCGCGAGTTGAGCGTCATCCCGCACGGAGCGGACCTGCCGCCCGACGAGGAACTGTAAAGTTCCGCCAGTCGTGGTGGGCGGCAGGGACGCGAGTACGGGACGACGAAGTCGCCCCGAAGGGGTGACGCTCCAACGAGGGTTCGACGGCGCTCGCGCCGTGAACCCGAAGTTGGCTCAACTCGCGCCCCGTTCGTCGGCGCGAAGCGCCGACGAACGACCCGCTTCACCTGCCCCGCGTAGCGGGGTCAGGTGCAAGCCCCAGTTAGGCTTTGTGAATTTAAAGAGGTATGCCAAGATGCGCTTTAATGATGTAAATAGCAAGAAACACCAAAACACCGATAATCAACCCAACACCGATTCGTCCGATAGGTTTGTCATGCCAGCCTTGTTTATCATTGGGTATATTAGCGGTTGGGCAGGATGTTGGGCTTGGTATTTTGCTTAAAACATCTTTATTCCCAACAGGATTTTTAAAAGTATTTATGGGATTGGCATTGTTTTAAGTTGCCTAACGTCCTTGCTCACCGGGGCCGCGCCACGCGATGAGCGTTCAAATACCACAACAGTCAATGGCGCGGTCTCCGGTGCAGCAGCCAGTTAGGCCGGTTGATTAAATTGAAGGTTGGATTACTAAAAACACGGCAACTTAACTTAAACAGCTTCGCATTATAGCAGTCCTTTACAGGTTGTAAAATAACATATTATTCTTTATTATTTTAATAACCTTAATTCAGGAGAAACGCCATGTTAAACCTAAATGACATTATTGATTCCTCTGCGAATCTTGAAGTTAAAAGAGCGATGGCTGTGAAGATGATAACTTCTAATTTTAAGACTGAGCAGATTTGTGATTTGTTAAATGTTTCCCCTGCTTTTGTCAGCAAATGGAAAATCATTTATGAAGACCAAGGCGTAGAGGCTTTATGTGTAAACTATAAAGGCGGCACCAGTTTTTTAACGCCATTACAACGCGATGAAATCTTTTGTCACTTAAAAGACAAACCATATTATAGCGTGGAAGAACTACAAGAATATATCAAACGCCGATATAATGTGGTTTACCAATCGAAGCAATCTTATTATGACATTCTGAAAGATGCTGGACTAAGCTGGCATCGAACCCAAGCGGTGAATCCGAAACAAAATGAGGAAGCGGTACTCCTCAAACGGGAAGAGATAAAAAAAAACTAGACGCCCGCCAAGCGGACATAGTATCTGGACAACTTGTTGTTTTTTCTGAAGATGAATCCCATTTGCTCTGGGGCGACACGCAAGGATATGTGTGGGGCCGATGCAACGAAAGAACGGAAATTCCGATTCAAAATGTGGCGATGAGACAAACTTATTATGGGGCATTAAATTTGCTTACTCAAGAATTTACGATCATGCCGGCTGAGAGTGGGAATGGAGTCAACAGTGTTTTATTCATCAAACATTTACAGGCGCTGCATCCTGGTAAGCAATTGCTGATTCTCTGGGATGGTGCCAGTTATCATTGTTGTCACGAGGTTCAAAAGTATTTAGATGAGATCAATCATGGTTTAGAAGAAAAAGATTGGAAGGTAACTTGTATACGCTTCGCCCCTCATGCTCCTGCTCAAAATCCTACAGAAGATGTTTGGTTAAAAGGAAAAAAGTTTCTACGGGATAATTTCTTTAATAACAAAACTTTTCATCAGGTCAAAAACAGTTTCTTCAATTTTCTTAATAAGAATATCTTCAATTTTGATAAAATCCGTTGGTATTTAGAAATTACACAACCTGTATAGGATTGCTATAGCCGCGAGAAGCGAGTCGGTTGCATGCTGCTGGTTAGGCGGGATTAGGTTCATCGCCAATGGTGTGCTCACTAACTTGAAACTCTCTCAATGCACGCGCACAGCCTAACATATATAGTACCAGACAAGCCGCTATACCTTTATTTCCCATCTTTTCTGCCTGCGTAGCCAGTCTCAACCACAATTCCGGCGACTCTGACGGTGGATCGGGAACTTGCCTAATGACGTCAACAAAGCTTGGTTCATTTTTTTTAGCAAAGGCAGCCAAGAACTTGTTGTTCCAATCTTCCCAGTCCTTGGCATTCGAGGGGGCTGCGCTCGAAATCTCCTCATGCAAGGCTGCTTGCTCGGTCTCGGTAAACCCCTGCATACTATTCCGTAATTTCTTCTTAATTGGTTTCAATCGTGCGATCACAAAAGGAGGGATGTGCTTATCAAGCAGCAGTACAAAGTCTTGGGCGGATACATCGGGGTGTATTTGTTTTCCACCCGATTCCGTCTTTCTATACCTCTTCTGGCTCATTACAAATTCTCATTCCGGTAACACGCAACATGCCTAACGACTCGCTTCACCTGCTCCGTGTAGCGGGGTCAGGTGCAAGCCCCAGTTAGGCTTGGAATAACCACGATACACCTATGCAGGTCAGCATCGGTAACAGGATAAGCAATATGAATACCCCTAAGCATCCACCTTTATTATTTTTTTGCGATGGTCGTTCAACCTCTGGTTGGGTGTTTACCCATTGTTGATGACAAGCAGAACAGTAGATTTTAGGGACACCCTTATTCCATGCTTGTATTGTTCGTTTATCGAATTCAGCGATAATTTTGCAGCGTGCACAAGTAAAGTTTTTTTCTTTCGGCTTCTTCTGTCTTGAGAAAAAAATTATTGCTACTAATGCAGAAATAAAAAATGGAATAATTTTATTCATGTCTTTAGTCTGATAAAGAATAAAACCTCCTATGCTAATCGACAAAAGAAAAATGATGATTGCAACATAATCAAATGTAGTTTTCTTTACAGGTTCAACGTTGCTCTGATTTAACCTAACTTTCCCTGATGATAACCCTTTGATAGTGATTTTTTTAGCTTTTAGTCTTTGCTGACTATCCCTCGTTAAATCAAAATCAACAAAATCACCTACCTTCGGTCTTCTTTCGTTTGTTTCAATATCTGAAATGTGGAAGAAAACCTTATCTGATTGGTTTTCTGCAACAATAAAACCAAAACCTTTGTTATCTTTCCAATCACATATCTTACCTTTCATTATCTATTGGTTCCCCTAAGCTTCAGTAACGTGCCTAACGTCTTTGCTCACCGGGGCCGCGCCACTCGATGCGCGTTCAAATGCCACAACTGGCTATGGCGCGGTCTCCGGTGCAGCAGCCAGTTAGGCTTTATCGGTTACGGCGTAGATTCATCACTAAAATCATCGTGAGAAGGATGAGAACCAAATCGGCCATGTTCGCGGAACATATGCGCGTATGGTTTAGTTTGGTCAAGATTATTATTATCTAATCTTTGTGATTTAACTGGGTTATCGTTAAAATTCAAAGGTCGTATAGGTTTAGAAATAACATCATCTTTTGATTTCACTAAATGATTTAAACTTGCATCTCTATCTCTATGAATGCGCCTAATATGCTCATGCAGTGAAGATATGCCTATAGTAATATTGCAATATGGACAGAAAGTACCTGTATGAACATTTTTTATATGTTTTTCAAGTCGGTCTGGTCTTACACCAACTCCACAATATGGACAAGGATTTAAACCAGGTTTTACTTCCTTTACTTTATGGCTACGATTTTTTAATTTAGGACTACGAAAAGAATAAGGACTACAAATAGAAGAAGACTTTAATTTTAACTTACCGGCTTTAATTATTTCTTTCCCTTCAATATCTTCAATTTTAATTGAAGTATCATGATTTTTCTCATAGTCAGTTTGACATTTAATACATCGAGTAGCAGTTGGCATTGCTGCAACTCGTATAGAAGGAATACTGTTACCACAATCAATACAATGGCGAGATGACATATAGGTCTCCTTTACAGGTTGTGGATTGATGTTTTTCACAGCCATATTCGCCAAAAATAAACAAATCATTTATTTTCAATAATCTTATTTATCATTGATGCTTTTTGCAAATACAGAGCTTGAAGCAGGCTTTCCACAACTCAGATCGGATTCCTATATTGGCTCCTTTGCTCCTAATTTTTTAGCATCAACTTCAATTTTTCGTTTTCTGCTTTAAGATTTTTATTATCTTCCCATATCTTTTTGGCTTTTTCTATTCTTTGTTTTAGTTGTTCATTTTCGTCTTCTAACTTACTAATGAATAGATTCGCAGTTTTTAATCGTTCGTTATTATCTTTAATAAGATTTTCTCGTACAGCCTCCCACTTTTCTTTATTTCTCGTTTTAATTTTGTCAGAAAAAGGTTCTGAAGAAATATCAATAAAAAGCTGCATTTTTGAATAATTTTGCAATGTTCCTATTATTTCTTTTATTTCTTTATCAGGTTTTTCAGGAGGAAAATATGAAAGATAAAACAGACAAGCCATATATCTGTTTGATAAAGCGATAGCTATATCTTCATCTAGTAGTTTACGGTCAGATAATAAACTACCATCTAATAGTTTACGATTCAATAATAAATTATTTATTTGTGACAACGTATCTTCAAATTCAAGAAAACAATCTTCGTTAGTAAGGTCATATTCATAATGATAAAATAGCATAGTAAAATAATTTGCTAAATTTTTATCATTGAATACTAACGCAGCAACTTCGCTAAAAAGGTTTTCAGTGTATTTATTCATCTTTCTGGCTCCAAAATCATTTAATCTGGTTTCTCTAAAATTATGAACAGTGATCAGAGCAGCCTAACGACTCGCTTCACCTGCCCCGCGTAGCGGGGTCAGGTGCAAGCCACAGTTAGGCTTTATTTTTAGACGCTATGGACTTCCAAAAAGACGATAACCTAAAAACCACACTGCTTCTGTGTCTCATTTAGTTATGCACTACTTACTACTCTGGCGTCAAATAACTCTCGAAGCCTCGGACTTAATTTATCAAGGGCAACATATCCGACGAGTCGATCAAGCACACGCGATGGAAGTTCGGTAAATGTGTTAATGAACGCAGACTCATCTGCTGAATCATTAATATGTTGAATCATTTCGGCTGCACGGCCAATCACGAACCACCGATTATGATCAACACCAACCTCAGCAACACTAGCAGCAAGTCGAGATCGGGCATCCGGCGATGAAATTAATTCAAAAATCTTGAAGCACTGTTTAGCAATTGTATCAGTGTACTCGAATCCCCATCCTTGCTTGCTAATAAATTTTCCAAAAACTTCAACAACTGAATCCATTTCATTTTGGTGAAGGGTAAATGCCTGTGCAATTATATCTGCAGGGAGTTTCATCATTGCTGTATGAATTTCATCATCGTTGTCAAGGCACTCGATAAAGGCATCAACCAGTCGATCAATAACAACGTCAGATGAATCAGCTGTAGCAGATAACTCAGCAATCAACTGCTGGAGAGCTTGGCGACCTTCAGCTTTTGCAGATATTTTAATTGCCTGCAACCAAGCATTTTTAAATTCAATTGCCGAATTAAATCGACGATCTGGGTCATGGTGAGTCGCTCGACGAACAAGAGCAAGAATCCGTGGTGGGATTAACGAAAAATCCTGTGATCCTGGTGATAAAAATCCCATAAACAACTCGATAAGAATCCGTCCTAATGCAAAAACGTCGCATCGCATATCGGCCGATTTTGAATCTTTAAATTGTTCAGGAGCCATATACAACTCAGTACCCATTTTCATACCAGTCGATGTTTGACGAGCAGAAAATGAATCAAGTTGTCGCCCAAGTCCAAAATCAGACACAACTAAATCTGTATCAGAATTTAGAAGTATGTTCTGAGGTTTGAGGTCACGATGTATAACTCCTTGCTCGTGTGCATATGAGACTCCATCGATAATACGCGTAAATATCGTTTGAATCCGTGACTGATTAGCAGTAATTGTTGGGAGTAATTTATCAAGTGACCTATCAAATAAGGGCATTACATAATAGTATGGTTTTTTCTGTAATTGATGTTCAACAATACTTACCACATGTGGATGGTCAAGGCTCGACAATAAACGAACTTCACGGGCGAACCTATATACTGCGTCTGGTGATGTATCGGTTAAACATTTTTTTGCGAATCGTTCATGGTCACTATCGCGTTCACAAACCATAACTTCACCGAAACCGCCAGAACCAATAATCTTGATGTCGTTATAGCAAACCATTGACATACTCCTTTAACTCGTAGTAAAAATTAGTGGGACTGCATCTTCGATGACCGTTCAATTGCCAGTAATTATCGGCCTCTATTCTTTATAGTTTATTTATCAATGGTTCGGACAGTTTTGAGGGGTACACAAGATTGAATTATTAGCAGTCTTGCTAACAGCATTAAATTTATCAAAGTGCAAAGTCACTACGAATATTTGCGATCAGATCTGCATTCCAAAGTCCTTTGTTTACCAGACAATTAATTCTCTGGCTATTAAGTTGATTTGCTACCTCATCGTTACTCAATCCATCAGCTAACAGCGATTTAATCCGCAACACATGATCTCGCACTGTCGCATCCAAAAAAGGAAGCTCAAAGTTACAAAAGTGACAGATTAGGGCATTGCTTTTAATGTTTTCCTTGCAGCGTGGACAACTTTCACTTTGTGGATTTGCTAAAGCAGTAGAAATAAGGGTTTCTTTATGGCATGTAGGACACACGCTGGGAGAGCCACTCCTGCGCCAAATGGAATATATGAGACCAGGAATTATGTAGCACAACCATAGTACAAGCTCTATCCAGCCATTACCTTTCATTTTTGGAGATCGAGTTTTATTACTGCACGACGTGCAGTAAAACATTCCTTCTTGGCTCACGTTTCTCTCCTATTTTGGTGCCTAACGACCTGCTTCACCTGCCCCGCGTAGCGGGGTCAGGTGCAAGCCCCAGTTAGGCATCGGTTGATTAAATGTTTGATTGCAAAAAACGGCAACCTAACCTATTCGGCTAAACTAGCACTTATGTTTATTAGTCCTGAAATGAGGTTAATATGCCGTTTTCAAAATAAATGTATATATCACGAGAAGGATGTTTTGATGATCTAAAAGAACCTTGACGATAAACCCATTGCTCATGGACCCCATATGAGCCAACGGATCGGTTTGTAACTGTAGGGCGAAAACAAAGGAAAATATCTGAATCTTTCATGCCAATTTTGAGTTCCAAATTTTTACAAAAAGATTCCTTTTTATCCGGTGATGCGGGTCTGGATACAGCCATTGCTGTTCCGCCAGGACATGATTCATCTTGGTCTACGAATTGCCCACTTATCCCGACTGGACATCTATAAAATATCAACCCCTTAGTTGATTGAACCGCTTGTTGAGGTGTTTGCGCAGGTTTGATCGCTTCTTGGGCTTTACGTTTTTCGATAATCGCTTTTACTTCTGGAGCATTAGAGTCAAGGATAACTTCTACAACATTACCATTAGGTAGTTGACCTGCAATACGTGATTCTTTAATTGGATATGTAGGGAGAGATGGTGATGTTGTAAGTTTCCCTGTATTAGGGTCAGTCCATCTATAAATATCGCCAGCAACTGTCGGGCTAACAACATAAGCATTTATTATCAGTGCCATAACAAATTTTGCTTTCATATATCCTCTTGATTACAGGAATTGGCATACCGCCTAACGAATTTGCTCACCGGGACCGCGCCTTGCTGTACTTTAAATCACCCACAACCATCAATGGCGCGGTCTCCGGTGCAGCACCCAGTTAGGCGGGTTGATTGGATGTTGGAATTCAGCTTACGGGTTTACCGGCAATCGCAACCCACGCCACGGGCATCAGACGGAACAGTTCCGCTGGTTCCCCGCTTTACCCTGGTATGAGTTCCAGAACCTTGGTAAACGATGGCGTCGCATTTTGCGCTTGGACTAACGGTCAGCGACTTTCCCGCCATGCTGGTGTCAGTAAATGTTCTGGCATATTGGGTTTCTCCGTTGAGATTGGTGTTGAATCTCACCAAGTCATTGTCTTGGATAACACCTCCCCCAGACAGTTTGCATTCCGCATACGCACTCGAAGCCATGAAGAATGCAGCGAAAGCTGCAGTCGCTAATCGTGTCGATACTTTCATTTTCATGCCGCTTTGTTCCATTTATCCCAAATTTAGTGAAGAGTTTAAGAGGATCAAGGGAGAAGTATCCCCTAACGGGGCGCGAGTTGAGCGTCATCCCGCACGGAGCGGACCTGCCGCCCGACGAGGAACTGTAAAGTTCCGCCAGTCGTGGTGGGCGGCAGGGACGCGAGTACGGGACGACGAAGTCGCCCCGAAGGGGTGACGCTCCAACGAGGGTTCGACGGCGCTCGCGCCGTGAACCCGAAGTTGGCTCAACTCGCGCCCCGTTCGTCGGCGCGAAGCGCCGACGAACGACCAAGCTGAGCGTCGCCGCGTAGCGGTGTACGCTCCAGCGCCGGGTTAGCCCGTCCCCGCACCACAACTGTTTGAATCTTTATAAAAAGCTGGCTGAACCACTATAGCCCTTCGTGCAGCGT
>Ga0209573_1005227_pt1 | contig 11883 bp, 9 predicted proteins | sample TNRBio252014_DNA_FD_185870 | JGI IMG/M metagenome (GOLD analysis project Ga0209573, IMG submission 185870) | Wastewater treatment Type I Accumulibacter community from EBPR Bioreactor in Madison, WI, USA - TNR Reactor_6/25/2014_ DNA (SPAdes)... | ecosystem: Engineered > Bioreactor > EBPR >...
CCTTCGTTCGCGAGGACCTCGATGGGGTGCCGTGGGCCGACGAGGTTGCCGCGGTGCGGGCGCAGGTCGGGGCCGGCCTTGATGCAGAGGGGTTCGACGTCGCGATCCATGACCTGGTCGATCGCTTCCCAAACGATGCGGTGCAGTTTCTCAGCCGCGCCGAGCGCATCGAGCTCGAGGCCAATGCCAGCACGACTTATCAGGGGATCGGCGTGTACTTCGGCGTCCGTGGCGCGCCTGAGCCGCGCGTGGTCGTGCTCTCGGTCATCCCCGGTTCGCCGGCCGAGGCGGCCGGGCTCGAGGCCCATGACGCGATCCTGACGATCGATGGTGCACCGATCCCGGCCGACGCGACCCGCGAGGTTATGGCCAATCGCATCCGTGGCGCGGCGGGGAGCGCTGTGACGCTCTCTGTGCGCTCGCCCGGCGCAGAACCGCGCGACGTGGTCATCACGCGCGGCGAGATCGCAACATCGTCGCAACTGCTGATCGACACGCTTCCCGGAGATGTGTTCTACGCGCGTTTTCCGACCGTGATGGGTGAGACTGATCTGCAGACCTTTGGCCAGGCGTACAGCGCCGCGGCCGCGGCCGTGCAATTGCGCGGCGTCGTGCTCGATCTGCGTGTCGCCACAGGTGGAAGCGGCGGCTGGCCGCTTGCGGAACTGCTGACCGTTTTCAGCACGGGCGATCTCGGCGAGATCTATGATCGGCAGGAACAGCAGGCGATCTCGATCGCGGGTGAAGACATCGCCGGCACCCAAACCATCCCGCTTGTGGTGCTGGTCGGGCCAGACACGCGCCAGGAGCCCGAGCTCTTCGCGCAGTTTCTGCAGGCGAATGGGCGGGCCCAGGTCTTTGGGCTGCGCACGCCCGGCGATACCGAGGCCTACATCACACTGGCGCTGCCCGATGGCTCGCGTCTGACGCTCGCGGCCCGGTCCTATCGAGACATCAATGGCGTCGATATCTCGACCACGGGTCTCACACCCGCCAACCTGGTCGAGGTCGATTGGGACGCTTACCTCGATTCGGCCGACCCGGTGCTCAACGCCGCAGTCTCGGCGCTTCCGTAATCAAGCGATTGGGTGAGCGCCCAGAGCTCGCTCGATCCCCAGTCACCCAGTCACTCGATCCCTATGCGCCTAGCGCTTCTCTCGGACATCCATGGCAACCTGACCGCGCTCGAGGCGGTGTTGGCCGATATCCAGACCCGCGGCGGCGTCGATGGCTACTGGCTGCTCGGCGACTTCGCCGCGATGGGTGGTCAGCCGTTGGCTGTGCTCGAGCGCATCGCGGCCCTGCCCGGGGCGCGGTTCGTGCGCGGCAATACCGATCGCTATGCGTTCGACGGCAGCCGCCCGGCCATCGAGCCCGGCGACACGGTGCCGCGGCGATACCTGACCTTGTGGGATAGCTTCGCCTGGACCCAAGGCCTCCTCTTGGGCGCAGGCTGGCGCGAGTGGATGGCCGCGCTGCCGCTCGATTTCACCGCGGCGCTCCCGAACGGCCACCATGCGCTCTGCGTTCATGCAACGCCGGGTGAGGACGATGGCGTCGGGATGCGCGCCGGGATGAGCGACGACCAGCTGGCGCCGCTTCTGGCCGGGGTCGAGGCTGAGTGGGTCTTCGTCGGTCACACGCACTGGCCGCAACACCGGGTGATCGGGGGCAAACACCTGGTCAACGTCGGCAGCGTCGGGCTGCCCTTCACGCCCGACGCGTTGCCTGCTTATACGCTGCTCGAGGCGACGGCGCAGGGCGTGCGGCTCGATCAGCGGGTGGTTGACTACGACCCGGCTCCCGAGATCGCGGCGCTCGAGCGGGTCGCGCACCCGTCGCGGGCCCTGATCGCCGGCCTGTTGAGCGGGGCAGAGCGTTTCGAGTGGGCGCGCGCGGCCGATCAGGCCTACTGGCACATCGTCTTCCTCGAGGGCGAGGCTGTCGTCCTGACAAAGAAACACTACGGGCATTGGCGGCGCGTGGCCGCCGATTTCGCCGACTACAAGACTTCGCTCGGGCCGCTGCTGCCCGCGCACGTGATCGCCTACTTCCGTGCCGCGCACGGTGACGATGAGACGACCTGGCCGTTCACTCAGACCGAGCTGGCTGCCTTCCTCGAATCGCCCGCGCAGGTGCTGCGCCAGGAGAACCGATGAACGTCCCTCTTCTCGAGCGTCTGACACAGGGGCCGTTGCTCGCCGATGGCGCCATGGGCACCATGCTGCATGGCCGCGGCATCGCGCTGGACACCGCGTTTGACGAGCTCGTGCTGACCCAGCCGGCCGTGGTCGCGGATGTCCACCGCGCCTACATCGACGCCGGCGCCGAGTTGATCCTGGCGAATACCTTTGGCGCCAACCGCTACAAACTCGCGCTGCATGGCCTGGCCGATCGTGTGGCGGAGGTCAACACCGCGGCCGTGACGCTCGCCCGGCGCGTGGTCGATGCATCCTTCAAGTCCGTTTACGTCGCGGGCGATGTCGGCCCGCTTGGCGTACGGCTGGCGCCCTACGGCCGGGTCTCCGAGTTGCAGGCTTACGAAGCGTTCCACGAGCAGATTACGGCCCTTGTCGCGGCCGGCATCGATGCCCTGGTCTGCGAGACGATGAGCGATCTCTATGAGATCCGGGCCGCGATCCGCGCCGGGCGAAACGCGTCGGCGCAGCACGGCGGGCCGCATCTGCCGATCGTGGCGACGCTGACCTTCACGCGCGACGACCGGACGTTGCTCGGTGATACGCCCGCCACGGCCGCCGACTCCCTGATCGCCGCCGGCGCCGACGTGATCGGCGTCAACTGCTCGGGCGGCCCGGCCCAGATCCTGCGCGTGATCATGGCGATGCGCCAGGCGGTTCCCAACGCGCGTTTCGCCGTCAAGCCGAATGCCGGTTGGCCCGAGCAGGTCGAGGGCCGGATCATGTACCCGGCGACGCCGACCTACTTCGGCGATTACGCAGCGCGCTTTGCAGCGCTTGGCGTGAACGTGATGGGCGGCTGTTGCGGGACAACGCCCGCGCATATCGCGGCGATGCGCGTCGCGCTCGACGACCCGGGCCGGATCCAGGCCGCGGCGACGCAGATCGTCGTGTTGCCGTCGGCGCCTGAGGTTGCTGCGGCTGAGACGACGCCCGATGGCCCGCCGAGTGCGCTGGCCCGACGTCTGGCGGATCCGGAATCCTTTGTGGTCACTGTCGAGATGGATCCGCCGCGCGGCGCAGACACGCACAAAATGCTGGCCGGCGCGCGGCTGCTGCAGGCCGCCGGCGCCGACGCCATCGACGTCGCCGATCAGCCGATGGCGCGTATGCGGATGAGCGCCTGGGCCGTCGCGCACGTGATCGAACGCGAGATCGGCCTCGAAACCGTGCTGCACTTCCCGACCCGCGGGCGCAATCTGTTGCGTGTGCAGGGTGACCTGCTCGCCGCGCATGCGCTCGGTTTGCGCAACTTGTTCGCCACGCTGGGCGACCCGACCGCGATCGGCGATTACCCCAACGCCAACGATGCCTACGACGTGGTCCCTTCGGGGTTGATCAAGCTCGTCAAGCGCGGGTTCAACGTCGGCGTCGATCACGCCGGCGTGAAAATCGGCGCGCCAACGCGTTTTTTTGTCGGCTGCGCGCTCAACTTGTGCGCGCCTGACACTGATAAAGAAATCAAGACTCTGCGCAAGAAGATCGAGGCCGGGGCCGATTTTGCTCTGACACAGCCGATCTACACGCTTGAGCCGGCGCGCGCCTTCCTGGAGCGCTACGCCGAGTTGCACGGTCCACTCATGCTGCCGGTGTTGGTCGGCGTGCTGCCGCTGTACAACGTCCGCCATGCCACTTTCCTCAACAACGAGGTGCCCGGGATCCGGATCCCTGAGGCGACGATGCAGCGCATGACATCCGCCGGCGAAGCCGGCTCGGCCGAGGGCGTTCGACTGGCGCTCGAGTTGCTTGCCGAGCTGCGCGAGCTGCCGGTCGTCCGCGGCGCCTATCTCATGCCCCCCTTTGGGCGCTACGAGATGGCGGCCGAGATCCTGGAAGGTGTGCGGAGCGTGACGGCGTAGAGCGTTGTGCGTCGAGTGGGGGGAGCGTACGCGATGGCGCAACGCGCTCAGCGCAGCGTCGTGAACTTCGGCGCGTCGATGATGTCGGTCGGTTGGGCGGGCGAGCCGCCGGGGCTGACGCGTAAGCGGTAATCTGCAGAGATGCAGGCGTTCCCGCCGGATTGATCGGTGGCGTGGGCCACCAGGACGACAAGTTCGTCGTAGTCGTCGGCGTCGACCGCGAGGCCCTCGGTCGAAAGATCGAAGGCCTCGGCCTGGCCGCCGCGGATGCCGATGATGCGGCCCGTTGCGGCGGCGTCGCCTGAGAGGGACAGCGTGATCGGGCCTTCAGCGACGACCACAATCGCCTCGAAGCCGAGCTGGCCGACGTCGCGTTGCACCGAGCCCGGTGCATCGATGCGATCGGCCGGGATCAGTGGATGGAAGTCGTCGCCGTTGGCGAAGTCGCGCAGCAACATAGCCTGGGCGAAGTCGAGCCATTCCGCCGAGACCGATAGGCCCCTGGCCCTGAGCGCGGCGCGCACGGCGTTGATCCCCTCGTAGTCGCGGGCCTGTTCCCAGATTTCGCGCACCAGATCACGATCATGATGATCCGAGAGATAGCGGAAGAAGGGCCAGACGCTGTACGGGTCGGCCTGGCTGAGGCAATTACCGGCCTCAGAGACATAGTCGAGCACATAGCTGTAATCATCCGATTCGCCCGGGAAGGCCAGCCCTTCTGACCACATCGCCACGGCCTCCCACATCCATTCCGGCCGTTCGCCGCCGTCGTAGCCGTATTGCACGGCATGCATGAACTCATGCACGACTGTGGTGTGGAGATACGCGTCGCGCTCCTGATCGCCGCTGAATCCCGCACCTGTCGCAAAACCGCGTCGCAGATGCATGTACGAGCCCTGCGCCTGGCGCTCGATCACGTCGGGTGAATTCGGGTTGTCGCCCATCGGCAACTCGTCGACGGTCCACACATAGCCGAGGGCATCTTCATCATCGCGGCCGATGTACACGTCGTACAGGTCGTTGCCGCCCCAACCCTGATCCGGCGGTGGTGCGACCCAGCCCCAGTCGCCGACGATCAAGTCCCACGCGCCCTCGAGTTGTCCAGCCAGTTCGAAGACGAAGTCGGGGGTGTCGTCCGAGTCTGGCGCCGCCGGGATTGAGTCTTCGCCGGTGAGCGTGTAGTGGATCCGAAAACGTGCCGTGTCGTACACGCGCTCGTCGCCGGAGAGCTCGAGATAGGCGCCGGCAGACGCCGCAGGCTGCGCGACGCTGTGATCGCGGCCTGTGAGGTTCGGCCGATCTGCGGCGTCGGGTGGCGTTGTGGGCGCGGGGGGTGCTGTCGGTGTGGGCTCACGCGGCCCTGTGGCGGTCGCTGCCGGCCGCGGTGTGGGCTGCGGCGCGATCGTCTGACAGGCAAGGGCCGAGAGGGCCAGGGCTGTCAGTACAAGGGCAGGGCGTAGCCGGGCGTGAGCCATGGGCAAGACCGTATCACACGCCTGTTGCGGCGACCAGAACGGGTTCGTTGGGCACAGATTGAATCATGCGCGATGGCGCTCAGCGCTCGAGCGCGCAGTCGGCGGGGCTGGCCGGGTTGTAGAACACGACCACCTGCGTGCCGGACGGGTAGCGGTCGACGATCTCATAGGGCTCACGGCTGCGCTGTGCCGTGAAGAACTGACTGCCGGCCTTGACGACGTTGCCCTGGTAGGTCTGGCCACCGACTTCATATTGATAGACCACCATGGGCACGACACGGGTGCTGTCGCCGCTGCCGTGGACCTCGACGCGTGAGAACAACACGACGCCTCGCGCCGTTGGCCAGGTCTGGCTTTCTTCGCGCTTGGTCTGGCCCTGACGGTAGCGTGAGTAGAAGAAGTAACCGAGCCCGCCGACGATGGCCAGCGGCAATATCGTTGCGCAACACGAGCCGAGGATCGCGACGACGATGCTGCCGCTGGTCAGCCAGAGGATGAGATCTTCCATCACCGTGCTCCTTTGCGCCCGCTATCAGGTTGTGCCATGAGTTCAGCAAACCTCAAAATGCCGGCTCTGTCAGTAGCCCCAATGGCCCCCTTAACGCAGCCGGCCGCGTGGTTCGGGCATCGGGGTAGTGCCGGGTCTGCAAAACGACGAAGGGCCGCGTTGGGCGGCCCTTCGTGAAGTTCGAGACGTTACCCGAGTTGATCAGTTGCCCAGCATGCCGCTCATCACGGCCCAGGCCACCGCCGGCAGACACAGACAGAGGACGATGAAAGCACAACCGCCTCCGATCGCCCACGGCATCCATGAGCGATTGCCGCCCGAGTTGCTCGGCGCGGCGACTGGCGTGCTGCTGGGTAGCGCCTGCGACGGGCCAGCCGAAGGCAGCCCAAAGCCCCCCGATGAGGGTCGCACTTCGGGGGCCGGGGCCGGAGCGGGCGCCTCGGCGGTGGGCAATGAAGGCAGGGCAGCCGCCGCGGGCTGCGCGCTGTAGAGCGTGGCCACGCCCTCAGCCGGGACGGCTTCGACGCCGAGCTCGACGGTCTGGCCGATGCCGACCACGTCGCCCCCGCTCAGCTCCGTCGGGGCCGTGATGCGGACGCCGTTGACGAAGACGCCGTTCGTGCTGGCGAGGTCTTCGATCGTGAAGCCCGTCTCGGTCGCGCTCAGCCGAGCGTGTTGCCGCGAGACCTCGACATCGTTGATGGCCAGGTCGGCCGAGGCATCCCGACCGATGATGGCGACGATCTGGGTCAGATCGTACGCCGCGCCCGGGTTGGGGCCCTTCTGCACCACCAATCGAAAACGCCCAGATGAAGTTGACATCCTGTCTGCTCCTTGCCTAGCGGCCAGCCAGTGGCAGGAAGGGTCTCCCACCGCCTGCGACCGATTTAACCACAATCAACGCACTGTCGTATAGGAATTTCTGCTGCCTTTACGCCGACGTGCCCGGCTTGCGGACCTGTAGCCGCAGCCCACGGACCCCCGTCACCTGCACCGCGTCGCCGACGCTCAACTGAGCGCCGTCGACCGCCTCGACCGTCCACAACTCCGACCCGATCTGGGCCGATTGGGCGGTGCGCATCTGGCCCGTCTGCCCGACCAAAACATCGGCCCCAAGAGCCGGTTTGCGCGGCAGCGTGCGCAGCGCGACGAACACCAGGGTCAAAGAGAGCGTCCCCAGGATCAAGCCCAAAGCGATGACCAGCGGCACGCTGACCCGATACACAGGCAAAGTGCCCGGCGAGTTGAACAGCACAAGCGAGCCGACGACGAAGAAAACCACGCCGCCTAATGTCAGAGCGCCGAACGTGGCCGGAGTATACGCCTCGGCCACAAACAGGCCAAACGCGATCGCGATGAAGATGACGCCGAACCAGTTGACGGGCAGGAAGCCCGAGCCATACAACGCGAGCAAGAGCAGCCCGGCGCCGACGACGCCCGAGATCCAGCCGCCCGGCGTCTGAACTTCCAGGTACAGCAACAACAGGCCGAGCGAGAACAACATCGAAAGCACCGAGGCGTTCACCAGCAGGGTCAACACCTGTTCGAGCACGTTCATGTCGACTTCGTCGATGATCAGGCCGGTTGTCGACAGTGCCAGTGTTTGCCCACCGATGTCGATGACCTGCCCGTCCAGCTGGCGTAACAGGTCGGGCAGGTCGGCGGCCACGACGTCGATCAACCCGGCTTCGAGCGCTTCCCGCGCCGTCACGGCACGGGCGACGTCGATGGTGGCCTGGGCGAGCTCGACCGCCTCGGGCCCACGGCGCTCGGTCAATGCCCGGGCCTGGGCCATCAGGGCCTCGCGGGCTTTGTTATCCGCCGTGGTGCCCAGATCTTGCCCTGTAGCGTCGATCGGGCTGGCGGCGCCGATCAGGGTCTCGGGGGCCATCCCTGAGGCATGGCCGGCCAGCGTGATCAGGGTGCCCGCGCTGCCGGCCATCGCGCCATTGGGTGAGACGTACACCACAACGGGCACCGGGCTATTGCGGATCGAGCTGATCATGCGTTCCATCAGACTGAGCTCGCCGCCGGGCGTATCCAGCTGGACGATGACCAGGGTGGCCGCGCGTTTGGCGGCCTCCTCGAGACCGCGATCCAAATAATCGGCCATGGGCACGGTCAGTGGACCCCGCAGCGAAAGCGCGACGGCGTGTGCGCTGCTCTCCTGGGCACGCGCCGCGGGCACTGCCCACAGCAGACCACCGCCAAGCAGCGTCACGAGGATGAGGCGAAAGACCTTGATCATGGCTGATGCTCCCGGGTCTGTGTGACCCCTCAAGATTCTACGTCGAAAAGCGTCGAAAGTCGCAAGCAGGTGCCGGTACAATCCAGGGGTGCCGACGCCCTTCAACCACCTTGTTATCGCGCGCGATTTGCTGCCCCGGCTCCCGCAGACCATCGCACACGTGTTCGACGTACAGGCGCCGGCGTGGCTGTTGGGCAACATCGCCCCGGATGTGCAGACGGTCTCGCGGCAAACCCGGTACGCTACGCACTTCTTCCACGTTCCGCTGGGCGCTGCCCCGCGTGCGCATCGCGTGCTGTTCGCGCAACACCCTGAGCTGGCCGATCCACGCGGCCTCCCGCTCGATCGGGCCGTGTTCTTTGCCGGATACCTTGCGCATCTCGAGCTCGATCAGCATTGGATCTCCGATATCTTCGAGCCGGTATTCGGTCAGGCTGCGGTTTGGGAGACGCCAGCCGAACGCATTTATCTGCACAATGCGCTGCGCGCCTGGTGGGATGCGCAGGACCTGGCCGAGCTTGGGCCCGGTGTCGGCGCCAAACTGGCCGCTGCGGCGCCGCGCGGCTGGCTCGGCTTTGTCACAGATGACCATTTGTTGCAGTGGCGCGATTTCGTCGCCGACCAGCTGCAGCAGCGGCGCGTGCGCACCGCCGAGGTTTTCGCCGAGCGGATGCAGGTGGACGTCGTCGACTTCGCCGCGCTGGTCGACTCGCCCAAGCAGATGGCCGCGCGGGTCTTCCCGCGTTGTTCGCCGGACCGCCTGCAGACGTACCGCGAGCGCGCCCTCGCAGCCGCGAGCGAGATCCTCGTGCGCTACTGGTCGGGCTCTCTGGTGTAAGGCCGTAATGGATTGCCTGCGCACGGCTTGTTCGGTGTGCCGAGATGTCAGCGGCCCTTTTGCCGCGGATTACGCGGATCTGAACATCTTGAGCCCGGCCGGCATCGATCCCGATTCCTTCCGCGTATTCCGCGCAATCCGCGGCCAGATCCCGCGGCTGGCAACTCGCACGTGCGCACCTTGTTCGATGCTCGAGCCGGCCAGGGCCTGCCCACGGTACAATCGCACCCATGCAGATCATGATCACGGGCGCCAACGGCCAGTTAGGCCAGGCGTTGTTGCGGATCCTGCCGGGCGCCGTCGGCCTGGCGCGCCCCGCGGTCGACATCACCGATGCCGATGCCGTCGAAAGGGCCGTGGCCGCCCATCGCCCAGACGTGATCGTCCATGCCGCCGCGATGACCGACGTCGACGGCGCGGCGCGCGATCCGGATCTGGCCTATCGCATCAACGGGCTTGGAACCCAGGCTGTGGCGTTGGCCGCGGCCCGACACGGCGCCGTGGTTGCGTACGTCAGCAGCAACGAGGTCTTCGATGGGCAGGCCGGTCGGCCGTACACCGAGTTCGACCCGGTGCGCGCCATCAACCCTTATGGGGCCTCCAAGCTGGCGGGCGAACCTCGTGGGTCACGGGCCGGGGCGGCCGGAACTTCGTCCACCGCATCCAGCAACTGGCCGACGAGCGTGGCAGCCTACGCGTGGTCAGCGACGAGGTCGCCAACCCGACCTTTGTCGACGACCTGGCTGACGCGATCACGCGCCTGATCATCACGGACCGGTACGGCATCTATCACCTGACCAACAGCGGCCATGTATCGCGCTACGACTACGCCCGGCGCATTCTTGCTCTCTCAGGTCGCGCGCACATCCCGGTCGAGCCGATCACACTGGCCGAGTTCAAACGCGCCTCGACGCCACCACCCTTTGCGCCACTGGCCAACCATATGGCCGCCGGGCTTGGCATCGCCTTGCGGCCCTGGGAAGAAGCGCTGAGCGAGTTCTTGAAGGCGTCTGACACTTAATCAACGTGGGGCGACGGGCGAGGAGCGAGGGGCGATCGTTCGTCGCCCCTCGCTCCTCGCCCGTCGCCCCACGCCCGACTATGGCTCGCTTCTCGATCATCATCCCCAACTGGAACGGCGCGCGCTGGCTCACGCCCTGTCTGGAGTCGTTGCGCGCGCAAACCGCATCGGATTTCGAGGTCATCGTCGTCGACAATGCGTCGCGTGACGAGTCGTTGGCGTTGCTGGCCGAGCGCTACCCCGAGGTGCGGGTCGTGGCGCTCGACCGCAACCTGGGCTTCACCGGGGCGTGCAACGCCGGCTTCCGTGTGGCGCAGGGCGAGTACCAGGCGCTGCTCAACAACGACACCGAAGTCGACCCGCATTGGGTTGCCGAGGTCATGGCGGCGTTCGAGCGCCATCCTAAGGCGGGCATGATCGCCTCGCGGATGCTGCTCTTCGATCGCCGCGACACCTTCCACACGGCCGGCGACATCTTCAAGGTCGACGGCACGCCCGGGAATCGGGGCGTCTGGCAGAGAGACATCGGCCAGTTCCCGGAGGGCGACGTCTTCTCGGCCAACGGCGGCAGCGCGGCCTATCGCCGGACGATGCTCGACGAGATCGGCCTGCTGGACGACGACTTCTTCTTCTCCTGCGAGGATATCGACCTGGCCTGGCGGGCGCAGCTCGCGGGCTGGCGAGCCGTGTATGCGCCGCGGGCCGTGGTGTATCATCACCTGTCAGCCAGCGGTGGGGGTGTGACGGCCAGCTTTCACGACGGGCGCAACTTCATCTACCTGCTGGCCAAGGATGTGCCGGACGTGATCTGGCGTCGTCACGGTCCACGGATCCTGGGTGGCCAGATCCGGATCACGTGGGATGCGCTCAAGGCCTGGCGTGGCGCGGCGGCCCGAGCGCGTCTGCGTGGCCAGCTGGCCGGGCTGATTGGGCTGCCCAAGATGCTGGCCAAGCGCCGCGCGATCCAGGCATCGCGCAAGATCACGGAGGCGGCCGTCCTCGATCTCTTGAGCCCGACCGCCTAACGAAGTCTCAACATGTATTTGTCGATCATCATCCCGGCTCATAACGAAGAAAAGCGCCTGCCGCCTACGCTGCAGGCGATCGAGGCGTTTCTGCGGCGCCAACCCTACGAAAGCGAAGTTCTGGTGGTCGAAAACGGCAGTCGGGATCTGACCGCCGTGGTCGCCGAGGCCTTTGCGGCCGACCACCCGCGGGTGCGTGTGCTGCGTGAGACTGGCCGGGGCAAAGGCCTTGCCGTGCGGCGCGGCATGCTCGAAGCCTTTGGCGACTTCCGCTTCATCTGCGACGCTGATCTGTCGATGCCGATCGACGAACTGCCCAAGTTCCTGCCCCCGAACTACGCGGACGCCGACGTCATGATCGGCTCGCGCGAGGCGTCGGGCTCGCGGCGTTTCAACGAGCCGGCCTATCGGCACTTCCAGGGCCGTGTCTTCAGCACGCTGGTCAAGTGGTTCGCCCTGCCGGGCTTCGAAGACACCCAATGCGGTTTTAAGTGCTTCACGGCGCGCTCGGCTCAAGACATCTTCGCCGTCCAACGGTTCGACGGGATGAGCTTCGATGTCGAAGCGTTGTTCATCGCGCTGCGCCGTGGGTATAAGGTCTCCGAAGTTCCGATCGACTGGTACTACCGATCGGAGAGCAGGGTCGACCCGATCCGCGAGCCGCTGCGCATGCTGCGCGACATCCTGATCATTCGACGGAATTGGGCGAAC
>Ga0209573_1005228_pt1 | contig 11883 bp, 9 predicted proteins | sample TNRBio252014_DNA_FD_185870 | JGI IMG/M metagenome (GOLD analysis project Ga0209573, IMG submission 185870) | Wastewater treatment Type I Accumulibacter community from EBPR Bioreactor in Madison, WI, USA - TNR Reactor_6/25/2014_ DNA (SPAdes)... | ecosystem: Engineered > Bioreactor > EBPR >...
ACCGCCAGTTCGACGATCTTGCCGCTCTTGGTGCGCGGGATGTCGGCCACCTGCAGCACCTTGGCCGGCACGTGGCGCGGCGTGGTGTTGTCGCGGATGGTCTGGCGGATGCGCCGGACCAGCTCGTCGTCGAGCACGAGCCCCTCGCGCAGCTTCACGAACAGCACCACGCGCACGTCGTTGGGGTGCTGCGGCGGCCAGTCCTGGCCGATCACCAGGGATTCCACCACCTCGGCCAGCTTCTCGACCTGGCGGTAGATCTCCGCGGTGCCGATGCGCACGCCGCCCGGGTTCAACGTGGCGTCCGAGCGTCCGTAGATGATCAGCCCACCGTGCGCGGTGATCTCGCAGAAGTCGCCGTGGCACCACACGTTGTCGAAGCGCTCGAAGTAGGCGGCGCGGTACTTGCTGCCGTCGGCGTCGTTCCAGAAGCCGATCGGCATCACCGGGAAAGGCTTGCTGCAAACGAGCTCGCCCTTCTCGCCGCGCACCGGGCGGCCGTCGTCGTCCCACACGTCCACCGCCAGGCCCAGGCCGCGGCACTGGATCTCGCCGCGCCACACCGGCAGCACCGGGCTGCCGAGCACGAAGCAGGAGATGATGTCGGTGCCCCCCGAGATCGACGAGAGCTGCAGGTCGGCCTTGATGTCGCGATAGACGTAGTCGAAGCCTTCGGCCACCAGCGGGCTGCCGGTGCTCATCATGGCGCGCACGCTGTCGAGCTTGTGGGTCTCACGGGGCTTGAGGCCGAACTTGGCCGCGGCGTCGAGGAACTTGGCCGAGGTGCCGAAGTGGGTCATCGCTTCGGCGTCGGCGTAGTCGAAGAGGATCCGGTTGTCGCCGGCAAACGGCGAGCCGTCGTAGAGCAGCAGCGTGGCCTCGGCGGCGAGCGCGGAGACCAGCCAGTTCCACATCATCCAGCCGCAGGTGGTGAAGTAGAACACGCGGTCGCCCGGCTTCACGTCGCCGTGCAGCGTGTGCTCCTTGAGGTGCTGCAGCAGCGCGCCGCCGGCGCTGTGCACGATGCACTTGGGCACGCCGGTGGTGCCCGAGGAGTACATGATGTAGAGCGGGTGGTCGAAGGGCAGCTCGGCAAACGCGATGTCGTCGACGAAGTGGAAGGGCGCGATGAAGTCGGCAAGCATGCGCGCGTGCGGCACGTGCGACAGGTCGTGGTCGCGGTGCACGTAAGGGACCACCACCACGCGCTTGACCGAGGGCAGCTGGGCGACGATGTCGCCGAGCTTGCCGAGCACGTCCACCGTCTTGCCGCCGTAGTAGTAGCCGTCGCAGGCCACCAGCACCTTGGGCGCGGTCTGGCCGAAGCGGTCGACCACGCCCTGCACGCCGAAGTCGGGCGAGGCCGAGGTGAAGATGGCGCCGAGGCTGGCCGCGGCGAGCATGGCGATGACGGTCTCGGGCAGGTTGGGCATGTAGGCGGCGACGCGGTCGCCCTCGCCCACGCCCATCTCGCGCAAGGCCGCGGCAAAGTGCGCCACCGCGCGGTAGAGCTCGCCGTGGCTCAGGCGGTTCTTCACCCGCTCCTCGCCCCAGAACACGATCGCGTCGTGGGCGTCGCGCGAGCGCAGCAGGTTGCGCGCGAAGTTGAGCTTCGCATCGGGGAACCACTGCGCGCCGGGCATCCTGTGGCCATCGACCAGCACGCGCTCGCCGCGCTCGCCAATCACGCCACGCCCGGTGCCGTCGCCGTCCCACACGCTCGTCCAGAACTGCGCGGGCTGCGCCACCGACCAGGCGTAGAGCGCCTCGTAGTCGGGCAGCGACACGCCCCAGCGCTGCTGTGCGGCGAGGCGGAAGGCGGTGACGCTGGCGGCGGCGATGCGCTCGGGGGACGGGGCCCACAGGGGCTGATCAGGACTCATGACGGAGCTCTCTAGGTCGGCGCGCGCGGCAATCGAGACGCGCGCGGGTCGGGTCTTGGGGAATCGGAAGGCCGCGGAACGGGCCGCAGCCCGCCCGGAGCGGGAACCGCCGCCGCCCCGGGGCGGCCGGAGAGAGGCGACGGCAGCCACTCATTCGGCGTCGGGCTGGGCCTCGGGCGCCGCGCGGCGGAAGGCCTCCAGGCCCGCGCAGTTGTCCGCGATGCGCAGCACGGTGGGCATCGCGGACAGGTCGCAGCCGAAGCGGCGGGCGTTGAAGACCTGCGGCACCAGACAGCAGTCGGCCACACCGGGCGTGTCGCCGTGGCAGAACGCAGCGCTGCGCGCATCGCCCGCGAGCATTGCCTCCACCGCCTGCAGGCCGACGCCGATCCAGTGCCGGTACCAGGCGCTCTTCTGCACCTCGTCCGCGCCGAGCTCGCGGGTCAGGTACTGCAGCACACGCAGGTTGTTCACCGGATGGATGTCGCAGGCGATGGCCTGCGCGATCGCGCGCACACGGGCGCGGTCGAGCGGCGCGGCCGGCAGCAGCGCCGGCTGCGGATGGGTCTCCTCGAGATACTCGATGATCGCCAGCGACTGGGTCAGCACCTGGCCCTGGTCCTCGAGCGCCGGCACCAGGCCGGCGGGATTGAGGCCGAGGTAGGCCGGCTGGCGGTGCTCGCCGCCGCCACGCACCAGATGCACCGGCACGGCCTCGTAATCCACGCCCTTGAGGTTGAGCGCGATGCGCACGCGGTAGGCCGCCGAACTGCGGAAGTAGGTATGGAGCTTCATGCTTCGCATCCTCGTTGAAATCTCGCCGCTCAACCGCCGAGCACATGCACCAGCCACAGCGACAGGGCCGGGAACAGGGCCAGCAGTGCGATGCGTACCAGGTCGGAGGCCAGGAAGGGCAGCACGCCGCGGAAAGTCTCGCGCATCGGGATGTCCTTCGCCAGGCTGTTGATGATGAACACGTTCATGCCCACCGGCGGGGTGATCAGGCCGATCTCGACCACCATCAGGGCGAGGATGCCGAACCAGATCGCCTTGTCGGTCGGGTTCAGGCCCCAGTAGTCGAGGCCCATCACGATCGGCAGGAAGATCGGGATGGTCAGCAGAATCATCGACAGGCTGTCCATCACGCAGCCGAGCAGCAGGTAGACCAGGATGATGCCGATCAGCACCGCGGCCGGCGACATCCCGCTGCCGAGCACCCACTGTGCCAGCGCCTGCGGCATCTGCGAGAGCGCGAGGAAGGCGTTGAGCACGTCGGCGCCGAGCAGGATCAGGAAGATCATCGCGGTCGACTCGGCGGCGCCGAACACCGCATGGGTGAAGCCCTTGAAGTCGAGCTCGCGCGAGATCACGGCGAGCGCGGTGGTGGCGATGGTACCCACGGCCGCCGCCTCGGTGGGCGTGAAGATGCCGCCGTAGATGCCGCCGATCACCACCACGAACACGGTCACGATCGGCCACACGCGCCCCACCGCCACCATGCGCTGCGGCCAGTTCATGCGCACCGATGCGGGGCCGGCATCGGGCACCACGCGGGCATAGATCGCCACCACCACCATGTAGCCGAACATCGCGATCAGGCCGGGGATGAGCGCGGCCATGAACATCGCGGCGACGTTCTGCTCCGCGAGGATGGCGTAGATGACCAGCACCACCGAGGGCGGGATGAGGATGCCGAGGGTGCCGCCGGCGGCGAGCGCGCCGGTCGCCAGCGCGGGCGAATAGCGGTTGCGGCGCAGCTCAGGCAGCGCGACCTTGCCCATCGTCGCCGCGGTGGCGAGCGAGGAGCCGCAGATCGCGCCGAAGCCGGCGCAGGCGCCAATCGCGCTCATCGCCACGCCGCCGCGGTAGTGACCGAGGAAGGCGTTGGTGGCCTCGAACAGCCGCCGCGACAGGCCACCGTGGGAGGCGATGTTGCCCATCAGCAGGAAGAGCGGCACCACCGACAGGTCATACACCGAGAAGCGGCCGTAGGCCAGGTGTTTGAAGTAGCTCATCAGCGGATCCCAGCCGGACACCGCGATGTAGCCGATCGAGCCGCCCACCAGCATCGCCATGCCGATGTGGATGCGCAGCGCGAGCAGCACCAGGGTCAGGCCGCCGACGAGGAAACCGATCGTCACACTGCTCATTGTTGTTCACCCACTTCGTTGTGCATGCTGCCCTTCCACGCGGTATAGAGCCCGGTGAGCGACAGCAGCAGAAAGCCGGGCCCCAGCGTGAGGTAGGACCACCACAGCGGCCAGCCGAGGATCATGCTGCTCTCGCCCGAATTCGCCGCCTCGACGGCACCGACGAAGCTGCGCCAGGCGATCACCGCGGCGGCGGCGGCGAGCACGAGCGAGGCGATGCGGTCGAGCGTGCGGCGCACGCCCAGCGGGGCGCTGGCGGTGAAGAAGTCGACGATCACGTGCGCGTTCTTCATCTGCGCATAGGGCAGGCAGGCGGCGATCGCGAGCGCGCAGGCCATCTGCACCATCTCGACGTCGCCGAGCACCGGCGTGCCGGACAGCCAGCGTCCGGCCACGCTGTACACCGACAGCGCGCACGCTGCGAACAGCAGCACCGCGCCGCCGAGCGCCGAGAGCTGCGACCACGCGAAGAGAAAGTGCCCGACCGCGTCGCGCGGCCCGGGGTCGACCTGTTCGTCGAGCTGGGGGATGACTTCTGCCATGTTGGATCTCCCGTTATCGTCATGGAATTGCGCACCCGGCCCTTGTTCGAACACCGGGTGCAACGCCATCACTCGATGGCCATCAGGTCCTCGCCGACGACGATCTCGCCGGCGTAGGTTCCTCTGACCGCATCAATCCATGCCTGGGGGTTATCGAACTTGGGCAGCCCCGTGGGCACGAAGTGAGTCAGGACGAGCTTGCCGACCTTCGCCGCGGTCGCCACTTCACCGACCTCATCAGGCTTGGTATGAGCTTCCACGATATGGCGTACGAGCTCCTTGTTACCCGGGTCGATCCGCTCTCCGATCGCCTCTGCACCGTGCACACTGACGATCTCGTGGACGAGGATATCGACGCCCTGCGCATGCTTGATCAAGTTGTCGCTTTTCGTGGTATCCCCGGAGAACAGGATTGATTTGTGCGGCGTGTCGAAGCGATACCCATACGACGGCGCGGCCGCACCGTGCGGCACCTCGAAAGCCGTCACCTTGACGTTCTCGTCCTGATAGATCACGCCGTCCTGGAAGATCTCGCGCACCTTGACCATGTCCGCGAGCTCGGGCTTCGCCTCGTCGCGCACGCGGAGCTGGACATCCCAGTCTGCGAAGGCCATGTAGGCCTTGTTCATCATCGAAAGCGGGGGCGGACCGAAGGCGTGCACCGTGTTCTTCAGTCCGCTCGACGCTGCACGCAGCAACAACGTGCCGTAGTCGGCCATGTGGTCCGAATGGTTGTGCGTGATGAAGACGGCGCGCAGCTTCTTGACGTCGATACCGGCGAGCGCCATCTGTCGGGCGACCCCGTTACCGGTATCGATAACGTAGACCTCGCCGTTGACGATCAACGCGTTGGAAGGCTGGGCACGCGCCTTCTTGATCGACGGTCCGCCGGCGGTCCCGAGCAGCACGAGTCGCGTACCGGAAGCGGTTTGCGCCGGGGAAGGAGCCTGGGCCTGGGCCGTGGCGGAAAACAGCAAGGCGGTTGCACACACGGCAGCGCCAATGGCAGCCATAAAGGGTTTGTTCTTGCACATGTCGGTCTCGATCTATTGCCGGCTGGCAGGGCATGCGGAGAGGGCATGCGAAGTCCTCTGCCTAAGCCGAAGGGGGGAGGCGGGTCGCCCTGCGCGAGCACCCGAAAGGGATGCCCGGCGACCCGGAAACGCGAGCACCCGGGGCATATCGAAGACGACATGCCCGTAGGTCTGGAGCTCGCTTTACTTGCTGTACCTGGCGATCGACGCGCGCGCGCTGTCGAGCATCTCTTGGCCGGGGTAGCCCTTGGCGGTGACTTCCTTCACCCACTCCTCGGCGAGGCGGTCACCCACCTTGACCCAGGCGCCGGCTTCGCTGGCCGGGATGGTGTGGAACTGGTTGCCGCGCTCCTGCGCCAGCTTGCGCGCGGCCGGCGCCGACTCGTCCCAGGCGCGGCCGATCGAGGCCGAGAAATCGGCGCCCGAGTTGGCGTCGATGACCTTCTTGAGGTCGTCGGGCAGGCTCTCGTACTTGGCCTTGTTCATCGCGATGGTGAAGAAGGTGGTGTACAGCGAGGGCTGCGAGGGGTCCATCTCGGTGTGGAACCTGGTCATCTCGTGCAGCTTCATGGTCGGGATGACCTCCCACGGCAGCACGTAGCCGTCGACCACGCCCTTCGACACCGCCTCGGGGGTCTGCGGCATCGGCATCGCCACCGGGGTGGCGCCGAGGTGGGCGATCATGCGGTTGGTGAGCCGCGTCGGCGCGCGCATCTTGAGGCCGCGGAAGTCGGCCAGGCTCTTGATCTCGCGCTTGTTGTTGTGGATGTGGCCGGCGTCATGGACGTGGAAGGCGAGCGGCCGGACCGACTCGAAATCCTTCTTGCCGAACTGCTCGTAGTACTCCCAGGCGGCGCGGCTGGCGCCCTCGGCGCCGCGCGCGATGAAGGGGAGCTCGAACACCTCGACCGAGGGGAAGCGGCCGGCGGTGTAGCCAGGCAGGGTCCACACGATGTCGGCGACGCCATCCGCGGCCTGCTGGATCAGCTGCGCCGGCGTACCGCCGAGCTGCATGGCGGGAAAGATCTGGCACTTTAGGCGGTTGTTCGACTCGGCGGCGATCTTCGCGCACCAGGGCTCGAGGATCTTCTGCTGGCTGAGCGCGGTGGCAGGCCAGAAGTGCGCCACCTTGAGGACGATCTCCTCGGCCTTGGCGGGGCCGGCGATCAGGGCTGCGGCGAAGGCGATGCCGATCAGGGTCTTCTTGTTCATCTGTCTCTCTCTCCGAGGTCGGGGGTGGCCGCCACGCAGGCGGCCGGATGCATGAAATGCTTGCGGGCTGCCTGCCGTGGCCCTCTGGGCGGCCGTCGGCAGGCGCGGCGAACTCAGCCGCGCAATGCGGCGACGCGGTTCTCGATGGTGCCGAACACGCTAGCCCCTTCACGATCGAACATCTCGATGCGCACGACATCGCCATCACGCATGAAGGGCGTGGCCGGCTTGCCCTGCTCGATGGTCTCGTAGGTGCGCACCTCGGCCAGGCAGCAGTAGCCGACGCCACCGTGCTCGATCGACGAGCCCCACAGGTCGCCCTGCTTGTTCGACACGGTGCCCGAGCCGATGATGGAGCCCGCCTCGAGTTCGCGCGTCTTCGCCACGTGGGCGACGAGCTGGCCGAAGTCGAAGGTCATGTCCAGGCCCGCCTCGGGCTTGCCGAACATCTTGCCGTTGAGATGCACGACCAGCGGCAGATGCACCTTGGCGTCCTTCCAGGCCTCGCCCAGTTCGTCGGGCGTCACCGCCACCGGGCTGAAGGCCGAGGCCGGCTTGCTCTGGAAGAAGCCGAAGCCCTTGGCGAGCTCGTTGGGAATCAGGTTGCGCAGGCTGACGTCATTCACCAGCATCACCAGGCGGATCGCCTTCGCCGCCTCGGCGGGGGTGGCGCCCAGCGCCACGTCGCCGGTCACCACGGTGACCTCGGCCTCGAAGTCGATGCCCCAGGCCTCGTCGGCCACCACCGCGTCGCGCGGGCCGATGAAGCTGTCCGAGCCGCCCTGGTACATCAGCGGGTCGGTGTAGAACGAAGGCGGCATCTCGGCGTTGCGCGCCTTGCGCACCAGCTCGACGTGGTTGATGTAGGCCGAGCCGTCGGCCCACTGGTAGGCGCGCGGCAGCGGCGAGGCGCAGGCGGCCTGATCGAAGGGCTGCGCGTCCACCGCGCCGCTGTTGAGGGCCTCGTAGACCTGGCGCAGCTGCGGCTCGCAGGCCTGCCAGTCGTCGAGTGCGGCCTGCAGCGTGCGGGCAATCGCCGGCACCGGACGGCAACGGGTGAGATCACGGCTGACGACGACCAGGGTGCCGTCACGGCCGCCTTGCTTGAGGGTGGCGAATTTCACTTGAACATCTCCTTGTAGCTGCCGTCGTGCATCCAGGCGGCGTGCTTGGGGGCCTTCTTGGTCTGCGCCCACTCCTCGAGCATGTCCCATTTGACCTTGTCGAGCGCCTCGAGCATGCCCGGGCGGTGGGTGTTGCAAGCGAGCTCAAGGCGGTGGCCGTTGGGGTCGAAAAAGTAGATCGACTGGAACAGCGCGTGGTCGGTGGGGCCGACGACCTGGATGCCCTCGGATTCGAGGCGCGCCTTGGTGGCGAGCAGAGTCTCCATCGAATCGACCTCCATCGCCAGATGCTGGGTCCACGCCGGGGTGTTCTCGTCACGCCCCATCGCCGCGCGCGTGGGCAGCTCGAAGAAGGCGAGCACGTTGCCCATGCCGGCATCCATGAAGATGTGCATGTAGGGGTCGGGCTCGCCGGTCGAGGGCACCGCGTCCTCGGCGATCGACAGCACCAGCTTCATGCCCAGGTGCTGCTCGTACCAGCGCGCGGTCTCGAGCGCATCCTTGCAGCGGTAGGCCACGTGGTGGATCTTCTTCACGATCGGGGTCATTGCAGTCTCCTTGCTCCATCCTCGTTATAGGGGGCCGGCGAAGCGTTTTGTTTATCGCCGGATAAGGCACAACGCCATTAAAGGCGAAAAGCTTCTATCATTCCAACAGATTTTTCATATCAACTTATCGGACAATCCGATGAATATTACCTTGCGCCAGCTGCGCGCCTTCGTCGCCGTGGCCCGTACCGGCAGCTTCACGCTGGCCGCCGAGAGCCTGTTCATCACCCAGTCTGCGCTAAGCGGGCTGATCAAGGAGATCGAGCAGACGCTCGGCGTGCGCCTGTTCGACCGCAGCACGCGGCGCATCCAGCTCTCCGAGATCGGGCGCGGCATCTACCCCCTGATCGACAAGATCCTCGCCGACCTCGACGGGGCGCTCGACGAGGTCGCCAACCTGAAGGCGCTGAAGAAGGGGGTGGTGCGGGTCGCGGCGCCGCAACTGATGGCGTGCACCCTGCTACCCGAGGTGATCGCGAGCTATCGCAGCGAACACCCGGAGGTGGACATCCGCCTGATCGACTGCGCAGTGGAGAGCGTGACCTCGCGGGTGTTTTCCGGCGAGGTGGATTTCGGCCTCGGTCCCGAGCGCGACCCGAACTCGGACATCGATGCCACGCTGCTCTTCGAGCTGCCTTTCCACGCCGTCTTCCCGCCAGGACATGCGCTCGCGGCACGGGAGCGGGTGCGCTGGGCCGACCTGGTCGATCACCCGCTGATCACCCTGCAGGGGCAGTTCACCGAGCGCCTGTCGGTGGACCTGCACAACGCGATGCGCGAAGGCGAACTCGACCCGGCCACCACGGTGACCTTCATGTCGACCGCGCTGAGCATGGTCGCCGCCGGGCTCGGCGTGACCATCTGCATCCCCTACGCCGCCTCCCTGGTGAACCTGTACCGGCTCGACATGCGACCGCTGGTCGAGCCCGAGGTGACGCGCCGGTTCTACGTCTTCAGCCGCAACGGCCGCTCGCTGTCGCCGGCGGCGCAGAGCTTTCGCGAGGCGCTGTTCGGATATGTGGCGCGGGAAGGGGCGTTCGCGGGGCGGTGATGCGGGGAAACGGGCGCGCCACGGATTGCCTGGAAGCACCGCCCCGCACGACCCACCGCGCGTCAGGCTCGCCTGTAGGAGCGGCGGCAGCCGCGAATCGAGCCGCCTCGCGCGCACCGGCGCCCGTTGCGAGGCCCTATCGCCCGTTCGCGGCTACCGCCGCTCCTACATGAAACAGCGCGCCGGGTTCCTTTTGGCGCGCCGGGTTCTTCTGGCGCGCCGGACTCTTCTGTAGGAGCGGCGGCAGCCGCGAACGGGCGGCTGAAGAGCCACCGCGCGCGCCGAAAGACTTCGTCAGCCTTCGCCCGCCACCCCCTCGCGTGCGAGCTTCATCGCCTCCCGCAGCACCGCGATGTCGCCGATGTGGTTGGCCAGCAGCAGGATCAGGCGGGCGTTGACCATCTCGCTCTGCTCGTCGCTGAGCTCGCGGTGGGTCTCGATCAGGGCTTCGTAGAAGTCGTCGCCCGGCGAGAAGGCACGGAAATAGCGCTTGCCGGGTTCGAACAGGTTGGGTTGGGTGTTCAGGGCCATGGCGGTCTCCTTCAGGCGTTGCAGGTGGCGCGGGCGACGGCGGCGCGCACGCGGGCCGGGTCGAGGGCACGCCAGCGCGCGGCGACGTGCTGGTCGGGGCGGGCGAGATAGGTGGTACCGGGCTGCAGGTCGTAACGCTCGCGGATACGACCCTTCGCATCGATCACGGTGCGCAGGCCCGCCGGCGCCTGCCCGCGCGCCGCGACCACGATCGGCTCGACCGCGACCGGCCCCTCGCCGAGCGACTGCAGGGCCGCAACGCTGGCGGCGTCCAGGTCGGCCGCATCGACGACGTAATGCAGCACCTGGAAGCGGTCGCCGAGCACCTGCAACAGCCACGGCTCGCCGCCGGCCGCTGCGACCGGGGCATCGTCCATCGGCGCGCCGGGCACCATGTTGCCGGCAAACACCGCCTCGTCGGCGGTGTTCAGCCGCGAACCGGTGAGGAAGCTCGGCACCGACAGACGACCGGAGTTGACCAGCGCGCGCGCGAACGGGTGGTGCTCGGCCAGGCCCAGCACCGCGTTGCGGAAGGTCTTGCTGGTGCGGCTCTTGGGCGTGATGAAGTCGGTCGAGCGCGTCGAGTTCATGATGTTCTCGTCCGCCGCGAAACCGCGCTCCTCGGCGTAGGTGTCGAGCAGCGTGGCCGGCGCCTTGCCGTCCATCACCAGCTTGAGCTTCCACACCAGGTTGTCAGCGTCCTGGATGCCGGAGTTGGCGCCGCGCGCGCCGAAGGGCGAGACCTGGTGCGCGGCGTCGCCGACGAAGAGCACGCGACCGTGGGTGAAGCTGTTCATGCGCCGGCACTGGAAGGTGTACACGCTGACCCATTCAAGCTCGAACTCGCGGTCGTCACCGAGCATCGCCTTGATGCGCGGGATCACGTTCTCGGGCTTCTTCTCCTGCTCCGGGTCGGCCTCCCAGCCGAGCTGGAAGTCGATTCGAAAGACGTTGTCGGCCTGGCGGTGCAGCAGCACCGACTGGTTGGGGTGGAAGGGCGGGTCGAACCAGAACCAGCGCTCGGTGGGAAAGTCCGCCTTCATGACCACGTCGGCGATCAGGAAGCGGTCCATGAAGATCTTGCCCTCGATATCCAGCCCGAGCATGGTGCGGATCGGGCTGCGCGCGCCGTCGGCCACCACCAGCCAGTCGGTGGACAACGAATACGCACCGTCGGGCGTCTCTACGCGCAGGTCTGCACGCGCCGCGCCCGGGGTCACCGCGATCACGTTGTTCTTGAAGCGGATCTCCAGGTTGGGCAGCTGCTGTGCCCGCTTCACGAGGTAGTCCTCGAGGTAGTACTGCTGGAGATTGATCATGCCCGGACGGTGGTGATCAGGCTCCGGGCTCAGGTTGAAGTTGAACACCTCGTCGTTGCGGAAGAAGGTGCGGCCAACATTCCACGACACGCCACGGGCGACCATCTCCTCACCGCAGCCGAGGCGATCGAGGATCTCCAGCGAGCGTTTGGCGTAGCACACGCCACGCGAACCGATCGACACCGTGTCGTCGTTGTCGAGCAGGAGCACGCGCTGGCCCTGGCGGGCGAGGTCGATCGCGGTGCTCAGGCCGACCGGGCCGGCGCCGACGATCACCACCGGGTAATGGCCGTCACGCCCTTCGGCGATCTCGGGCGGGCGGACGTATTCGAACTTGGGGTATGTGAACGTGCTCAGCACGGGGGTCTCCTCCTGGTCGATGCGATCGTGCCGGCGCCGCGTCGTGGCGCGCGGGCTGCCGGAACGTGGCGCCGTTGCGGGCGCCAGGCTCTGTTGGAAATCGGGGGGGGCGCAGCAGGGGACGCCGGA
>Ga0209573_1005229_pt1 | contig 11879 bp, 10 predicted proteins | sample TNRBio252014_DNA_FD_185870 | JGI IMG/M metagenome (GOLD analysis project Ga0209573, IMG submission 185870) | Wastewater treatment Type I Accumulibacter community from EBPR Bioreactor in Madison, WI, USA - TNR Reactor_6/25/2014_ DNA (SPAdes)... | ecosystem: Engineered > Bioreactor > EBPR >...
GCATTCCGCAGAAAGCCCGGGCCTGCTCGACCTATGACGTTCTGACGGGACAGGCGAGCCTTGCGGATGCGGTGTTGCCGACGGCGGTGCCGCGGGTGTTCATCGCGCCCTCGACGCTCGATCTGCTCGGCGTGGAACTGGAACTGGCTTCGGCCAAGGACCGGGCGGTGCGGCTGAGATCCGCGCTGCACCGCTATCAGGAGAGCGAGGCCGAGCCGTTCACCTATGTGATCATCGATTGCCCGCCCTCGTTCAACCTTTTGACCATCAACGCGATGGCGGCGGCGGATGCGGTGCTGGTGCCGCTGCAATGCGAGTTTTTCGCGCTGGAAGGCCTCAGCCAGCTGCTCAAGACGGTGGAACAGGTGCGCATCGGGCTCAATCCCGGTCTGATCATCCACGGCGTCGTGCTGACCATGTTCGATCCGCGCAACAACCTGGCCAATCAGGTCATTTCGGATGTGCGGCAGTATCTTGGCGAAAAGGTCTACAATACGGTGATTCCGCGCAACGTCCGGGTATCCGAGGCGCCGTCCCACGGCAAACCCGTGCTGCTGTACGATCTCAAGTGCGCCGGCAGTCAGGCCTATCTCAAGCTGGCCTCGGAAGTGATTCAGCGCGAACGGCTGCTGCGGGCGGCGTAATTTCGATTCGAGGGCGAAACCATGGTCGACGATCATCACAGGCAGCGGTTGGGCCGCGGACTTGCGGCCTTGCTGGGCGATGCAGGTGAGGATGGCGCCGCCGTCGAGCGGTTGCGGCGGCCCAGGCGCGTGCCGATCGAGCTGTTGCGGGCCAATCCGGCCAACCCGCGCAAGACGTTCGGTGATGCCGAGCTTGAAGAGTTGACGGCCTCGATCCGCGAAAAGGACGTGATCCAGCCGATTCTGGTCCGGCCGGTGCCGGGCGCGGCGGAGTCCTACGAGATCATCGCCGGCGAACGGCGCTGGCGCGCGGCACAGCGGGCCGGGCTGCATGATGTGCCGGTGATCGTGGTCGAGGCCGATGACCGGCAGGCGCTCGAACTGGCGATCATCGAGAACGTGCAGCGTGCCGATCTCAACCCGCTGGAAGAGGCGCGCGGCTATGAGGCGCTGCTCAACCAGTTCGGCTACACCCAGAACGATCTGTCGCGCGTGGTTGGCAAGAGCCGCAGCCATGTCGCCAACATGCTGCGGCTGTCGCGGTTGCCCGAGAGCGTCAAGGCGCAGGTCGGCGGCGGGCAGCTCTCGGCCGGGCATGCGCGGGCGCTGCTGTCGGTGGCCGATCCCGAGGCGGTGGCCAAACGGGTGATCGCGCAGGGGCTGACGGTGCGCGATGTCGAGCGGATTGCCCAGCGCGAATCGGAAAATGGCGAAGCGCCGGCGCGCCCGGTGAAACCCGAGAAGGATGCCGATACGCGGGCGTTGGAAAAAGCGCTCGGCGACGTGCTCGGCATGGCGGTGTCGATCGATCATCGCGGACAGGGCGGCGCGGTGGTGATCAAGTATCGCTCGCTCGAACAACTCGACCTGCTTTGCAAGCGCCTGCGCGCCTGAGGCTCAGCGCCCGCGCGGCGGGCGGGCGAGGCGCGCCACAGACCAGAGCGCGCGAATCGTGATCTGCCCGGCGAGGCGCGGGGTGCGCCGGGTGAGCGCCGTGGCATCCGCCAGCGTTTTGAGGACCGGCTCCAGCCGTGTATCCGTCCACAGCGCAAGCATGCGGCCGAACGTCTGGATGCGGCTGAAGTGAATGCGCAGGGCCCGGCCGATCTCGTCGGCGCCGGCGCCGTTGCCGGCGGCGCGCAGGCCCCGTCGCAGCAGCAGGGCCTGACCGATGGCCAGCGACAGGATGGCGGAGGGATGGACGCCGCTGGCGAAGATTCGATTCGCCTCCGGTTCGATGACAGCGAGATCGCCGGCAAACGCGGCGTCGATGAGAGCCCCGGTTTCGTGACGGCCGGCATCGGCGACGATATCCAGCACCATTTCGGCGGTGATCTCGCGCGCGCCGCTGGCATAGATTGCCAGTTTGTCGAGTTCGGAGCGCGACAGGCCGCGGTCGGCGCCGAGCGCGCCTGTCAGCACCTCGCGGGCCTCGCGCGTCATGCTCAGGTCATGGCTTTTGAGCATGTCGTCGATCAGACCGGCGAGCATGCGGGCCGTATCGGCATAGAAGGCCAGCACGGCGATGCGTTTGTGCCGTTCGCATTTCTGGCGCAAAGCGCTGTCGCGCTTCAGGTCCGCCGCCTCGACGATCAGCAGGACGCCGTCATTGGCCTCGTCCGCCGCCGTTTCGAGCAGATGCGCCGGCAGCCGGGCCGAGGCGCGCAGCTGGATGACACGGAAGCCGCCGAACAGGCCGAAGGTTTTCAGTTCGTCGGCCAGCCGGCCGGGATCCTGGGCGAGGGTGTCGCCGTCCAGCATGATGAGATTGAGCGGATCGGGATCCGGCCCCAGCGCGGCGGCGGACAACCGGGAAACGGCTTCACGCACGGCGCCTTCGTCCGAGCCATGGCAGACAATGACCGGCCAGCTTTTCCAGCCTGAAGCCAGAAACCGCGGCTGATCGGCCGTCTTGACGACCGCCATGGGTGCTCAGCCGCGAGACTTGGCGAGATCGGCGACAATCCGGCTGCGGATTTCCTGGGCGAGTGCCTTGGCGGCGCGGATCTCCGCGTCGCGCTGGGCCCGCGTGGTGGCAAAGCGCTGGGAATCGCGATCGTAGGAGACGTTGGAGCGGGCGGTGCCGAAGGAGAGCACCTTGCCGTCGGCAATCGAGACCAGGGTGTAATTGGCCGTGGTGGCGTAGGTCATCATCTGCGGGCGGCCGGAATCGACATTGACGATGACCGAACCCGAGGAACCGACCGGAGTCGTCGACAGCCGGTATTGCGGGCTGGCCGGCGGCTCGCCGTTGTTGAGCAGGAAATCGAGCTCGGACTTGAGCTGATGGCCGAAGTGCCCTTCCATCTGCGTCACCTCGACGGCGCGCAGCATCGGCTGAATGGCGCCGAACTGCGGCCCGTGCAGCGGCTGGAAGCAGCCGGCAAGGCCGAAAGCCATGAACAGCACGGCGGCGGAGGCGGCCTTGATCCGGCAAATCAGCATCGAAGCCTCCTCAGACGACGATATTCACGATGCGCTTGGGCACCACGATGATCTTCTTCACCGGGCGACCTTCCAGCGCCCGCACCACCGCGTCAAGGGCCAAGGTGGTCGCCTCGACCTCGGCGTTGCCCGCTTCAGCCGCAACGGTGACATCGGCGCGCTTGCGGCCGTTGATCTGAACCGGAAGGGTGATGGTGGAATCGATGATCAGTGCCGCATCCACGGCGGGGAAGGGGGTCTCGGCCACCAGCGTCGCATGGCCCAGTTCGGCCCAGCATTCCTCGGCGAGATGCGGCATCATCGGGGCGAACAGCAGCACCATGATCTCGGTCGCCTCGCGCAGGAAGGCGGCAGGTTCCCTGCCCTCGGCCAGGGCCGAGGCGATGCTGTTGGACAGATCATGGATGTGGGCGATGCAGCGGTTGAAGCGCAGGCGCTCGATATCCTCGTCGACCGCCTTGGCGGCCTTGTGCGCCGCCTTCAGAACGGCGGAGGCGGATCGATTCGCTTCCGGTCCGGTCTGGGCGCGGTCGGCAACCTCGCCGACGATGCGCCAGACCTTCTGGACGAAGCGCGAGGCGCCCTGCACCCCCTCCTCGGACCAGATGACGTCGCGCTCGGGCGGGGAATCGGAGAGCATGAACCAGCGCGCGGTGTCGGCGCCGTAGGTGTCGATGATGTCGTCGGGGTCGACGACGTTCTTCTTCGACTTCGACATCTTCTCGATCGAGCCGATGCTGACCTCGGCGCCGGTGGCGCGCAGGCGGGCGGTGCGCCCGTTCGGGCCCGAAACGATCTCGACGGTGGCCGGCTCGACCCAGGCGCCGTCCGGGCCCTTGTAGGTCTCGTGCACCACCATGCCCTGCGTGAACAGCCCGGCGAAGGGTTCATCCAGCCCGGCGTGGCCGGTCTTCTTCATGGCGCGGGTGAAGAAGCGCGAATACAAAAGGTGCAGGATCGCATGCTCGATGCCGCCGATGTACTGATCGACCGGCAGCCAGCGATCGACCACGGCGCGTGTCGTCGGCGCCTCGGTGTTGAACGGATCGGTGAAGCGGGCGAAATACCACGAGGAATCGACAAAGGTGTCCATCGTGTCGGTTTCGCGCCGGGCCGGCCTGCCGCAGTGCGGACAGCCGACATGCTTCCAGGTCGGATGCCGGTCGAGCGGGTTGCCGGGCACGTCGAAGCTGACATCCTCGGGCAGGGTGACCGGAAGGTCCTTCTTGGGCACCGGCACGGCGCCGCAGGCCTCGCAGTGGATCACCGGGATGGGACAACCCCAGTAGCGCTGGCGCGAGATGCCCCAGTCGCGCAGGCGGAAGTTGACCTTGCGCTGGCCAACTGATTTGCCGGCTAATTTTTCAGCCTCAAGACGATTCGCCACCTCATGAAAAGCGGCGTCGACCGTCATTCCATCAAGGAAACGCGAATTGAACAGCACGCCGTCATCGACGGCGGCGGGGGCGCTGCGGTCAAACCCGGCGTTGGCCTCGGCATCCGAAAGCACGGAAGGCCGCACCACCGGGGTGACCGGCAGGCGATAGGCGTTGGCGAAATCAAGGTCGCGCTGGTCATGGGCCGGGCAGCCGAAGATGGCGCCGGTGCCGTAATCCATCAGGATGAAGTTCGCGACATAGACCGGCACGGTCCACGAGGGATCGAAGGGATGCACGGCGCGGATGCCGGTGTCGTAGCCCTTCTTCTCCGCGGTTTCGAGCACCGCGACCGAGGTGCCCATGCGGCGGCACTCGTCAGCGAAGGCGGCGAGCTTGGGATCGGTCTCGGCCGCCTTCTTCGCCAGCGGATGATCGGCGGCGACGGCGAGGAAGGAGGCGCCGAACAGCGTGTCGGGCCGGGTGGTGTAGACCTCGACCTCCGAGGCGCCGGCGGGGGCGTTCTCCAGCGCCCAGCGCACCAGCAGGCCTTCGGAACGGCCGATCCAGTTCTGCTGCATCAGCCGGACCTTCTCGGGCCAGCGATCGAGCCTGCCGAGCGCGTCGAGCAGGTCCTGCGAATAATCGGTGATCTTGAGGAACCACTGGGTCAGCTCGCGCTGTTCCACCAGCGCGCCCGAGCGCCAGCCGCGCCCCTCGATCACCTGCTCGTTGGCGAGCACGGTCATGTCCACCGGGTCCCAGTTGACCTTGGAGGTCTTGCGGGCAACCAGGTCGTGGGCGAGGAAATCGACGAACATCGCCTGCTGGTGGCGGTAGTAGCTGGGATCGCAGGTGGCGATCTCGCGGCTCCAGTCCAGCGACAGGCCCATCGACTTGAGCTGGCCCTTCATCGCGGCGATGTTGGCGTAGGTCCAGGTCTTGGGGTGGGATTTCTTCTCCATCGCGGCGTTTTCCGCCGGCATGCCGAAGGCGTCCCAGCCCATCGGATGCAGCACCGAAAAGCCCTTGGCCCGCTTGTGGCGGGCCACCACGTCGCCCATGGCGTAGTTGCGCACATGGCCCATGTGAATGCGCCCCGAGGGATAGGGGAACATCTCAAGCACATAGTACTTGGGGCGCGTGTCGTCGTTGCGGGTCAGGAAGGTGTTTTTGTCTTCCCAGACCTTCTGCCACTTGGGTTCGGAGTCGCGGGTGTTGTAACGGGTGTTGCGCATGGAACGTCTTTGACCGATATCGTGCCCTCTTGGACATCATTCGGCTTTTGGGGTCAACCGGAAGTGGCCCGAAGCGCCGATGTTTCCGGCAATGTGAGGATTTGCGGCATGGCCCTGAGCATGGACCCGTCGGGTGTCACCACCCGGTTGCAGGCGGTGAGGAAACTGATCGGCATGGCGGCGGCGGATGCGGGCCGCAAGGCGGAGGAGATCACGCTTGTGGCCGTCTCCAAGACCTTCGAGGCCGAGCACATCCTGCCGGCTCTGGAGGCGGGGCAGCGGGTGTTCGGCGAAAACCGGGTGCAGGAGGCGCTGGGCAAGTGGCCGGCGCTGAAAAACCGGTTCTCGAACGTTGAGCTTCACCTGATCGGACCACTTCAGACCAATAAATCGCTCGAGGTTGTGCAGTTTTTCGACGTTGTCGAGAGCCTCGACCGGCCGAAACTGGCGGCAAGCCTGGCCGATGCGATCCAGAAGGCGGGGCGGGCGCCCAGGCTCTATGTGCAGGTCAACACCGGGGCGGAGCCGCAGAAGGCGGGCATCCTGCCGGAAGACACGGATGCTTTCCTCAGCCGTTGCCGCAGCGAATTTCACCTCGATATCAGCGGCTTGATGTGCATTCCCCCGGCCGACCAGCCCCCCAGCCCGCATTTCGCGCTGCTTCAGAAGATCGCGGCGCGCAACGGGCTGACCACCCTGTCGATGGGCATGAGCGGCGATTTTGCCGCGGCCATCCAGTGCGGCGCCAGCCATGTGCGGATCGGCTCGGCGATTTTCGGGACGCGATAACTATCTGATTTCAATGCGTGTTTTCGGACCGATCCGGGTCATCAGCGCGTCGATGCGGGCCATCGGAACCGCCACGCAGCCGGCGGTGCCGGTGCCGGCGTCGTTCATCAGATGCAGGAAGATGGCGCTGCCCCGGCCCTGACGGCGGCTGCGGCGGTTCCAGTCGAGATCCAGCACCACGTCATATTGTCGGTCGGCGCGCCACATCTCCTCGTGCGAGGGCGAAAACGGCAGGCAAACCAGTGTGTTATACCGTCCATGGCCGGGCGCGTCGCACCAGCCGTCGGTCTTGCGCAGCGGTTTGAGGGCAAGGCCGGTGCGCGGCGGCAGGCGGCGGTCGGGCCGCCACCAGCCCCGCAGGATGGCCATCGCCGCACGGGGGGAGCGGCCGTCGCCCTCGCGCTTGTCATGGGCGGCGCCGGCGCGGCCGATGCGGCAGGGCAGGCTGAGGTTTCCGGCGACCAGACGGGCCCGCGGGCCGCGCGGTTCAAGGCGAAAAACCCTAATCACCTGAATATACTGATGTTTCACGTGAAACTCATGGCATTGTCACGGGCTTGTGACTGGACCTATGATAGGGCGTCACCGGAGATGGCGCCGGCGCATCCTCGTGCCCAAGCCCCGGATGTTCAACCGGGATCAAAGGGAAGTCTGATGAGCAATATCCGAAAGATCCTGATTGTCGACGATGACGACGCCCTGCGCGATGCCCTCGCCGAGCAACTCAGGCTGCACGAGGAATTCAGCGTGGTCGAGGCCGCCAGCGCCGGGGCCGGCATGGCCGTGGCCAAGGCCGACCAGATCGACATGGTGCTGATGGATGTCGGACTGCCCGACATCGACGGGCGCGAAGCGGTGAAACTGCTGCGCAAGGGCGGCTTCAAGAGCCCGGTGATCATGCTGACCGGGCACGATTCGGACGCGGACACCGTGCTCGGGCTCGAATCGGGCGCCAACGACTATGTCACCAAGCCGTTCAAGTTCGCGGTGCTGCTGGCGCGCATCCGGGCACACCTGCGTCAGCATGAGGCGAGCGAGGATGCGGTGTTCTCGATCGGGCCCTACACCTTCCGGCCGAGCGCCAAGCTTCTGGTGACGCAGAAGGGGGCAAAGCTGCGGCTGACCGAGAAGGAAACGGCGATCCTGCGCTATCTCTACCGGGCCGAGCAGAAGGTTGTGCCGCGCGACGTCTTGTTGCAGGAGGTCTGGGGGTACAATTCCAACGTCACCACCCACACGCTGGAAACCCACATCTATCGCCTGCGCCAAAAGATCGAACCCGACGCCAGCAATGCGCGGTTGCTTGTCACCGAGGCCGGCGGCTACAAGCTGGTGCCCTAGCCTCACGGGACCGATTGTCATGCGCCTTGATGAGAAAACCGCGCTGCTGACGGCGCTGCCGACCTTTCGCGTGCTGGAACCGCAGGCGGTGCATGTGCTGGCGTTCTCGGCCAGCCTGCGGTCGCTTCAGGCCGGGGAACAGCTGTTTCGAAAGGACGAGGCTTCCGACGGCGGCTATATCGTCGCGGCCGGGCGCATCGCGCTCAATCCGGACGGGGTGACGCCGATGGGGGCCGAGATGGCCGAACCGGGCATGCTGATCGGGGAAGCGGCGCTGGTGGCGGAAACGGTGCGCCCGGCGACGGCGATCGCGGTCGAGCCGAGCACGGTGCTGGTGATCAGCCGCGGCGTGATGCGGCAGGTGCTGGAGGCACATCCCGACAGTGCGGCGCGGCTGCATGCCCATGTCGCACAAGCGCTGTCCGGCCAGCACGCGGCGCTGAAAGGACTGGCGAGCTGATCAGCCCGCCAGAGTCAGCGCCACCGGCACATGATCGGAGGGGCGCTCCCAGCCGCGGGCCTCGCGCCTGACATGGTGGCTGTGGATGAGCGGCCTCAGCCCCTCGCCCACCCAGATATGGTCGAGCCGGCGGCCCTTGTCGGCGGCGGACCAGTCGGAGGAGCGGTAGCTCCACCAGGTGAACAGAGGATTCGGCTGCGGAACGAGGTGGCGGATCGCGTCGGTCCAGCCGCCGATGTCGCGCAGGCGGTTCAGTGCCTCGGTCTCCACCGGGGTGTGGCTGACGATCTTGAGCAGCGCCTTGTGGTTCCAGACATCGGATTCGAACGGGGCGATGTTGAGATCGCCGACCAGCACGGCGCGGCTGTTGTCGTTGCGCAGCCGTTCCGACCACTCCGTCAGCTCGGCGAGAAAATCGAGCTTGTGGCCGAATTTCGGGTTCTCGTCGCGATCGGGAATGTCGCCGCCGGCGGGGATGTAGAGGTTGTGCAGCAGCACCGGGGCGCCATCGTCGCCGTCGATTTCGGCGGCGATGTGGCGGGCATCCTCCTTGCCGCAGAAGGTCAGCCGCCCGGCCTCGCGCAAGGGGCGGCGGGCGATGATGGCGACGCCGTTATAGCCCTTCATGCCGCGATGGATGATGTGCTCGTAGCCGGCCTTCGCCAGCGCCGAGCGCGGAAATTCCGCGTCGGGACACTTGGTTTCCTGCAGGCAGAGCACATCGGGCGCCGCTTCGGCCAGATAGCGCAGGACGAGATCGATTCGCAGCCGAACCGAATTGATGTTCCAGGTGGTGACGGTCAGCGGCACGTCGGGCTCCCCTCAGCGCGGCGTCTCGACGCGGCCTTCCTGAATGAAGAACATCTTCGGATCGGGACGCTTGCCCGGATCGAGGTTGCTCAGCTGCACGCGCGTATCCTGCCCTTGCGGGTCGGTGACGATCCACTGTTTCAGCGTCATCGTGGCGTTGTCGAAGGTGATGCGGATGCGCGAGGTGCCGCCGACGGTCTGACGGTCCTCGATCACCAGAACGGCGTCGCTGCCCTGCTGGTTCAGCGAAATCACCTTGGAATCCCTGGCCACATCGATGCGGTCGCGCAACAGGAACTTCAGCGGCGTCTGGCCGACGAGGTAGAGGTCCTGGGTGTTCAGCTTGCGGTCGCGCACGGCCACGGTACGCCCGTCCGAGATCACCTCCAGCGGGCTTGGCGGCTTGTATTCGAACTTCATCTTGCCGGGCCGCAGGATATAGAGCTTGCCGTCATAGCGGCGCCCGTCCGGCGCGGTCTGGACGAAATCGGCGGTGAGGCCGCCGATCGCATTGAAATAGGCGTTGACGCGCTCGACCGTCGGGGCGGGCTGGGCCGCTGCCGCAGGGGCGGCCGGGGCGCCGGCCTTGGGCGGCGCGGCGACGCCGGGCGGCGGGGTCAGGCTGAGCGGCGCGCCCTGCGCCAGCGCCGAGCCTGTGGCGATGAGCGTGGCAAGAACGAAAGAGGACAAGGCGCGCACGTCGGTCTCCATCCGCAAGGCGTTGAATCACGCCTGAGATAGCCACTGCTTGTGGCGGATTCGCGGCTGAGTGCAAAGCGGATTTGCGGCGGGCTCAGTCGTCGCCGACACCCTCGATCAGGATTTCGCGCTTGCCGGAATGGTTGGGGGCGCCGACAAGGCCTTCCTTCTCCATCCGCTCGACCAGCGAGGCGGCCTTGTTGTAGCCGATCTGGAGGCGGCGCTGGATGTAGGAGGTGGAGCATTTCTTGTCGCGCATGACGACCTGCACCGCCTTCTCATAGAGATCCTGCGGCTCCTCGCCGAAATTGCCCCTGTCGAACACCGCCCCGTCATCCGCCTCGCCGCCGGCGGCTGCGCCCTCCTCATCGGCGGTGATGGCGTCGAGATACTGCGGCGCGCCCTGCGCTTTGAGGTGGGCGACGACGTGCTCGACCTCCTGATCGGAGACGAAGGGGCCGTGGACGCGGCTGATGCGGCCGCCGCCGGCCATGTAGAGCATGTCGCCCTGGCCGAGCAGCTGCTCGGCGCCCTGCTCGCCCAGAATGGTGCGGCTGTCGATCTTGGAGGTGACCTGGAAGGAGATGCGGGTGGGGAAGTTGGCCTTGATCGTGCCGGTGATCACGTCGACCGAGGGGCGCTGGGTGGCGAGCACGACATGGATGCCGGCGGCGCGGGCCATCTGGGCGAGGCGCTGGACGAGGCCCTCGATTTCCTTGCCGGCGACCATCATCAGGTCGGCCATCTCGTCGACGATGACGACGATGAAGGGCAGGGGTTCGAGCGGCATCACCTCGTTCTCGAAGATCGGCTCGCCGGTTTCGCGGTCGAATCCGGTCTGGATCAGCCGCTGGATGGTCTCGCCCCGCTCCCTTGCCTCGACCACGCGGGCGTTGAAGCCGTCGATGTTGCGCACACCGACCTTGGACATCTTGCGATAGCGCTCCTCCATCTCGCGCACCGCCCACTTGAGCGCCACAACCGCCTTCTTGGGATCGGTGACGACCGGGGTGAGCAGATGCGGGATGCCGTCGTAGATCGACAGTTCGAGCATCTTGGGATCGACCATGATCAGGCGGCACTGGTCCGGCGTCAGCCGGTAGAGCAGCGACAGGATCATGGTGTTGATCGCCACCGACTTGCCCGAACCGGTGGTGCCGGCGATCAGGAGGTGCGGCATGCGGGCGAGTTCGACGATCACCGGCTCGCCGCCGATGGTCTTGCCGAGGCAGAGCGGCAGGCGCATCTTCGATTTCTCGAATTCCTCGCAGGCCAGCAGTTCGCGCAGGAACACCGTCTCGCGCTTGGCGTTGGGCAGCTCGACGCCGATGGCGTTGCGCCCGGTGACCACGGCAACGCGGGCGGCCACCGCGCTCATCGAGCGGGCGATGTCCTCGGACAGCGAGATGACGCGCGAGGATTTCGTGCCCGGAGCCGGTTCAAGCTCGTAGAGCGTCACCACCGGGCCGGGGCGGACGTTGATGATCTCGCCGCGCACGCCGAAATCGTCGAGCACGCCTTCGAGCAGGCGGGCGTTCTGCTCAAGCGCATCCTTCGAAACGGCGGCGCCGCCGGGCTGCTTTTTCGGCTCGGCCAGCAGCGTCAGCGGCGGATGCACATAGCCGTCGTCCTGGAACATCGAGGGCTGGGCCTCGCGGGTCTCGCGCTTGCCGGGCTTGAGGGCGCCGGCGGGCGTGGCGACCTTGGCCTTGACGGCGGGGGGATCAAGGTCGAAGGGGGCATCGTCGTCAAAGCCGTCATCCGGCGCCGGGATCTGGCGGGGTGCGGCCGTCGGGGTGCGCTGCGCCGGGTCGGCGGCGGGCTGGCCGAACACCGGCTCCTGCCGGGTCCGGGGCGCGGCGGGGGCGGCGGGGGGGCGCGGGCGCGCCGGCCTCAGCGGGCGGACCGGGCCGGAGCGTTCGAACAGCCGGCGCTGCACCCAGGTTTTCAGGCTGAGCAGGCCGTGAATGGCAGCGCCCAGCGAGATCATGGTGACGGAGGGTTCGTCGTCGGCGCTCGATTCGGCATCCTCCTCGGCGATGCGGGCGCGTTCCTCGGCTTCTTCCTCGGCGCTGCG
>Ga0209573_1005230_pt1 | contig 11879 bp, 14 predicted proteins | sample TNRBio252014_DNA_FD_185870 | JGI IMG/M metagenome (GOLD analysis project Ga0209573, IMG submission 185870) | Wastewater treatment Type I Accumulibacter community from EBPR Bioreactor in Madison, WI, USA - TNR Reactor_6/25/2014_ DNA (SPAdes)... | ecosystem: Engineered > Bioreactor > EBPR >...
ATCGGGATCCGCGGTTTTCTTCTCCATCCGCTTACTGGAGGCCAGCAGATAGAGAAACTTGCGGATTTCCTTCACATCCGCCGGGTAGTCGGAGAGCTGCTGCACATGCCATGCACCCTCCGCGTCGGTATACACATCCGTCTGCACACCGCCTCTGGAGAAGGTGAGATGGCGGACGGCGTTGAGTTTCTCCGACAGTCCGGGCACCGTAGCGCGGGACACATCCTCATTGCCGGCGGTTTCTTTTTGCTTCCTGCCGACGGCAACCAGGGCAGCCGCTATCACAGCCACCGCCAGCACCAGTAATAAGAGCAGCTTTTTACCCGACATTACCCGTGCCTCCGCATTCCCAGCCGCGCCGGTATAATCAACGCCAGCAGCAGGACAAGAAACGGCACCAGCGCAATATTGAGCAGCTTCACTTTCGTGGCCAACTCTTCTATCTCCTCACGCAGGGCGCGTTGCACGCCTCGCAACTCCTTGCGCGTCTCCAGCATTTCCTCACGGAAGCGATCCAGTTCCTTCTGCTGCTGCGGTGTCATCAGCAATTCACCGTTTTCTCCCGTCACAGGCGTTTCCGGGTTTTGCAGCGTATTCAGGTTGCGCTCGAGATTCGCCAGCTTGGACTTCAGCTCATCCTCCTGCTGACGGAATTTTCCTTCCGCCTGCAGGCGCATGGCTTCCACCCGTTCAAACGGACGGTCGGCGGTCATACGGCTTCGCAGGCCGATCAGCTCCCCCCCGCCGCTGAGAACATCCAGCGCGTTGAGTACGAATGAACCGTTATTCGCCGTGGGAACCAATATTTCACGACCCGCAAAATTCTGTTTATTCACCCAGAATCCGTCGCGCAGCATGTCCACATCCGCGACGACGACGACATTAATCGGCTCTTTGGAGACGTTAATATGGCTGGCGTCTTTTTCTTCCGGGAAGGCGCTGTGCGCAATTCCCGACAGCCGCGCCGCCAGAACGGCTCTGCCTGAAAGCGGCTTGGCGTCTTTCATGAATTGCGCCGGATCGAAATTGAACATCAGATTATGGCTGGACACGATGGCCGACGACGTCCCCGAAAGCACCAGCGGCGTTAAGGTTATGCCGGAAGGCTCCTGCCCTTCCTCCGGGGTTTTGGGAACAATCCGCCCGCTCACAATAAAGCGCATGACTTCCAGATTGGAGCTGATAATTTCCCCGCCGTTGAAATTACCTTTCTGCAGCGCAAGCCATACGGGATTGCTCACGCTGGCCAGCACGGAGCCGCGCTCATCGTTCTGCACGCGAATCGCGGCATCGGGATCGGCCACCACGTCTTCTTGCGGCATCTCGATGCCCCAGGCGCCAAAGAGTTTTTTCATGTTGGAAACAGGTTTGCTCACCCCGTCTATCTTAGTGTAGGGGTCGGTAAAGATCAGGGCGCGCCCCCCTCTCAGAACAAACTGGTCGATGGCGTATTGCGTCGGCACCGGCATCTCTTCATCCGGATGGACGATCATCAGCACGTCGATATCGTCGGGAATATGCCGCACGTCTTTTTCCAAAACCTGCACATCGAAGCTTTCCTTCATCTGCCGGAAAATCACCCACGGCCCCTGCACATCGAACATCGTGCCACTGCCGCCTTGCATCGGCATCCAGGTCATCAGGCCGATTTTGGGCTTTTTGGGACTGGAGAGATCATGAATCATGCGGGTCAGTTCATATTCAATAAACGGCGCTTTATCCGGATCGAAGAACGGAATCGCCATATGGTCGCCCACCGTATTGGTCGCCGACAGCCCGAAATAAAGCTTCTCTCCCGAGCCATCCACCGTGACTCCCGCCACTCCCAGCGATACGGCCAGGTCTTCCTCTTCACTAAAGGTTTTGGGGTTGATGAACTCCACCTTTACCTTACCGCCCGATAACCCCTGATATTGCTCCAGCAATCCTTTCAGCCGCGCTCCGTAAGACTGTACGACCGGGTATCCGTTGGCCGCTTCTTCGGAATAGAAGAAGCGCAGCGTTACCGGTTCCTTGAGGCCGGAAATAACTTTTTTGGTTCCTTCCGAAAGCGTGAAGAGCTTGCCTTCGGTAAGATCGATACGGCTGGTGTTCAGCAATGCGCCCGCCAATACGTTGACAGCCAGAAACAGCGCCACCATCACCCCGATGGCCGTCCAGGAATAAAGTTTTTTCTGTTTCCCCGTCGCCATTCCCCCTACCCCTTCTTGATGTTGAGAGCGACCACGTTAATAGAAAGAAACAGCGCGATCAGCGTGACGAAATACACGACGCTGCGCAGCTCCAGCACCCCTTTGGTAATATCGGTGAAATTCGTCAGAAAGCTGAACATACTGAGCGTCTCCACCAAAATTTGCGGCACCCACCCCGAGAAGAAGTTAATCACCATCGGAAATCCCGTGAGGGTAAAAAGAAAACACACGGTCACCGCCAGCACGAACGCGATCACCTGATTGCGCGTCAATGCCGAGAGGCAGGAACCGATCGCCAGATATCCGCCCGCCATCAGCAGGCTTCCCAGATAGCCCGCCACGATCACTCCGTTATCGGGATCGCCCAGATAATTCACGGTAATCCAGATCGGCAGCGTCCCCAGCAGCGTGATCGCCGTAAACAGCCAGGCGGCAAGGAATTTCCCCACCACCGCCTGCCATATGGGCAAGGGCAGCGTCATCAGCAATTCGAGCGAGCCGGAGCGCCGCTCTTCCGCCCACAAACGCATGGTCAGCGAGGGAACCAGAAAGAGATACAACCAGGGATGCCAGGAGAAGAACGGCTCCAGATCGGCTTTTCCACGCTCAAAGAAATTGCCCAGGTAAAAGGTGAACATTCCCGACACCAGCAGGAAAATAGCAATAAACACATAGGCGACCGGCGTTTGGAAATACCCCAGCACCTCGCGGCGGAATACAGCCCAGAGTCCCTTCATCAGACGACCTCCCCCTTCTTGCCCGCCACCGCACGAAAATAATCGTCCAGCGTCCTGTGCCGCGATTTAGCGAGCAATTGCTGCGTCGTTCCATCCGCCACCAGCTCACCATGCGCGATGATCACCGAGCGCGTACACACCGCATCCACCTCTTCCAGGATATGGGTGGAGATGATGACGGCCTTCTCTTTGGCCATGGAATTAATCAGCGCCCGCACCTCATGTTTCTGCAAGGGATCGAGGCCATCGGTCGGTTCATCGAGAATGAGAATATCCGGATCGTGCAAAATCGCCTGCGCCAGTCCGACTCTTCGCTTAAACCCTTTAGAGAGCGTATCTATTGCCTGATGCAGCACCGGCTCCAGATGCAGTTCACTCACCACAAATTCCCGCCGCTGCTTAAAGACGCCCGTATCCATGCCGCGCACATCCGCCACAAAACGGAGAAACTGCGCAGGCGTCATATCCGGATAAAGCGGCGCGCCTTCCGGAAGGTAGCCGATGCGCGTGCGGGCTTCGATAGGATGCTCTTCTATATCGATGCCGTCCACCAGCACTTTTCCGGCCGTGGGCTGCAGGTAGCCGGTAATCATCCGCATGGTGGTGGATTTACCCGCCCCGTTAGGCCCCAGGAAACCCAGCACCTCACCTTTTCTTACACACAGAGACACATTATCGACAGCGGTAAAATCGCCGAATTTTTTGACTAAATGCGAGGCTTCAACCAGCACGGCCATGGGTATAAAAAACCGTTTTTGTTCTGTTTTTATACGATGAAGAAGTAATCTAGGTACAGTGGCGGCAAATTCAAGGGGGGAAACAAAAAACTTCTAAAAACTCCCCTTACTATAAAATGCGGTGTTGCCCGAACCCCTCACGCAAAGCCCTCCGCCTCTCCCCCACACCGCAGGTAAGCAGGAGGCGCGTTACGGTGCGTCTTTGGCAGTGCCTATCTTTTCCAGTAGGCGCTCACAGCCCTCGACGATCAGATCCAGCGCGTACTCGAACCCGTCCGCATCGCCATAATAGGGATCGGGCACGTCTGTCGCATGGGTAATGCCTGCGTATTCAAGAAAAAGCACCGCCTTATGTTCCGCTCCCCTCGGGGCAAGCCGACGCAACTGCCTCAGATGACCACTATCCATCCCCAGCAACAGATCGAAGCGATTGAAATCCTCCCGCGCCACCTGTCTTGCCACTTGTCCCTTCAGGGAAAAGCCACGCTGTGCCGCCGCGGAGGCCGAGCGCGGATCGGGAGGCTCTCCTACATGGTAATGTTGCAGTCCGGCAGAATCCACCTGGCACTGCTCCGCCCTCCCCGCCTGATGGACGAGTTGCCGCATTACCCCTTCCGCCGTGGGCGAACGACAGATATTGCCCGTGCATACAAAAAGAAGTTTTGCCATGGCGCTTTTTTCTCTATTTATGAGAACCATGCGTATCATGCTCAAAAATCCCTCTCACTCAACTCCAAAATAAAAGCCGCCATGAACGTCCGCCTTCTTTTTACACTTACGATTTTACTGTCGGCTTTCCTGCTGTTTTTGATTCAGCCGATGCTGTCGAAGATTATCCTTCCCCGGCTGGGAGGTTCTCCGGCGGTATGGCAGACCGCCATGATGTTTTATCAAACCCTGCTGCTGGGCGGATATATCTATGCCCATGCATCCACCCGTTGGCTTGGCACCAGGCGTCAGTCCCGCTTCCATATTGCCTTCCTGCTTGTCTCCTGCATCTGCCTTCCGATCAGTCTGCATGTCACCACTTTGTTTGATCCTTCCACGGAGCCGGTTCGCTATCTGCTGGTGACCCTTTTTCTTACTATCGGGCTGCCGTTTTTTATTCTCTCCGCCAACGCACCGCTGATACAACATTGGTATGCCTGTCATGCCCATACCGCCTCACGCAATCCCTATACGCTCTATAGCGCCAGCAACTTTGGCAGCTTCACGGCGCTGTTGTCCTATCCTTTTCTTATCGAACCCTGGATCACGCTGAGCGGACAAACCACCGTCTGGTCGGTATTATATGCGGTATTCGCCCTGCTGCTGATAGTCTGCGTCGCCCAGCTTGGCCGGCATTTTGCCGCAGAGCGACCCATGGAGGGCGAAACCCAGGAGGCGCTGGAAGAAGCGCGCACGCCCACCACCGGCCAGAAAATTCACTGGGTGGCGCTGGCCTTCGTTCCTTCCAGCCTGATGCTGGGCGTGACCACCCATATTACCACCGACATTGCGGCCGTGCCGTTACTATGGGTAGTGCCGCTGGCGCTTTACCTGTTGACCTTTGTGCTGGCCTTCCATCCTGCCATGCCCACCTACCGTTTCTTTGTGAAGGAACAGGTGTTCATCGTCGCCATCCTGCTGATCGCCAAGGCGACGCGGCTGGAGATGCTGACGCCTTTCCAACTCATTCACTTTCTGGCTTTCTTCGCCATCGCCATGCTGTGTCACGGACAACTTGCCTTAGCGCGTCCGAAGGCACGGCATCTGACGGGCTTTTACGTCTGGGTGTCCGTCGGGGGCGCGTTGGGGGGGATATTCAATGCGCTGATTGCCCCGCAGATTTTTACCTCAACGATGGAATATTGGCTGATTCTGTCGCTGGCCTGTTTCCTGCGCCCACAAACGGCGGAGTTCCGCAGGGAATTTCTGCAGCGGCTGGCTGATTTCGCCGCCCCTCTCCTGCTGGGGGGGATATTCATTGCGCAATATTACCTGGCACCATGGCTTATTCACCAGTTTACGCCCACAGGAGACACGCCGCACGCACTCTTTACCAACCTCTTCCCCACCCCTCTTCTGGTGGATAATAGCTTTTTAATGCTACTAACAACGCTGGCCGCTTGTATTCTTCTGCCAGGCCTGTGCCAACATCGTCCCGTGCGTTTTGGGTACTGCGTCCTGGTAATTTTTATGGTTATACCTTTTACCCAAAGCGATGAGCAGGAAGTAAAGATACTCCACCGTGAACGTAATTTCTTTGGTATCAGCATTGTTAAAAGCCAGGATGACCCTCCCGCGCATATTTTTACGCATGGCACCACCCTGCATGGCATTCAAAGCCTTGATGAAAAATACCGCCTGCACCTGGCCTCCTATTACCTCCATGTACAAAATATATTTAACCATCTTCCCGATGAGGTGCGCTTAAAACCCGTGGCCATTGGCGGGCTGGGAGCGGGAACCCTCGCCTGTCTGGGGCATGAGCAGCAGGAGTTCGATTTTTATGAAATTGACGCGGCGGTAAAAGCCATTGCCGAGAACCCCGCCTTGTTCACCTATCTGCGCGATTGCCCTACCCGCAGCACCGTGCAGGTTATCGACGCGAGGATGGGAATCGCCGCGGCAAAGGACGCACGTTACGGCGCGATTTTTATGGATGCCTATTCATCCGACTCTCTTCCCATGCATCTGATGACACGCGAGGCGCTGGCGATCTACCTCCAAAAGCTGGCGCCGAATGGCATTCTGGCCTTTCATATCAGCAATCGCTATTTGCGGCTGGCACCCATACTGGCCAATCTGGCGGCGGATGCAGGGCTGGTCGCCATTACAAAAACAGCGCGCTCCGACGAACCTAACGTCGTTCCGGCGGAATGGGTGATTATGGCGCGCACGAATGCCGATCTGGATGCCACCGGCTACGCGGAGGATGGCTGGAGCGCACTCACGTCCGATGGCAGCCCGCCCTGGACGGATGACTATTCCAATATCTGGGAAGCGTTGCGTTAAACGGCGTGGGTAAGTGCCAATGCAGGCCGCTTCTTTACCTTCCTGCCAAGAAGAGCTTAGACGAAAAAGGGCTCAGACAGAGGAAACCCGCCTGCTCGGGGAGGAATCGGACAGGCGGGCTCTAGAGGGAGATTTCAATCTAGCACCGGCTTGCATATATTGCAAGCCCCTCTATGCGCCTGATGCATCGTTTAACGATTCTACAGGCTGGAGTTCAACATCCAGGCGTTTTTTTCGTGAACCGCCAGCCGGTCTGCGCATACATCGGCGGAGGTGGTATCCCCTTCCGCTTCCGCGGCGGCAATCGCTTTTTTCAGATGTTTTATCATCGTCAACTGATCGCCATGGAGGTCTTTGAGCATTCCTTCCGCAGAGACTTTCTCCTTGGCTTCCTTGAGGGAGCCAAGACTTGAAAACTCGCTGAAACTGCCGGGTGCCCGGTGACCCAGCGCCCGTATTCTTTCCGCCACCTCGTCCACGGCGGCTGCCAGATCGGTATATTGCTGCTCGAACAACAGATGCAGCGAATAAAACCCTGCGCCGCTTACGTTCCAGTGATAATTCTGCGTTTTGAGATACAGCGTATAACTATCCGCCAGCAGCTTCTTAAGATGCTCGACCGTTTTTGTATTCGATCCCATATCGTTACTCCTTCACCTGATTGATTGTGGCTCTATCTTACCGGAGATAATTCATAGATAAAACTACCGTGTTTCTATCTATACGATAGGCAAAGGCTATTTGCCTGCCGTCACCACGCCGCACGCCACGCGCTCCCCGGCACCGCCAATGGGCTGGCTTTTATGGTCATCCGCCTGCGCATGGATCATCAGCGCGCTGCCATCTTCATCCAGCAGGGATGTTTTTCTGCTTTTGCCGCCCAGCGTAATGGCGGGCGTAAAGAACTCCGCTTCCGCCGTGCCGTCAGCTCCTGCAAAGAGGTTAGGCAGGTCGCCTTTATGCGGCCCTTTGGGATTGAGCAAACCATGCTCGACGTATTCATCCGAGGTGACGTGACCGCCCGCCGCCTTAAAATGCTCATGATCGCTGCAATCGCCCACGCTATGGAAATGCACGCCATGCGCGCCGGGCGCAAGATTTTCCGCCTTCAGATGCAGCAGCACGCCGCGTGGGCCTTCCTGAAACTGCACCGTTCCCACCGCTTTCCCCTGATTATCCAGTAATTTTGCGGATGCCTTATCCCCCTCCGCAGCGTGCGCGGCCTGGGTCGTTACCAGTAAGGTCATGAGAAAGAATGAACGTAGATGCATGATAGGCCTCCTTGTCGGATTGTTGGGTAGACACTGGATGTAGACATAGTGCATCGTCGTCTTTATTACAACCGCATCCCATTGCGGAAAGCGTCAGAAACACTTATAATCCTCGTATGAAGTCCTGTGTTTTGTTTGTTCTTTTGCTGGTCGTTGCCCTGCCCGCACGCGCCGAGGAGCCTTACCCTTTGGAGAAATGCATGACTGACTGGAAGCTCCTTATGGCGCTCTCGGACGAGGAGGCGCGTACTGTGTGCGAATGCGTGGAAAATGAAAAGAAAAGAAGTCCGCTGGATGCGGAAAAGGGCAGCACGCTTGCCGGTCCCAGCGGGTTGGACAATGCCGGCCCCTGGCCAAGCATCATGCAAAATTGTTTGTTTATGCGCCAGTCCCCCGCATCCAAAGAAAAACAAAGCAACAACGCGGAGTAATCAGATCAGGTCTGCGCTGATTTGCGGGCGAAAAAGGACGGGTCAAAAGCGGCCTGTTGTTTCGCTGGCCGGGCGCGATCCGCTTCCGTGTCGGGCGTCGCGATATTCTCGCCCCCGCAATCCCTGCATTCATAACGTTTGCTCCCCACTCCCAGGCTTGCCAGCAACCGATTGAGGTCTTTCGCGGTAAAGGATTCGCGGGACAGACCAGCCGTCGCCGTACCCGTAGTACCGGCGGAAGGAGACTCATTTTTCACAGAAGGCGTTTCCTGCCCACGTCCCGTTGCGCGCCCGACTTCCAAAGGGGGGTTTGATGTGCCTGCGCCTTCTTTGGAGGGGGCAGAGGGAGACGCCGGGCTCTCACTTCCGCCCGAGCGCAATTCACTGGCGGCCTGAATATTACGCCCCGCTTCCCGAAATTTATCGCCGACGTTTTCTTCTATTTTCTCGACAACCGGTTTTGCCGCCGTCCCTCTGTTTTCTTCTATATCGGCAATAATCTGCGTTTCTTCTCCCACATCCACATTCAGGGCATAGCCGCCCAGCTCAAGCGCCGTAGACGCACCTGCCGCGCCCGTTGCCACCCCTGCCCGCGCTTTGTCCCCCTCATGCTCCCAATGATCCAACGCAAAGGGGTTTCCGCCAATCGCCGGTTCTACCACCTCGGAGGCCTCTGGTGCCATCGGCGTTATATCCAGCTCTGACGCCAGCGTCGCAGGCTTCTCGTGCGTATGGTCGGGGGTTATTTCCAGTTCATGGCTCATTACTCAACTATACTGGTTTCTTGTGTCACTTTTATTACATACGCACGACGGCTTGATGACAAATAAATTAATAAATATTAACCAAATTGCCGTGATTTTGTGCAGTGCGGTTAAAGACGTTAACTTCACTGTTTTTCCTTAGCTTGCTAGCGATTAACCGTGCCCCGACAGCCAGGAATTTAACGAACACTTAACATTTTTTTAATATACTAACCTTATGGAGCACCTACATCACCTGGCACGCAGAGGCCTCGGAGTATGCGCTGCACTGACACTCGGCAATTTTATTACCCCCTACGCCCTGGCGTTATCGCAGACACATTCTCCGCTGGGCATCAATTCGTTCGACGCTTACATCAGCGGCCCCCACGGCGCCCCGCCGGGAGGCGTAATCGACCCTTATACCGGCCAGGAGGTAGAGGTCGGCAATACATTGCAGACGGAGTTTACCGCCCCCTATATGTCCTATCTGCGCGAATCGCAAAGCGGCACCGAACAAGGCCTGAGCTATGATCTGGGAAGCGGCCTGAGCCTGAATTACGACCCCGCCACGCGCCGCGTCAATACCGATCTCAATCTCACGGGCGACGATAAAAAGAATGTACGCCTGCGCGTCAAGCCGGGAGAATATAAAGCGGTATTTATTTATCGGTGGAACTAACGACTGCCATGATAAGATTTCTCCTATAGTATTTATGCTTCTATCAAGATGAGATGGCCTCTTCTTCCCAAAGAGCATATGAATCAGGCTGCTTCATGCGTTATGCTTACGAAGAAGCTCTTAAAGCGCAATCCGATCATGCAGGGGTATCGCCGCACGTTCCGCCATACGCTTGCGGTAGGCAGCCACCGTCTCGGGATACTCTATTCCCCGCACAATGGAGAGAGAACGCAGCGCCGCAAAAAGATGGATATCGTCTTCGCTTAACTGCCCGTTCACCGCATCTTTGGCCTTTATCAACGGCGCAAGCTTTGCCACATGCTCCTGCGCCCGTTCTTTTAAATCATCGCTTTGTTTCATCGCATCCGCAAAGGAACCGATCGAAGCTTCTTTTTTCTGCGTAAAATAGGCGCGGGCGCTCTCGGTTGCGAATTCGTCCAGCGGCGCTCTCACCCAACGCGGATAGCAGAGTTTGCTCATATATTCCCGGCTGGCGGCAATCCACTCGCTCACCGCCGGATTGCACTCCCCCTTTACCATCGGCATCCCGAACTTCTGATCCACATAATGCACGATATCCATGCTTTCCGGCATAAAGCTGCCATCCTCCTTCTGGAGGATCGGCACCATTTTCTGACCGATCATGCCCATGGGGGTTTCCACATCGTCGTTGAGCAGCGTCACCATTTCGTAGGGAAGATCCTTAAACCCGAAAATCATCCGGGCTTTGACGCAATACGGGCAATGGTCATAAACATACAGCTTCATACAAGACAGATTACGCCCAGCGATAGACACTGACAAGCCGATTCCTCCAGAAATCGTCCAGACGGTGCTCCACCACGCGGCGCGTAGGCGCATAGGCGTGAATCATTCCCAGCATATCGGGGGCGTAATCAGAAAGCACCGCCAGATGCTGAGGCTGTCCATCCAGCGAAAACAACGCCACGTCCCCCGGCCTCATTTCCTCGCGGGCGATAGGATAAAGCAACTCTTCCAGACGGCTTTTCAGCACGCTGCCATCGGGAGATTTGCTGTAGGAAAGCGCATCCTGCGCGGCAAGGGGGACGCCGTCCCGTGACTTCAGGTGCAGTTCACGCGCAATGCCTACCAGAAGACCAAGGCAATCCACCCCGCCACTTCCGTGACTGTCCGCTTTTCTTCGTCCCTGATGGGCAAAGCGGGTGCCCCTCCACGACCGGGCACAGGCGATGATAGTACGGGCATCGGGTGAAACTTCCATTTCCACAGTGTGGAAGGAAAACGAGGGGACAGGAAGGGAGAGAAGCAAGAATGCCTTACTCGGCCTCTTTCTTTTCCGCACGGAAATGCTGGCGCATGGCAGGACGCCCAAAGAGCGGGCGCTGGCCGAGGGTCTTGGCATACGCCCAGATCACCCCGGTCATCATGACCAGTGCAAGGCCGAAAACCCAGACAATCGCGGCGATGGACGCATCCCCGTAAATGCCGATAACGCAGGCGGAAATAAAAATGGAAATCGCCACCAGGAACCCCAGAATCTGCCCCAGCAGCGTGCTTTTAGCATGAACGCTGAGGGCTTTTTCTTCCCATGCGTGGCGGTGTTTCTGCTCGTTTGAGAACATGTCTAAAATCGCCTGCGCCGATCCTTCCACCACATAATTATAAGCTTCCAGTATTTCCGGCGAAGGAAGCGCCTCAATGGATTTACGAGGGGGAACTTTGCTGCGATTGCCCGGGCGATGGGAGGAATGGCCGCCGTCACTCACGCTCTTCTCCATTGGTAGAAACATATTCAATATCGCCGCCGATGCGCAACCAGTCCCCGCGCAGCGCCTCGCCCGCCTGCCGATATGGATAACGGTAAAGGGGCGACATCAGCATTTCCAGCGGAAGGGCGAACCCCTGCACCATGCTTTTCAGAAAAACACGCATCTTCATGAAAGTAGTGTAACCTAATCACTAACAACAAAAAAGGAGAAATCTACCACTCGCTGCGGGTTGAGGCCGTCTCCAGCATCCGGTCGGTGCCCGGCACATGCGGCTCTCCCCGGAAATTCACCGCATTGTCAAAACGCTGGGTGCAGGTTTCAAACGTTTTGTCGCATCC
>Ga0209573_1005231_pt1 | contig 11877 bp, 7 predicted proteins | sample TNRBio252014_DNA_FD_185870 | JGI IMG/M metagenome (GOLD analysis project Ga0209573, IMG submission 185870) | Wastewater treatment Type I Accumulibacter community from EBPR Bioreactor in Madison, WI, USA - TNR Reactor_6/25/2014_ DNA (SPAdes)... | ecosystem: Engineered > Bioreactor > EBPR >...
ATATCGGCTCCTACGACCCAAACGCCAAAAGCGCGCTCCCTCAAGGTTACGGCGAAGACCGCCGGATCGCCACCGGCACAACCATCGACTACCTCATCCAATTCCAAAACGTGGGTACCGACACGGCCTTCCGGGTGGTGATCAGGGATACCCTGTCGCCCTGGCTCGACCCAGAAACCCTGCGAATGGGCGTTGCCAGCCACGACTACACCTGGAAAATCGTCAACAACAACATCCTCAAGATTGTATTCGACCCCATTGCCCTGCCCGACAGCAGCGTCAACCAGGCGGGGTCTAACGGCTTTGTAAAATTTAGCGTCAAGCTAAAAGAAAACACACCCATCGACGCGACGATAAATAACCGCGCGGGTATTTATTTCGACTTCAATTCGCCGGTGATCACCAATACCGTAAGCCATACGGTAGGCATCGAATGGCTGGTAACTACGGCTGAAGAACCGGCACATACGGCGGGGCGCGCCGGCTTGCGCATTTACCCCAATCCTATGCACGAAATCGCGCAGATAGACTGGAGCGACGGGGTTGTTACTTCCGGAGAATTGCGCCTGTTCGACCTCAACGGCCGTTGCCGCTGGCGCCGCAATGACGTTGCCCTACCCTATTCTTTCGCCAACCCCGGCCTGTCGCCGGGTTATTACATCATGGTATTATACCGACACAATCGGCCGGTAGCGGGCAGCGCTTTGCTCGTCCGGTAAAAAATGCAGTTGAATTATGAAAAAACTACAGCGCTACACGTGGCTATCGGTTTGGCTATCATGCTTTTTTATTTCCATAAAAGGGAATAGCCAGGTTGTATTTACAAATACACAACCCAATCCGGGCCTGACTTATGACTCCGCGCCCATTATCGACTGCTGGCTGTTTAGCGACGAGGGATACTCCTCCTTTACATACAATACCGGCATTCTCGAATCTCCATTTAATTTTTGCGGCACCGTAGAAAACCCGCAATGGCTGGCGTTTACTGCCAGAGATATATCAGCTATACAAATAAGAATCACCACGAGTTTTTGCTCAAACCCCAATGGACTGCAAGCGGGTATTTATGAAGCGACAATCTGCCATCCGTTATTTGGTATGATTCCTAAGGGGAATTGTGTGGATGCTTCGGGCAACTCGGCTGATTTTTATGGGTATGACTTAACTCCCAACAAGGTCTATTACATCTTTATCGACGGCTACGACGGAAGCATTTGTGATTATCACCTGGAAGTGATCCAGACCACACCCGCCCCGCCCGGCCAGCCCTATATCAACGGGCCGGGTCAAGTATTTGGCGGCCAGACCTATCAATACCAGTTGGTGTTGCCTGATAATTTTAATTTTGTAAATACCTGCAATAACACGATTTACCTCGACACAACGCTGTGCCCACTGGCTCAACCCTGCGAAGGGCCTCCTTTTCCGGTTTGGACTGCGCCGCCGGGTTCGAGTGTCAGCGTGAGCCCCAATGGGTTATTCGCCACCGTCAACTTCGGCGCCGAATCGGGTTTAATTACCGTCGACTACCTGTGTCTGCACCTGGAAATGTGGGTCGACGTAGACCCTGTGTTTCTGAACTGCGATCCTGTTTTTTCACCGGCCAACACTTGCGAAGAGGCGCCCATTGTTTGCTCCCAAGACATCTGGTGCGGTAATAATGCCGGCGCGCCGCCGGCGCTTGCCGGCAACCTGCCGCAGATCATCAATTGCTCCATAGACAGAACCCAATGGCTCCTATTTGCGCCTTGCGAAAGCACAGTAACCGTTGACGTCACTGTAGCGCAATGCAACAATGCTATGGGGCTCTCGTTTGCAGTGTTATCGACTGACGACTGCCAGCAATTCAGCCTGGTAAATGCCTGCCAATCTGTTTCAAACAATAGCACACAAACCCTGACTTTCAGCAATTTGATTCCCGGCGAAATGTACTACCTCTACATAGCCGGCAATAGCGGCGATGCCTGCGATTATGCAATTGAGTTTGTAAGCGGCGTCAGCTTTGAGACTCCGGTGGCGACTGTTACCGAAGTCACACCGGGGTATATTGACGGCCCTTCGTCGGTTTGCCTGGGACAGACGGCTACCTATACGCTGGTGCTGCCAGTAACGGAATTCAGTGTGACAGTCGGCTCGGGCGGCTGCGCCCTGCCCGCTGAAGTTTGCAATAGCAGCGGCGACACCATCACTTTTGACATTGTGTGGCACGCCCCGCCCGGCGCTATTTTCGTGAGCGACAGCGTAAATGTGCTGACGGTAGACATTATGTTTAACGACACTATAGACGGGTTTGTCTGGGTAGAATTGGTTCCCGACTCGTTGATCAACAATACGCCCGGCGATAGTTTGGCTTGCAATTGCATTACCATCGGCTTTCAACCAGGTCCTATCGCACCTTTGCCCGTTGATGTGATGTATACCGTTGAAACGTATAATATTTTTCTCGATTGCTACAATCCTACGCTCGATGTATGTGGCGTTACCTACAGTTATTCCGGCTTTGGCTCGGATGTCATTACCTGTCAAGTGTATTGTGGTTTTGAAATTTACAATATTACTTACGACCTTTTGTCGTATAATTTCAATCCACTAGGCACGTTTGAAATCTGTGAAGGCGAATGTGTGGAAGTACTTGGGCAACAATACTGCGCGCCGGGTTTTTACACCCGTATAACATTTGATGATCCTTGCTGGATTGCAAATATCTTCGAGGTGGTTGTCGTACCTCCGCAGGTCGATATTTTGGGGACTATCACCCTTTGCCCCGGCGATTGCTTCAGCTTTGCCGGCCTCGACTATTGCGCGGCAGGCAGCTACGACATTCCCGGCATTGACCCGGCCACCGGTTGCCCCAATTCGACCATTTTCACTATCCAGGTCAACCCGCCCAACGCCGACGTCGACCTCGGCATTTTCGAGTTGTGCGAAGGTCAATGCGTAGATGTACTCGGTCAAAACTATTGTGCATCAGGCACTTATTCCGTCACTACTTACGACGCCTTCGGCTGTCCGATTAATAATATTTTTCAAATAATAATTTCCCCCACGCAGGTCAACAATTTGGGGACAATCACCCTGTGCACCGGCGATTGCTTTAATTTTATGGGCCTCGACTACTGTTCGGGCGGAATCTACGACATTCCCGGCATTGACCCGGCCACCGGCTGCCCCAATTCGACCATTTTCACCATCCTAATCGAACAACCTCAGCAAATAGACGTATCACTTCCCGTACCCAACTGCAATCCCGTGACGGGCAACTACGCCGTCAGCTTTTACATGAGCGGCACACCGCCGTTTTTCGTGAACGGAGTGATGACAAACAATAACTACTACCTCTCTACCCCCATTTCCAGCGGGGAGGCCTACTACTTTCAGATTTACGACAGCAGTCCCTGCAATGCCCTTACGCCGGTGCTGCTGGCGGGAACCTTCCACTGCGGCCCCTTATGCTTGTCGCAAACCGGCCCCATGAACGCGGGGTTGCTGAAAACTTGCGCCGACCAAATCGCCATGGCCACGCCTGTCAGCAACTACACCGTAGCGCCAGGCGACACCTTTGAATACGTATTGCACACCGCCGCCGATACCACACTCGGCGACATACTACTGCGCAGCCCGACCGGCCATTTCTCCTTTGACGACAACGTGTTGGACACCGGGCAGACCTACTACCTTTCCCTTATCATCGGCCCTCCCGGCCCTGATGGCGGCGTAGATACGGCAAGCCCCTGTCTTAAAGTAGCCAAAGGCCAGCCGTTGGTATTCAAAGCGCTACCACAACCTGTCATCGACATCACAGAGCCCACTTGTTATGGACGGCAGGATGGCGCTATTCAGCTTAGCGATATCACCTTGCCTTATACCCTTCAAATCAATAACCAACCGACCAGTGAAAGCGGGCTTTCCCAACTCAGCGCCGGCGACTACCACCTGGCCCTGACCGACGAAAACGGCTGCCAGTTCGACACCCTGATTCTCATCGGCCAGCCGGCCTTGGTAATTGTAGACATCGGCGAAGACCGCTTTATTTCCGTCGGGGAAAGTGTAAGCTTGCAAGCCGTTTCCACCATCTCACCCGTCACCGCCGTATGGAACAGCAACAGCGGAGAAAAATGGGAAGAAACCTTGCAAATAGAAGTGCGGCCTATGCAAACAACGGTGTATACCCTGCTTATCGCCGACGAAAACGGATGTGAAGCAACCGATGCCCTTACTATTCAGGTAAAAAATGAAGTAGGTATTTACGTCCCCAATGCATTTTCCCCCAACAACGACGGGATAAACGACGGTTTCACCCTTTTCGGGAAAGCCGAACAAATCGATAAAATCGTAGAACTGCTCATCTTCGACCGCTGGGGCGAGCTGGTGTTCCACAAACAACACTTTGCCCCCAATGACGAATTGCTGGGATGGGATGGCAATACGCGGGTAAAGGCCCAATCACAGGGTGTCTACGTGTACCACGCCACCGTCGAGCTAGCCGGCGGTCGGCAATTGAAGCTGCAAGGCGAGGTGGGGTTGGTGAGGTAGGTTGTAGGTTGTGGGTTGTGGGTTGTGGGTTGTAGGTATTAAACAAACTTCAGCCTACAACCTACAACTTACAACCAAAAAAGCGTACCTTTGCGGCCTCAATTTTGAAGCTGATATGCAGAACATTAGAAACATTGCGATAATCGCACACGTTGACCACGGCAAAACCACATTAGTAGACAAAATGCTGATGGCCGGTCGCCTGTTCAAAGACCACGAAAAACCGGGTGAACTCATGCTCGACAACAACGACCTCGAGCGCGAGCGCGGCATCACCATCCTGGCCAAAAACGTGGCCATTACCTATAAAGACGTAAAAATCAACATCATCGACACCCCCGGCCACAGCGACTTTGGCGGCGAAGTAGAGCGCGTGCTCAACATGGCCGACGGCGTGTTATTGCTGGTGGATGCCTTTGAAGGCCCCATGCCCCAAACCCGCTTCGTATTGCAAAAAGCCATCCAGCTTGGGCTCAAGCCCATCGTGGTAGTCAATAAAGTTGACAAACCCAACTGTACGCCGATAGAAGCGCAAGAGGCCGTATTCGACCTCATGTTCCACCTCGACGCTACCGAAGAGCAGCTCGACTTCCCTACCCTCTTCGGCTCGGCCAAAAACGGGTGGATGAGCCAAGATTACACCAAACCTACTACCGACATCACGCCCCTGCTCGACGCGATCGTAGAGCATATCCCGGCGCCGGAAGTGAGCAAAGGCACACCCCAACTGCTCGTCACCTCCCTCGACCACTCGCCCTACATCGGGCGTATCGCCATCGGCAGGGTACACCGCGGCGAGTTGCTCAATGGCCAGCAAGTGTCGCTGATGAAAAAAGACGGCCGCATCGAGCGCAGCAAGATCAGGGGTTTATTTGTCTTCGAAGGTTTTGAAAAGAAAGAAGCCGCAAAAGTCGAGGCCGGCGAAATCTGCGCCATCGTGGGCGTCGACAATTTTGAAATCGGCGACACCATCGCCGACCCCGAAAACCCCGAAGCACTGCCCACCATCTCCATCGACGAGCCGACAATCAGCATGGTCTTTACCATCAACGACTCGCCGTTTTTCGGCCAGGAAGGCAAGTTCGTCACATCGCGCCACGTAAAAGAACGCCTCGAACGCGAGCTGGAGAAAAACCTGGCCATGCGCGTTGAAAATACGGCCTCACCCGATACCCATATCGTATTTGGCCGCGGCGTGTTACACCTTTCGGTGCTCATCGAAACGATGCGCCGCGAAGGCTACGAACTCCAGATCGGACAACCCCAGGTGATCACCAAACGCATCGACGGCGTGTTGCACGAACCGGTAGAGGAATTGAAGATCGACCTGCCCGAAGCCAACGCAGGCTCGGCGATAGATATGGTTACGCGCCGCAAAGGCATCATGCTCTCTATGACGCCCAAAAGCGACCGCGTACACCTCGAATTCGAAATACCTTCGCGCGGCATTATGGGTCTTCGCAGCCAACTGCTCACCGCCACTGCCGGCGAAGCTATTATGACGCACCGCTTCAAAGAATTCCAGCCCCACAAAGGCGACATCCCCGGCCGCATCAACGGCTCGCTGATCAGCATGGAAACCGGAGAGGCAATCCCCTACAGCATCAACAACCTGCAAGACCGCGGCTCTTTCTTCGTCGGCGCCGGCGATAATATCTACGAAGGGCAGGTAATAGGCGAAAACAGCCGCCCCGGCGACTTAGCCGTCAACCTGACCAAGACCAAAAAGCTGACGAATATGCGCGCTTCCGGCTCCGACGACAAGGTGCGCCTCATTCCGCCACGCCGCTTTTCACTCGAAGAAGCACTGGAGTATATCCAGGAAGACGAATATGTAGAAGTGACGCCCAATAGTATCCGCCTGCGCAAGATTTTGCTGAAGGATTTTGAACGCAAACGCGCCAAAAACCAGTCAATGAGCTCGGTGGATCAGGGGTGATGCCTTGATAGAGTGTGAGAGGGTGAGAGAGTGAGAGGGTGAGAATCTCCCCATATCCCACTCTCCCACCCTCTCACTCTCCCACCCTCAATCTCTGCCCTATGAATTTCCTGATCCAAACTGCCCGCCTGGCCCTCCGCCCATTCGCGCCGGAGGACGCGCCCTACCTCTTCGAGCTCAACAACGACCCCGAGGTCATCAAATACACCGGCGATTCGCCCTTCGAGAGCCAACAGGCCGCACTGGAATTTATTTTACAATACGACCAATACCAACGCTACGGCATGGGCCGCTGGACCGTGCTCGACAAAGCTACCGGAGATTACCTGGGTTGGTGCGGCCTCAAGTACATCCCCTCTCTCGACGAAGTGGATGTGGGTTATCGCTTTATGAAAAAACACTGGGGCAAAGGATATGCCACCGAAAGCGCCGCCGCCTGCCTGCAATACGGGTTTGAAAAACTCGAATTAACCCGCATCGTGGGCCGCGCGATAAAGGAGAATGTAGCCTCTGTGCGCGTATTCGAAAAAATCGGTATGCGCTTCGAAGCGGAAATTAATTTTGAGGAACACCCTGGGGTGTTGTACGTGATCCATCATCTCTGATCGTAGGGGCGCGGGCGACGGTAAACGTCGCCCCTACGCCTGCGCGTTCGGGGTGAAATTCATAGACGGGAACGGCGGCTGCTCGGGCTCGTCGATCTCGCCGTATTGCATCTCATATTTCTTCACATTATCGGCCAGGGCCTTCAGCAGGCGTTTGGCGTGTTGAGGAGTCAGAATAATACGCGCCTTCACCTTTGCCTTCGGCACATTGGGCACCATGCGGATAAAATCGACCACAAACTCGGAATGAGAATGGGCAATAATAGCCAGGTTGGAATAAATACCCTCGGCTATATCATCGGGCAATTCGATATTGAGTTGATTCGGTTGCACTTTCTTATTGTCTGACATGAGAGTTAACTTTAATGCTCCTGAAAATAGATTCACTTCGATTTTTTGGCGGGCGCCTTGTCCTTTTTGGCCGGGGCTTTAGCCTTCTTCGCCGCCTTTGCAAAAGCGCCGGGCAATTCTGCTTCGATCATAGCTTTTACCTCTTCGAGGGTAAGCAATTTGGCCTCTTCGGCGCTGACCTTTTTGCCGTCTAATTTGCCCATCTTGACATTTTCCTTGCCAAAACGGATAAAGGGCCCCCAGCGGCCGTTTTCGATAGAAATTTCGGCCTCCTCCCAGCGTTGGATGTACCGCGTCGACTCTTTTTCGATTTTGGCTTCCAATAATTCAACAGCCTGCGCGGCGCTTAGTTGCTCGAAGTTGTATTTTTTAGGCACATTCACAAATAAGTCCTTCCACTTGATGAAAGGCCCGAAGCGGCCTTTGCCTTTGGTAATGGGCAATCCCTGGTAGGTAGCCAGTGGAGCGTCTTCTTTTTCTTTTTCGCCGATCAATTCAATCGCCCGTTCGAGGCTTACTTCCAGTGGGTCTTCGCCGCGGGGCAGCGAGATATACTTGTCGTTTACTTTTACATACGGGCCGAATCGGCCGGCGCCGACGGAGACTTCCTGTCCGCGGTAATCTCCCAACACTTTGGGCAGCTTAAACAAACTCAGCGCCTCTTCAAACGTGATCGTCTCCATGTTCTGCCCCGGCTGGAGGTTGGCGTAGCGCGGTTTGGCATCGGCGCCCAGTTCCTCGGGAGTGCCGATCTGCACCACGGGTCCGCGGCGTGACAGGCGGGTGAGCAGGCTGTGTCCGGTGGCGGGGTCCTTGCCCAGGATGCGTTCGCGGCTGGGGCGATCGGCGGTAGCCAGCGTATTTTCCACCGTTTTGTGGAAGGGGTGGTAAAAATCCGCCAGCATGCGATGCCACTCCTGCTGACCGTTGGAAATATCGTCAAACTGTTTTTCAATGGCCGCCGTAAAGCGGTAGTCCATCACCTTATCGAAATGCTCGTCGAGGAAATCCGACACGGCCATGCCGAGGTCGGTGGGAAACAGGCGGTTTTTGATAGCGCCCGTATTTTCGGTTTTCGTAGCTTTGGTAATCTGTCCGTCCTTGAGCGTGAGCACCTCGTAGGGGCGCTCCACACCTTCGCGGTTTTCCTTCACCACATAACCGCGGCCTTCTTCCATTATTTTCGTAATAATCGGCGCATACGTAGACGGGCGGCCGATGCCGAGTTCTTCGAGTTTGCTCACCAGGCTTGCTTCCGTGTAGCGCGCCGGGGGGCGGGTAAAGCGCTCGGTGGCGTTCATCTCGCGCAGGGGCAGCACCTGGGCTTTAGCCAGGGGGGGCAGCATACCTGCCGTATCCTCGTCGTCGTCTTCGTCCTTCGATTCCAGGTATACCTTCAGGAAGCCGTCAAATTTGAGTACCTCGCCTTCGGCCACCAGCTTTTCGCCGGGCATCGTAGAGATGCCTATGCTCACCACCGTTTTTTCCAGCACTGCGTCGGCCATCTGAGAAGCTATCGTGCGCTTCCAGATAAGCTCGTAGAGGCGCTGTTCGTCGCGTTGGCCGGGCACAGTCTGATTTTCGATATACGTGGGGCGTATCGCCTCGTGTGCTTCCTGGGCGTTGGCCACCTTATTTTTATAATGGCGGGTATGCACGTACTTTGGGCCGTAGCTCTTCTCGATTTCCGCGGCGATACTCTGGATCGCCATCTCGCTGAGGTTCGTGGAGTCCGTACGCATATACGTAATAAAACCCGCCTCGTACAGCTTCTGCGCCACCGACATCGTGCGGTTCACCGAAAAGCCCAGCTTGCGGCTGGCTTCCTGTTGCAGCGTAGACGTCGTAAACGGCGCGGCGGGGCGGCGTTTCAGCGGTTTGAGTTCGATATCGTCGATGCGGAATGTAGCGCCTATGCAGCCCTTCAGGAATTTCTCTGCGCCTTCTTTGTTATCGAAGCGCTGGGGCGCCTCGGCGCGCAGCTCCACCAGCCGTCCTTGTTCGTTTTTCACCTCAAAAATCGCCGCAATCTTAAAAAACGGCGTCGAATCGAAGCGGGTAATCTCGCGTTCGCGCTCTACCACCAGCTTGAGGGCAACCGATTGCACGCGGCCTGCGGATAAGCCGCTTTTGATCTTCTTCCAGAGGATACCCGACAGCTCGTAGCCTACCAGTCGGTCGAGTACGCGGCGAGCCTGCTGGGCGTTCACCAGGTCGAGATCGAGTGTGCGGGGTTGTTTGATTGCGTTTTGGATAGCTGGTTTAGTAATTTCGCGAAAAGCGATACGTTTGGTGTTCCGCTCGTCGAGGCCCAGCACCTGGCAGAGGTGCCACGAAATGGCTTCGCCCTCGCGGTCTTCGTCCGTGGCGAGCCACACCTCGTCGACCTTGCCCACCCAGTCCTTGAGGTCCTTGACCACCTTGCGTTTGTCGGGAGAAACGATATATTTGGGATCAAAATTATTTTTAATATCCACCGCGTCGTCGCCTTTCTCCAAATCGCGGATATGGCCGTAGCTGGATTTGACCGTAAAATCCTTCCCCAAAAACTTTTCTATCGTCTTTGCCTTGGCCGGAGATTCCACTATCAACAGGTTCTTGGGCATAGCTCAAGGGATTTTGTTGTTTTTAAAGATGCAAAAGTATAAATTTTGTGATTGCCATGCTTTTTTTCTGTGGGGCAGTTTGGGACAGTTTGGGGCAGGGGGGCGACTTTGGGACTTTACGACTGTACGACTATACGACTGTACGACTGGGCAAAGAGGTGTAATCTTCCCGAGGCACGAGGGAAGGTGACATCTCAACCGGGCAGGGGGGCGACTTTGGGACTTTACGACTGTACGACTATACGACTGTACGACTGGGCAAAGAGGTGTAATCTTCCCGAGGCACGAGGGAAGGTGACATCTCAACCGGGCAAGGGGGGCGACTTTGGGACTTTACGACTGTAGGACTGTACGACTGTATGACTGTATGACTTTAAGACTTGGGGACTATTGGACTTTGAGACTCGCGCGAGAGGGCGACTTTCAGACTATCTGTGATCCAAGTCTTAGTGGTACTTAGTGCCCTTTGTGTCTTTGTGGTAAAAAATCGGAGTTACGTGCTGCTTTTTTTAACACAAAGACCCGAAAACCACACAAAGGCACAAAAGCAGAGCCCTTTTCAAACCTAAAGGACTTCCATTAACTGCCAAGTGCTGAGTGTTTCATTTACTGTTCACCTTAAAATAGCTAACGAGGAACAAAACCCCGACAATCACAAAAGGCAGATTAATCATCGCGATCACTTGGAAAGCCACAAGCGCAGAGCCGGTGCGGGCAAAATTCATCTGATAAATAAACGGCGCGGTAGCCAGTGCGATAAAAAGAAAAAGGAAACCGCCGGCACGTTCGTTGAACCAGGCCAATAGCAGGGCCAAAGCCAGCACAATAGAAGGAATCATATGTTTACCGAAAGCCCCGAGTTTTTCGAGCAGCGAACCGCTGCCGTCAAAAGCATCAAGGGCAAACAGGCTGACAAAGAGAATGGCTGCAATACACAAAATGCGCGCGATCCAGCCGGGTTTAGTAGTGGGTTTCATAAGGCATAATTTTTACATAGTTAAAAGGAATTTCAGGAAGTTTGCAATGACAATAATCAATACCCGCTTTGTACAGTTTTCCCGGATATCCGTATCTTTCCCACCACAACCAAGCCATATGTCAAGCTCCAGATCGCTTCAATACTTTTTGCTTCTGAGCGGGTTACACCTTATCAGCCTGCTATTATTGCCATTACAGGTAGCCCACTACACCAAGCCGCTGCTGTTGCCGCTGCTACTCCTGGCCGCCTGGCACGTTCCTGGATTGCCCCTCAGAAACTGGCTTATCGCTGCCCTCTTCTTCTCCTGGATTGGCGACATCGTATTGATCTTTGGCGACAAAGGCGAGCTATTCTTCATCTCCGGTTTAGTCGCCTTTCTCATCGCCCACCTCTGTTACATCGTCCTCTTTCATCGATCCGCTGCCAAATTACCCCAAATAAAAAAACAGCCCTGGTGGGCCTGGGTATTGCTGCCCGTCTATTTGGTCGGATTAATGGCCTTACTATTTCCGCATTTAGGCGAGCTCAAAATCCCTGTACTCGTCTACGGCATCGTCATCTGCACCATGTTGGCCGCGGCTATCCGGGGTTGGTCGCATTGGTCCTCTCCTACTGCCGGCTGGATCGTAGTCGGCGCCCTCTCCTTCATCTTATCCGACAGCCTTTTGGCCATCAACAAATTCTACATGCCCCTGCCGCAGGCGCCATTTTTTATTATGATTACGTATTTGTTTGCGCAATACGGTATTGTTCGGGGAGTGACGGGGAGGTTGTAGGTTGTAGGTTGTAGGTTGTAGGTTGTAGGTTGTCGGTTTGCGTTGTCGGTTTGCTAAATGTACTGGCTGCTTTAGCTGCCAGAAA
>Ga0209573_1005232_pt1 | contig 11872 bp, 9 predicted proteins | sample TNRBio252014_DNA_FD_185870 | JGI IMG/M metagenome (GOLD analysis project Ga0209573, IMG submission 185870) | Wastewater treatment Type I Accumulibacter community from EBPR Bioreactor in Madison, WI, USA - TNR Reactor_6/25/2014_ DNA (SPAdes)... | ecosystem: Engineered > Bioreactor > EBPR >...
CGGCCCCGGCGCCACCGCGGTCGGCCCCAGCCAGGGCGACCCCCGGACCGGCGAGATCCTGCGCGGCGCGGCCATCATCCCCGAGAACTGGGTGCGGTTCGACGCCTTGGCGAACTACGACCAGCAGCTTCGCGCCCCCGCCCCAAGCGCGCTGCCGGGCGAGTTCGCGCCGCGCTGGATGCAATGCACCTACGCTGCCGACGCCCTCGAGCAGACCGCCTTCGGGCTGGACCTGCTGAGCGAACGCGGTCAGTTCGAACCGCGCTCCCCCGAGGCCCGGCGCTATGTCGAAGCCGGGCTGAAGGCGGTGGTGGTCCATGAGGTGGGGCATGCCCTGGGCCTGCGCCACAACTTCAAGGCCAGCACCGGCATCACGCAGGCGCAGCTGCGCGACCCGGCCTTCACCGCCGCGCGGGGCATCTCCAACTCGGTGATGGACTACAACGCGACCAACCTGCCGCTGGACGGCGAGCGCGTGGCCGACTACTTCCAGCCCACCTTGGGCCACTACGACTACTGGGCCATCGAGTACGGCTACCGGCCGTTTGCGCCGGACGAGGAGACCGCGGCGCTCGAACGCCTGGCGCGGCAGAGCGAATCCGACCCCGCGCTCGCCTATGCGCCCGACGAGGACGTGCCGGCCGGCGACCCGTCGGTCAACCGCTTCGACCTCGGCGACGACCCGCTGGCCTTCGCCGGCCGGCAGCTGGTGCTGGCGCGTGAGCTGTGGTCGCGTGTGGCCCGGCGCACGCTGGACCCCAACGACGACCTGACCCTTTATCGCCGCGTGCTGCAGCGCGGGCTTTCCCGTATCGAGCAGTCGGTGCCGCTGCTGACCCGTTACGTGGGCGGCGTGCAGACACTGCGGGCCCATGCCGGGGCCGGCAAGCCCCTGATCACGCCGGTGCCGGCCGCGCGGCAGCGCGAGGCGCTGGAGTTGCTGCTGTCACAGGTGTTTGCCAGTTCCAGCTTCCGCTTCGACCCGGCGTTCATGTCGCGCCTGGGCAGCGACAAGCTGGACTGGCGAACCGCCAGCAGCGACTTCAGCCTGGCCGGCGCGGTGCTGGGCCTGCAGCGGCCGGCGCTGGACACGCTGATGTCCGACAGCCTGGCCGCACGCCTTGCCGACGCCGAGGTCAAGGTGGCCGAACCGGCGCGGCTTCTCAGCTACGCCGAGGTGCAGGGCCGCCTGCGCGAGGCGGTGTGGGCCGAGCTGAAGACGGCCTCGAAGTCCGGCGACATCGACAGCCTGCGCCGCAACCTGCAGCGCGAACACCTCAAGCGCCTGACCGCCGGACTGCTGAGGCCGACACCGACGCAGGCGGCCGACGTGCGCTCGGTACACCGGCAGGAAGCGCTGGCGCTCGAAGCTGCACTGCGTGCAGCACTCTCGGGCAAAGGATGGAACGCGACCACGCGTGCCCACCTGGCCGACGCACAGGCCAGCCTGGCGGACGCGATGCGCTCCATGGTGGTGCGCCAGCAGCCTTGAGCGCGGCGGATCAGGCGCGCGGCCAGGGCGGCGCAGCGGCAGGGACGACGCACCTGCTGTACCTGCATGGGTTCCGTTCGTCGCCGCGTTCGTTCAAGGCCCGGCGGCTCGAACAATGGCTGGCCCGGCACCAGCCGATGCTGCACTGGTGGTGCCCGCAGCTGCCGCCCTCGCCGCGCGAGGCGATGGCGCTGGTCGAATCGGGCATCGCGGGTTGGCCGGCCTCGCATATGGCCGTGGTCGGCAGCTCGCTGGGTGGCTACTACGCGGCCTGGCTGGCCGAGCGCCACGGCTGCCCGGCGGTGCTGATCAACCCGGCCGTGCAGCCGGCGCGCGACCTCGTACGCCACATCGGCGAGCAGGCCAGCTGGCACGACCCGGTCGAGCGCTTCTTCTTCCACCCCGGTTTCGTCGACGAACTGCGTGCGCTGGAGGCCGGGCCGTTCCGGCCCGACGGTTCGCGCGCCCGGGCCCGGCTGGCGATCGTCGCCAAGGGCGACGAGCTGCTGGACTGGCGCGAGATGGCCGCGCGCTGCGCCGGCGCCGAGCTGCGCCTGGTCGACGGCAGCGACCATGCGCTGAGCGACTTCGACCAGCACCTGCCGCGGCTGCTGCAGTTCCTGGGCTTGCAGGACCGCGGGTAAATCCCAGCCACCGATCGGCAGGCTTGCGCGGTCCGATCAACAAAAAGTCGTCGAACCCCCGCTATGGTGGCGGACCTGCCCAGCCACGACGAGGAGTCCTCGATGCCTTGCCCGCCCCGACCGCGGTTCGCCGCCCTGGCCTTTTTGTCCGCGTTGTGCGCCGCGCCGGGCCTGGCACCGCTGGCGAGCGCCGGCACGGTCACCGTGGTGACCTCGTTCCCCAAGGAGCTGACCCAGGCCTACAAGACGGCTTTCGAGAAGGCCCAACCGGGGATCAAGCTCGAGATCCTGAACAAGAACACGGTGCAGGGCATCGCCTACGTGCGCGAGCTGCCCGCCGGCCAGCGGCCCGACATCTTCTGGGCCTCCGCGCCCGACGCCTTCGAGGTGCTGGCCGGGCTGAAGCTGCTCGACAACGTATCGGCGCTGGCCAACAGGAGCGCGCCGGCCAAGGTCGGGGCCTACCCGATCAACAGCCCCGAGGGCCTGTACCTGGGCCAGGCGCTGGCCGGCTACGGCCTGATGTGGAACACACGCTACATGGCGGCGCACAAGCTGCCGCCCCCCAGGCAGTGGGCCGACCTGGTCAAGCCGGTGTACTTCGGGCATGTGGCCACCAGTTCGCCGTCGCGCTCGGGCACCACGCACCTGACGGTGGAGACCCTGCTGCAGGGAGAAGGCTGGAACAAGGGCTGGACCCAGCTGCTGCAGATCGCCGGCAACTGCGCCGCGGTCACCGAGCGCAGCTTCGGCGTGCCTGACGGCGTCAACAACGGGCAGTTCGGCATCGGCCTGGTGATCGACTTCTTCGGCCTGGCGGGCAAGTACAGCGGCTTCCCGGTGGAGTTCGCCTACCCGGACGTGACCGCCGTGGTGCCGGCCAACATCGGCCTGGTCGCCGGCGGCCGCAATGCAGACGAAGCGAGGAAGTTCATCGCCTACACGGTGAGCCTGGAGGGACAGCAGCTGCTCTACGACCCCAAGATCTCGCGCCTGCCCATCCTGCCACCCGAGCAGATGGGGGGCAAGACGCCGCAGGGCTACCCCAACCCGTTCGAGATCGCCCGGCGCGCCAAGGTGCAGTTCGACTCCGACCTCTCGGAGTCGCGCTACAACGTGGTCTCGGCGCTGTTCGACCAGACCATCACCTTCCGCCTGAAGGAGCTGCAGGCGGCCACGCGGGCCATCCATGACGCCGACGCGGCGCTGGCGAAGAAGCCCGACGCTCGGGCCGCCGCGCTGCTGAAGGAGGCGCGCGAAGCCGCGTTCTCGCCGGTCGTCGACGCCGCCAAGGTGACCGACAAGGAGTTCCTGGCCGTCTTCGCCGCCAGCAAGAAGGACGCCGCGGTCAACAAGCGCGTCACCGCGCTGGAAGACCACTGGAACCGCAGCGCACGGCAGAACTACGAGCGCGCCAAGGCCCTGGCCGAGCAGGCCCTGGCCCAGGCCAGGTAAGCGGCGCGGCCCTGTGGCGCACCGCAGGGGTCGGCCGGGCCGCGTCCTCGGGAACCACGGCATGACCCCTTCGACAGCCCCCGCCGCGGGGCCAGCGGCCGGGCCGCACGCGGGCCGGGCCGGTGCGTGGCGCGCGGTGGGCCCAGGTGTCTGGCTGGCCGGCGCGCTGGTGCTGACCTTCCTGCTGGCCTTCCTGGTGCTGCCGGTGGCCCGGGTGTTCTACACCGCCTTCGTCGAGTCCGATGGCGCGCCCACACTGGGTCACTTCGCTGCCTTCTTCTCGCAGGGGCTGATGCAGGAGGCCTTCTTCAACAGCCTCTACGTGGCGGTGATGTCGGCCTTGTTCGCCGCCCTGATCGCGGTGCCGCTGGCCTACTTCACCGTGCGTTTCGACTTCCGTGGCGCACTGCTGATCCAGACCCTGGGCGTGCTGCCGCTGATCATGCCGCCCTTCGTGGGCGCGGTGGCCCTGCAGCTGATCTTCGGGCGCTCGGGCTCGGTCAACCTGCTGCTGGGCGAATGGACCGGCGTCACGCTGCCGATCATGGAGGGGCTCAACGGCGTCATCTTCGTCGAGGCCATCCACTACTTCCCGTTCATCCTGATGAACCTCACGGTCGCGTTGCGCAACATCGACGGCGCGATGGAGGAAGCGGCGCTGAACCTCGGCTGCCGCGGCTGGCGCCTGTTCAGTCGCGTGATCTTCCCGCTGGCCCTGCCCGGCTTCGTGGCCGGCGCGTCGCTGGTGTTCGTCAAGGTCTTCGACGACCTGGGCACGCCGCTGGTGCTGGGCCAGACCAACCTGCTGGCGCCGCAGGCCTACCTGCGCATCACCCAGGTCGGGCTGGAGGACCCGATGGGCTACGTCATCAGCGTGATCATGATCGTGTTCTCGATCGCGGCGATGGCGCTGTCTGCGCGGGTGCTGCACGGCAAGGACTACGCCACCACGCAGAAGGGCGGCGGCAGCCTGCAGCGCCGCGCGCTCACGCCGGCGGGTTCGCTCGCCGCCTACGCCTGGATCGTCGCCGTGCTGCTGGTCGTGCTGTCGCCGCACCTGGGTGTGCTGCTGCTGAGCCTGGCCAAGGTGTGGAGCTTCTCGCCGCTGCCCGATGCCTACACGCTCGAGCACTACGCGACCGTGTTCCACGACGGCAGCGGCATGATCCGGAACACGCTGCTGTACTGCGGGCTGGCGGCCGGCATCGACGTGCTGCTGGGGGTCACCATCGCCTACCTGATGCTGCGCACGCGGCTGCCGGCGCGCCAGTGGCTGGACTGGATCGCCACCGCCTCGCTGGCGGTGCCCGGCATCGTGCTGGCCATCGGCTACCTGCGGCTGTACAAGGGCGTGACCCTGCCCGGCAGCGAACTGCTGATCACCGGCACCTGGGTGATGATCATGCTGGCCTACGCCGTGCGCCGGCTGCCCTACGCACTGCGCAGTTGCGTGGCGGCCCTGCAGCAGCTGCACCCGTCGCTGGAGGAGGCCGCCGAGAACCTGGGTGCGACGCCGCTGCGCAGCATCCGCCGCGTCGTCGTGCCCCTGATGGCGGGCGGCATCCTGGCCGGTTTCGTCACCAGCTTCATCACCGCCGCGGTCGAGTTGTCGGCCACCCTGCTGCTGACCTCGGCCGAGAGCCAGGCACCGATGAGCTACGGCATCTACCTGTACATGCAGAGCGTGGCCGGCCGCGGGCCTGGCGCCGCGCTGGGCGTGCTGGCCATCGTCGTGGTGGCCGTGGGCACCTACCTGTCACACGTCGTGGTGGAGCGCACGCACAGTCGCTTCCAGCCCGCTGCCAAGGACGCCGTCGCATGAAGAGAGTCAGTGTGCAGTGCCGCCAGCTGCGGCTCGCCTACGGCCCGAGCGAGGTGCTCAAGGGCGTCGACCTCGACGTCGCAGCGGGCGAGTTCTTTGCCCTGCTCGGGCCCTCGGGGTCGGGCAAGAGCACGCTGCTGCGCCTGATCGCCGGCTTCGCCCGGCACCACAGCGGCGAGCTGCTGATCGACGGCGTCGACGTCTCGGCCAAGGCGCCCTGGGAGCGCAACGTGGGCATGGTGTTCCAGAGCTATGCGCTGTGGCCCCACCTCTCGGTGTGGGACAACGTCGCCTTCGGCCTGGTGGAACGCAGGACCGACAAGGCCACGCTGCGGCAGAAGGTGGGTGCGGCGCTGGAGCTGGTCGGCCTGTCGGCCTACGCCCAGCGCCGGCCCAACCAGCTCTCGGGCGGCCAGCAGCAGCGCGTGGCGCTGGCCCGCACCATCGTCATCGAGCCGCAGTTGCTGCTGCTCGACGAGCCGCTGAGCAACCTGGACAAGACGCTGCGCGTGCAGATGCGCCAGGAGCTGCTGGCCATGCAGCGCCGGCTGGGCCTGACCACGGTGTTCGTCACGCACGACCAGGAGGAGGCCATGACCACGGCCGACCGCATGGCCGTGCTCGACGGCGGCGTCGTGCAGCAGGTGGGCACACCCACCACCTTGTACGACAGCCCGGCGAACGCCTTCGTGGCCAGCTTTGTCGGCACCATGAACCTGCTGCCAGGCCGCCTGCTGGGCCGCGACCCGCAGGGCCTCAGGCTGGATGTGGACGGCGTGGGTGAGTGGACGCTGCCGCTCGCGGACGCGGCCTCCCCGACAGACGGCGGGGTCCAGCTGCGGGTCAGCTTCCGTCCGCATGCGCTGCGCCTGGAACCCGCCGGGGCGCCGCGGGATGCCCGCCACCTCTGGATGCCCGGCACCGTGGAAGCAGCCGAGTTCGTCGGCGAGTTCACGCGCTACCGGGTGCGCGTCGGCACGCAGGCGCTGGCGGTCGACCAGGCGCACCAGGCCGGCCGGCAGGGTTTCCCCGTGGGTGGCGCGGTAAGCCTGGCGCTGGACACCTCGCAGGTGCGGCTGCTGGCCGATTGAGGCGGCGGCCGCGCCGGGTGGCGCACCCCCCGCCCTGGGGTCGCCCGTGCCGCGGCACCGCGGAGCGGTAGGCGACAATCCCGCGCGTGACCTACGCCCTGTTCGACGACGCCGGCAAGTTCCTCGCCGGCCGCGTGATGTCCGAAGCCGAGAGCTCGTTGCAGGTCGAGCTCGACTCGGGCAAGCGCGTGAAGGTGAAGGCCGCCAATGTGCTGCTGCGTTTCGAGCGCCCGGCGCCGGCGGAGCTGATCTCGTCGGCGCGCAGCCTGGCCGGGCAGATCGAGCTCGAGCTCGCCTGGGAGTTCGCCCCCGAGGAGGAGTTCGGCTTCGCCGACCTGGCGCGCGACTACTTCGATGCGCAGGCCGGGGCCGACAAGCAGGCGGCAGCGCTGTTCCGCCTGTTCGAGGCGCCGCACTACTTCCGCCGAGTCGGCAAGGGGCGTTTCCGCAAGGCGCCCGAGGAGACGGTCAAGGCCGCACTGCTCGGCCTGGAACGCAAGAAGCAGCTGGCCGCCACCATAGAGCAGTGGGCAGCCGGGCTGGCGGCGGGTACCTGCCCCGACGGCATCCGCCAGCAGCTCTTCCGGGTGCTGTTCAAGCCGGACCGCAACGGCCCGGAATACAAGGCCGTGGTCGAGGCCGCACGGCGCACGCAGCGCTCGCCGCTGGACCTGCTGCGCAGCGCCGGCGCGATCGACAGCCCCTACCAGTTCCACTGGCGGCGCTTCCTCTACGAGCAGTTCCCGCGCGGCGCGGGGTTCCCGCCGCTGGACGCGCCACCGGTGGCCGAAGCGCTGCCGCTGGCCGCGGTGCAGGCGTTTTCGATCGACGACTCGGCCACCACCGAGATCGACGACGCCCTCTCGGTGCAGGGCCTGGGCAGCGGCACGGTGGTGCTGGGCATCCACATCGCGGCGCCGGGGCTGGCCTTGCTGCCGGGCTCGGCGTTGGACCTGGTGGCGCGCGAGCGCCTGTCCACGGTCTACATGCCGGGCTGGAAGATCACCATGCTTCCCGACGCCGTCGTGCAGGCCTACACCCTGACCGAGGGCCGCGACTGCCCGGCACTGAGCCTGTACACCCGCTTCGACGAGTCCAGCCTCGAATGGCTGGGCGCCGAGACCCGCATCGAGCGTGTGCCCATCGTCGCCAACCTGCGGCATGACCGGCTCGACGACGTGGTCACCGAGGCCTGCCTCGGCGGCGAGGCAAAGGCCGACTACGCCTTCGCGGCCGAGCTGGCCTTCGCCTGGCGGCTGGCCAAGGCGCTCAAGTCCCGGCGCGAGCAGGTGCGCGGCAAGCCCGAGACCTTCAACCGGCCGGACTACACCTTCAGGCTGGTCGGTGCGGCAGGCCCGGCCGGCGAGCCCAGCGGGGACGAGGACGTTCAGATCGGCACGCGGCGGCGCGGCGCGCCTCTGGACCTTATCGTGGCCGAGGCCATGATCCTCGCCAACAGCCACTGGGGCGGCTGGCTGGCCACGCATGGCGTGCCGGGCATCTACCGCAGCCAGGCCAGCCTGCTGCCGGGCATCAAGGTGCGAATGGGCACCAGACCGCTGCCACACGCCGGCATGGGGGTCGCGCAGTACACCTGGGCCACCTCGCCGCTGCGGCGCTACGTCGACCTCGTGAACCAGTGGCAGATCATCGCCTGTGTCCGCCATGGCCGCACCGCCGCGCTGGCGGCGCCCTTCAAGGCCAGGGATGCGCAGCTGTTCTCCATCATCTCGGGATTCGACGCCGCCTACACCGCGTACAACGACTTCCAGCACGCGATCGAGCGCTTCTGGACGCTGCGCTGGATCGAGCAGCAAGGCCTGGGCGAGCTCGATGCCACCGTCATGAAGGACGGCCTGGTGCGCGCCGAGCAGCTGCCGCTGGTGTTCCGCGTGCCGGGAACCGAGGGCATGCCGCGCGGCACACGTGTACGCGCACGGCTCGACGGCCGTGACCTGTTGACGCTGGAGCAGCACGCGTCGCTGGTCGGCCGCATCGAAGAGTCCCGACCGGGCACCGCCGGCGGGGGCGACGAGGACGAGCGCGACGATACGGCCGACGACGCTGCGCTGGCCGGGCCGCTGACGCTGGCCATCGACCTGGCCGCCGACGCCGAAGGCGACACCGGAGTCGGCGAGGCTGTTGCCGGCACCCCGGCCGATGAACCGCCGCTCGCCTGACCCCAGACGCAGCCGCAGCCGTCGGCGGCGCCGGCCGCCGATCACGCTGCAGGGCGCGTTGACGTTTTCCATCGCCTTGCACGCGCTGCTGCTGATCTTCCGCTTCGTCGACCCGGAGGGCTTCGAGCGCGCCTTCCGCGACGTGCCTCTGGACGTCATCCTGGTCAATGCCCGCTCCGACGACCCCCCGGTGGTGGCGCAGGCCATCGCGCAGGCCAACCTTGCGGGCGGTGGCAACCTCGACAAGGGGCGCGCCATGTCGCCACTGCCTGCGCATGCCACGGCCGAGCTCGGCGACGCACCCGACGAGGCCAGGCGCCGCATCGACCAGCTGCAGGACCAGCAGCAGCAGTTGCTGGCCCAGATCCGCCGCGAGCTGGCCCTGCTGCCGCCGCCGGACCCGGTGCGCGACGCCGGCCGGCCACAGGAGACCGAGCAGGACGAGCGACGCCGCCAGCTGCTGCGCCTGCTGGCCGAGATCGAGAAGCGCATCAACGACGAGAACGCCCGGCCCAAGAAGCGCTACATCAGCCCGGCCACGCGGGAGGAGGTGTTCGCGCTGTACTACGACGCCCTGCGCCGCAAGATCGAGGAGCGCGGCACACGAGACTTCCCCGAGCACCAGGGGCGCAAGCTCTACGGCGAGCTGACGATGAACGTCACCGTCGATGCCGTCGGCCGGGTCGTCGAAGCCGAGATCATCCGGCCGTCGAAATCCAGGCTGCTCGACCAGCGCGCATTGGCCATCGTGCGGGCGGCCTCGCCGTTCGGCCACTTCACGCCGGCAATGCGACGCAATGCAGACCAGCTGGTCGTGACCTCGCGCTTTCGCTTCACGCGCGAAGACGGTCTGGAAACCAGCCTGAGCAGCCGCTGAACCCCATGTCCACCCCCGACCGCTACGCCGTGCTGGGCCACCCGGTGGCGCACAGCCGTTCGCCCTGGATCCATGCCGAGTTCGCCCGCCTGACCGGCGAAGCCGTCGACTATGGCCGCGTGGAATGCCCGCTCGATGGCTTCGAGGCCGGCGTGCGCGCGTTCCGCGACGCGGGCGGGCACGGCTGCAACGTCACCGTGCCTTTCAAGCATCAGGCCTGGGCGCTGGCCGCCAGGCGCAGCGCGCGTGCCGACCAGGCCGGCGCCGCCAACGTGCTGCGCTTCGACAGCGAGGGCTGGTTCGCCGACAACACCGACGGCATCGGCCTGGTGCGCGACATCGAGGTCCACGCCGGCGCCGCGATTGCCGGCCGCAGCGTGCTGCTGGTCGGGGCGGGCGGCGCGGCCGCCGGCGTGCTGGGCCCGCTGCTGCAGGCCGGGGCACGCCGGCTGGTCGTCGTCAACCGGGGGCCTGAACGGGCACAGGCGCTGGTCGCCCGCCACGTCACGCTGGCCGGCGAGTGCGGCGCCACGCTGGTGCAGCGGCCGCTGCAGGACCCGGGTGCCGGCTACGACATCGTCGTCAACGCCACCGCCAGCAGCCTGCAGGGTGCACCGCCTCCGGTGGGCGCAGAAGTCTTCGCGCCGGCCGGCCTGGCGGTCGACCTCATGTACGGCGCCACCGTCGCGCCGTTCCTGCGCCTCGCCGAAGGCGCCGGCGCACGGGCAAGGGACGGGCTGGGCATGCTGGTCGAGCAGGCTGCGGAGGCGTTCTTCGTCTGGCGAGGCGTGCGCCCGCCGACGGCGCCCGTGCTGGCGGCCTTGCGCCTGCAGGTGGACGGCGGCCGGTGAACCGAACCAGGATGCTGTGGCGGCGCCTGCTGTCGCTGCTGGCCTTGCTGGCGCTGGCGGTGATCAGCCTGCAGCTGTACTTCCTCGCCCGGATCGCGCTCATGTCCCTGGTCGACCCCGCGTCGACGAGCTTTCAGCGCAGCGAGGCGGCGCGGCTGGCCCTGACGCCCGGCCTGCGTTGGCGCTGGCGCCAGGAGTGGGTGGACCTGGACCGGCTGCCGACCTCGGTGATGCGTGCCGTGCTGGCCAGCGAGGATGCCGGCTTCGTCGAGCACTCGGGGGTCGAGTGGGAAGCCATCGAAAAAGCCTGGCAGCGAAATCGGCAGGCCGAGGAACGCGCCGAGCGTGCGGCGCGCACCCATCCCGCGCGTGCCCGCCCGGCGCGCCTGCGCGGCGGCTCCACGGTCACCCAGCAACTGGCCAAGAACCTGCTGCTGTCCGGCGAGCGCACGCTCGCGCGCAAGGGGCAGGAACTGCTGCTGACCTGGATGCTCGAGGCCCTGCTGAGCAAGCGACGCATCCTCGAGATCTACCTCAACCATGTCGAGTGGGGCGAAGGCGTGTTCGGCGTGCAGGCCGCCGCGCAGCACTACTTCGGGATCGACGCCACGCGCCTGAGCGCCGAGCAGGCGGCCCGCCTGGCCGTCATGCTGCCCGCCCCCAAGCGCTTCGAGAAGCGGCCGCAGTCGGCCTATGTGCTGGAGCGTGCGGCGACCATCCTGGCGCGCATGCCGGCGGTGGCAGTGCCGTGAGGGCGAGATGAACGATTCCGGGCACGAGATTGCCGTTGAAGCGGCCCGCCTCGTCGTCGACGAAGGCATGGACATCACGTCGGCCAAGCACAAGGCGGCCCGAAACCTCGGCCGGCGCTCCGGCCGAACGGGCGAGCTGCCCAGCAACGAAGCGGTGGAGGACGAGGTACGCGCTCACATCGAGATCTTCTGCGCCGACACCCAGCCGGCCGAGCTGCGTGCCCTGCGGAGCCTGGCCCTGAGCTGGATGGACCGCCTCGAGCCCTTGCGCCCGCACCTGGCCGGCGCGGCCTGGCGGGGCACCGCGACGCGCCTGTCGCCGCTCGTCATCGACCTCTACTGCGACGATCCCAAGGCGGCCGAGCTGGCCTTGATCGACCGCCGCATCGACTACGACCTCGGTCCGCAGCCGGCCGCGGACGACTCGCGCAGCGTGCTGCGGGTGGCCAGCCGCTGCGCGGCGCTCGGCGAGACCGTGACGCTGCACCTCGTGGTGCACGACCTCGACGAGCTCCGGGGTGCGCTGCGCCCCGACAGCCGTGGCCGCAGTTGGCGCGGCGATGCGCAGGCCCTGCGGCGACTGCTTTCGGAGGACCCGGCGTGAACCGGCGGCGCCTGGCCTTGGTCGCCGCCGGACTGGGCGCCGCAATCGCCGGTGCCCTGTGGTCCTGGCGGCGGCAGACCGGCGACCCGGAGGCGGCCGGGTTG
>Ga0209573_1005233_pt1 | contig 11870 bp, 9 predicted proteins | sample TNRBio252014_DNA_FD_185870 | JGI IMG/M metagenome (GOLD analysis project Ga0209573, IMG submission 185870) | Wastewater treatment Type I Accumulibacter community from EBPR Bioreactor in Madison, WI, USA - TNR Reactor_6/25/2014_ DNA (SPAdes)... | ecosystem: Engineered > Bioreactor > EBPR >...
GCAGGGGGTGGAGGCGATTGTGATGACAGCCAGCGGATGCGGAGTGATGGTCAAGGAATATGGGACAATCCTTAAACACGACCCGGAGTATGCCGCGAAGGCGGCACGCATCAGTGGGCTTACCCGAGATCTGGGAGAAATCCTGCGCCATGAAGATCTGGGTGTATTTTCTGGAATTGGGGAAGGTATCCGTGTAGCCTATCAATCATCCTGCACCTCCCAGCATGGACAAAAGCTGTCTGGAGTGGTGGAAGCCATTCTGCAGAATTGCGGTTATACCTTGACCCGGGTTGCGGACACGCATTTGTGCTGCGGAGCGGCGGGTACCTATACCCTGTTGCAGCCGGAGTGGTCGCAGAAACTGCTGGATAATAAACTGGATGCACTGCAACAGGATGCAGCCGAATTCATCGCAACCGCCAATATTGGCTGCAAGCTCCACCTGGAAAGTGCGGCACGTTTGCCAGTGAAGCACTGGATTGAACTATTGCACCCTTCTCCCTAACAAGGGGCGACTGGAAGTGGTGAAAAAAGTTAAAATGTCGTTATTATTTAATCGCAACCCGCAAGGAGTATAGCCATGGCAATAAAATCGTTCCATCCCCCGCAACGTATTCTGATGGGTCCCGGACCTTCAGATGTAAGCCCACGTGTACTGGAGGCAATGTCCCGTCCTACTCTCGGCCATCTTGATCCAGTCTTTGTGAGCATGATGGACGAAATGAAAGAGCTGCTGAAATATGCGTTCCAGACCAAAAATGAGCTGACCATGCCTGTTTCCGCTCCAGGCTCGGCTGGGATGGAAGCTTGTTTCGTCAACCTGGTGGAACCGGGTGACAAGGTCATTGTTTGCCAGAACGGCGTGTTTGGTGGCCGCATGAAAGAAAATGTGGAACGCTGCGGCGGGATTGCAGTCATGGTACAGGACGATTGGGGACGTGCAGTGGATCTGCAAAAGGTGGAAGACGCCCTCAAGGCTAATCCTGATACCAAAGTGGTAGCTTTCGTGCACGCCGAAACTTCAACCGGTGCGCAGTCCGACGCAAAAAATCTGGTGGCGCTTGCACACAAGCATGGCTGTCTGACTATTGTGGATGCCGTTACTTCATTGGCTGGATCGCCGCTCAAGGTGGATGAATGGGCAATTGATGCCATATATTCCGGGACGCAAAAGTGTCTGTCCTGCACCCCGGGGCTTTCGCCGGTCAGTTTCGGTGAGCGCGCACTGGAAAAGATCAAAAATCGCAAGAATAAAGTACAAAGCTGGTTCCTGGATCTGAATCTGGTCATGAGCTACTGGGGCGGTTCAACCAAGCGCGCATATCATCACACTGCACCCATCAACTCGTTGTATGGCCTGCATGAGGCACTGGTTATCCTGCAGGAAGAAGGCCTGGAAAACTCATGGGCCCGTCATCAAAAAAATCACCTTGCCCTGCGCGCCGGACTGGAAGCCATGGGGTTGAATTTTGTGGTTCCGGAATCGGAACGCCTGCCTCAGCTGAATGCTCTGACCATTCCGGAGGGAGTGGATGATGCTCTGGTGCGGGCCACTCTTCTGAATGATTACCAGTTGGAAATTGGAGCAGGCCTGGGAGTAATGGCCGGAAAGGTGTGGCGTATAGGGTTGATGGGTCATGCCAGCAACAAGCGCAATATTCTGGTATGTCTCGGTGCGCTGGATGATGTGCTGGGCAGGGTGAAAGCACCGGTTCAGCTTGGTGTGGCTGTGGCTGCAGCGCAGAAAGTGCTGGAAAATTGATAATTACTTTGTATTGGCAGGAAGGGTGCATGGGCCGGTCATAGTACCGAATGGGCACCATGGATCAGGCAGCGCAGCCATCTGTAAAATGGTTGCGCTGTTTTTTTTGGAGCGGAAGCCAGGAAGGTAAGCATGCACCCTATGCCGGAATGGAGGGTAACTGTCAGATAGTGTTTTTTTGTGCATGAATAATTCCCGCTTCACACAGACAATGCAGGCTGGATGATTTTCAGCCTGGGATTTCAATATTTGTCGCAGCTATTCAGAACGGTCGAATCAGCGTCCGTCTTTTTGGTGTTGTTTGTAGTACACGGCTTGATGGTATGTATCCCTTTGCCGGGTATGGATTTACAAACCTGACTGGAAGTCTGGGGTTACTGTAATGAGAAACCATTAGTTAAAGGAGAATTGCTGCCGCAACCTTGCGATCTTCGCTCATCAGGATGTTGTAAGTGCGGCAGGCTGCCGGGGTGTCCATGCTCTCCACTCCGATTCCGGCCGCTGTCAATTGATGGTACAGACGGGGGTGCGGGAATCGTTGTCTGGGGCCGGTTCCAAGCAGTATGATTTCTGGCCGGATTGCCAGAAGATAGGCAAAATGGATTTCGGTCAATGCATCGAAGTCTTGCGGGTTCCAGTCATTGAACACCTGTTCTGGTGTGACCACTATGGGCTGACTGAAACATTGTCCGTTGACCGTGACATAGCCAGCACCGCAGGCGGTAAAAATATTCTGGTTTATGCTGGTATTGAGATGAAGCTTCACGCGGGTTCTCCGTTTGCTGGATTTGCTGACCGGGGTGTGCTCGGTTAGAATCACGCCCTTTGCAATCAGTAATTTCAAGGGTGGCGAGTGCATACATGGCGCTTTTTGAAATTCTACCATCAGGCGGATCATAGTCACAGTTCAGGTGCAACAGATTGAGAGAACGAATTGATACAAATTGAAAATGCAGGCATGGAAACGGTGCTTCCTGTTCTGAAATCCAACAAGCTGGCCAGTGTTTGTTATGACATCCGCGGTCCCGTCATGGCGCGTGCCAAGCAAATGGAAGAAGATGGCCACCGGATCATGAAGCTGAATATCGGCAATCTTGCATCGTTTGGTTTTGAAGCACCGGAAGAAATTCAGCAAGACGTAATACACAATCTGCCTAACGCTTCGGGCTATTCTGATTCAAAAGGGCTTTTTGCCGCACGCAAAGCCATCATGCACTATGCACAGCAAAAAAATATCGCCGGTGTGGGGATGGAGGATATTTTTATCGGTAATGGTGCGTCCGAATTGATTGTGATGTCCATGCAGGGGTTGCTGAATACTGGCGACGAGGTGCTGGTGCCGGCTCCGGATTATCCGTTGTGGACGGCAGCGGTTACCCTGGCGGGCGGCAAGCCGCGTCATTATTTGTGCGATGAACAAAGTGACTGGCTGCCAGATTTGGCAGATATCAGAAAAAAAATTACTCCCAACACGCGCGCCATTGTGTTGATCAACCCGAATAATCCGACGGGTGCGATTTATTCAGATTCGTTGCTGCAGGAGATTATTGAGATTGCGCGAAATAGTAATCTGATCATTTTTTCCGATGAAATTTATGACAAGGTCATTTATGACGGCCAGAGTCATACATCCATTGCTTCCATGGCAGATGATGTGCTGTTTGTCACGTTTAATGGCCTGTCGAAAAATTACAGGGCTTGTGGATATCGTGCCGGCTGGATGATTGTTTCCGGGAAGAAGAAGCATGCTCAGGATTATATTGATGGGCTGGGTATTCTTGCTTCGATGCGGTTGTGTTCAAACGTACCCGGGCAGTTTGCCATTCAGACCGCACTTGGGGGATATCAGAGCATTAATGATCTGGTTGCCCCTTCCGGACGGTTATGCAAGCAGCGGGACCTTGCATATCAGTTGCTGACGGATATTCCCGGTGTTACCTGCGTCAAGCCGAAGGCTGCGCTGTACCTTTTTCCGCGCCTGGATCCCAGTCTGTATCCGATCAAGGATGATCAGAAATTTATTCTGGAACTGCTGGAAACGGAGAAAGTCCTTGTCGTTCAGGGGACGGGATTTAACTGGCCGGACCCAGATCATTTCAGGGTAGTGTTTTTGCCGAATGCGGATGATCTGGTTGAGGCGGTAGGTCGGATTGCCCGCTTTCTTGAGTATTACCGAAGAAGATATGGGAAAAAATAACCAGCACTTGTTTGGTTTTATGCCGGTGAAATATCAGGGTGCTTGATTATGAAGAATCAAGTCTGGGAGGACTTTGGGCGGCCCGGTATCCCGGATACCGCTTGCCAGTGGATCCTTCTGTCGCCAGAAGAGATATGGCGGGATGAAAAAATGAATTGTACTTTGGAGCGATAGAATATGAAACCAATGAATGTTGGCCTGTTGGGTCTGGGTACCGTAGGTGCAGGCACATATACTGTATTGTCGCGAAATGCAGAAGAAATAACCCGTCGTGCGGGTCGCCCCATCCGGATTGTGGTGGTGGCGGAAAAGAATTTGGTACGCGCGAATGAAATTGTAAAGGGAACCTGCCGTGTGGTGGACGATGCATTTGCCGTAGTGAATGACCCGGAAGTGGATGTGGTAATTGAGTTGATTGGTGGCTATGGCGTGGCCAGGGAACTGGTGCTAAAGGCAATCGCCAATGGCAAGCACGTGGTGACTGCCAATAAGGCATTGTTGGCCATGCATGGCAATGAAATATTCGCTGAAGCCCAGAAAAAAGGGGTGATGGTTGCTTTTGAAGCGGCAGTGGCAGGCGGAATCCCAATTATCAAGGCGGTACGGGAGGGATTGAGCGCTAATCGCATTGAGTGGATTGCCGGGATTATTAACGGAACAACCAATTTTATTTTGAGCGAAATGCGCGAAAAAGGACTGAGTTTTGATTCCGTGCTGAAAGAAGCCCAGCGCTTGGGTTATGCAGAGGCCGATCCGACCTTTGATATTGAAGGGGTGGATGCCGGCCATAAAATTACTATTCTTTCTTCGATCGCTTTTGGCATCCCGATGCAATTCGACAAAGCATATGTTGAGGGCATTTCGAAACTGGATGGCAAGGACATAAGATATGCTGAGGAGATGGGTTATCGCATCAAGCTTCTCGGCATTACCAAACGGAGCAATGCAGGTGTTGAGTTGCGCGTACATCCAACCCTGATTCCTGCAAAGCGCCTGATTGCCAATGTGGAAGGCGCGATGAATGCGGTAGTGGTTCAGGGAGACGCAGTTGGGCCGACATTGTATTACGGCAAGGGAGCTGGCGCTGAACCGACGGCTAGTGCGGTGATAGCTGATCTGGTTGATGTGACGCGGTTACATACTGCCGACCCGGAACATCGTGTTCCGCATTTGGCATTCCAGCCGGATCAAATGGTCGACCTGCCCATTCTTCCGATTGCAGAGGTGCAAAGTTGCTATTATCTTCGTCTGCGTGTACAGGATGAGCCCGGCGTACTTGCCGATATCACCCGTGTGCTGGCAGATGAGAAAATTTCAATTGATGCCGTAATCCAGAAGGAGCCAGGTGAAGGAGAAAAGGAGGCGGACTTGATTCTGCTTACCCACTTGATCTCTGAAAAATGGATAAACGAGGCGATCTCGAAACTGGAAAAATTGCCGGTGGTTGTGGGTAAGGTGACGCGTATTCGTATGGAGGAGCTGGGCAAATAGATATCCCGGCTTCAGCGGGGCAGGATGGCTGGGAAAGGTTTTCCTTGACTCTACATTTCAAGTAACAGGCGTGCAGCGAAGCGAACAAAAACATGAAATATATCTCCACGCGGGGGGAAGCACCCGCAAAAAAATTCACTGAAATCCTTCTGGGAGGACTTGCACCGGATGGTGGTCTTTATCTGCCGGAAGAATATCCGCAGGTTACCCGGGCAGAACTGGATGACTGGCGTAACCTGTCTTATGCGGATCTTGCATTTGCAGTGCTGTCCAAGTTTATGACGGATATTCCAGCCGCCGACCTGAAGCAGATTGTTCACAGGACATATGCTTCCGGGAATTACCGGAACGGTCGTGCTGATTCTGACATCCAGCAGATTGCTCCACTGCGCACGCTTGAGCCGGGGTTGCACATTCTAGAGTTATCCAATGGTCCAACTTTGTCCTTTAAGGACATGGCGATGCAACTGTTGGGGAATTTGTTTGAGTATGTTCTGGAAAAACAGGGAGAAGAGCTTAATATTCTTGGCGCAACTTCCGGGGATACCGGATCTGCAGCTGAATACGCCATGCGTGGTAAACGTGGTATCCGCGTGTTCATGTTGTCCCCTTATGGCAAGATGTCGGCTTTTCAGCGTGCACAGATGTATTCGCTGCAGGATCCGAATATTTTCAATATTGCCATTCGTGGCGTGTTTGATGATGCACAAGATTTGGTCAAGGGTGTATCAAATGATCATGAGTTCAAGGCCAGATATAAGATAGGCACCGTAAACTCGATCAACTGGGCGCGCGTGTCCGCGCAGATTGTCTATTATTTCAAGGGTTACTTTGCCGCAACGCAGTCGAGCGATGAAAGTGTTGCCTTTTCGGTTCCTTCCGGAAATTTTGGTAACATTTGTGCAGGGCATATTGCGCGCATGATGGGCTTGCCCATCGGACAGCTCATTCTGGCCACGAACGAAAATGATGTTTTGGATGAGTTTTTCAGGACAGGCGTATATGTTCCACGCGCAGCGAACCATACCTATCATACCAGCAGTCCGTCGATGGATATCTCAAAAGCATCCAACTTTGAACGTTTCATATTTGACCTGGTTGGGCGCGATGCAACCACGGTGCGCGAATTATGGACTGAGGTGGATGCAGGAGGGGCATTTGATATCAAGGGGATGCCTTGCTGGCATGATCTGCCAGGATTCTGTTTTGCATCAGGGAAAAGCAGTCACCTTGACCGTATGAAGATCATCCGCGAAATATGGCAGAATTTTGGGGTGATGGTTGATACGCATACTGCGGATGGAATTAAAGTCGGCCTTGAGCAGCGTCGCCCTAATTTACCGCTGATCTGCCTGGAAACAGCCCTTCCAGCCAAATTTGAAGAGTCCATTATTGAAGCACTGGGGCGCAATCCAGAACGTCCGGCAGGGCTGGAGTGTATTGAAAAATTGCCGCAACGGGTGGAGTTGATGGATGTAAATCTGGAAACGCTCAAGGCATATATCAGCGCCCATGCCATGACTTATTGAATTGGATTCATGTCCTGATTGGGTTCTTGTCCGCAATTTTCTTAATCCTGTTGCGCCCGGAAAATGAATTGACTCTCTGAACGTTCCATTGAATTGGCGATCCGCATCTTAATATAAATCAATTGCCCAGGGTTCGTTTCATGGCCCGGTGCTGATGCATCCTTTGCGCATCTGTTGTTCGGTTTGTTATCCATCAGGTGTAGAATGACCATTATTGGTTGATTATCTATCCTGCCCTGTGTGTGCTGATGAATAAAAAACGTCCCATACATCTTGATTTGTTCCGGATCAGGCTACCTTTGCCGGGTCTGGTTTCTATACTTCATCGCATTAGTGGGCTGTTGCTGTTTCTGGCGTTGCCGTTGTTGCTGTTATTGCTGCAATATAGCCTGCTTTCCATTGAAACTTATACCCAATTGGTAGCAGTGCTGCAACTCCCTGTTGTCAAAGTGTCATTGATTATCCTGGTGTGGGCATTGTTGCACCATTTTTTTGCAGGGATACGCTTTCTCGTGATTGATATGCATATTGGCGTAGGGTTACCTCAGGCACGAGCAAGCAGTAAATATGTTTTGTTCCTGAGTGTGGGTTTGACCTTGCTGGCAGGAGTGTGGCTTTGGTAGATCGAATTGTCACCGGGGCGCATTACGGGTTGCGGGGCTGGCTGGTGCAGCGCATCAGCGCAGTCATCATGGCGGTTTATATTTTTTTTGTTGCTGGCTACATTGTGCTGAATTCGCACTTCGGGGATCATTTGGGGCGCGGCGGGCTGGATTATTATCAATGGGTGATGTTATTTTCAAATCCCCTAATGCGTTCCTTTACCCTGCTGTTTCTGATTGCTCTGTTCTATCATGCATGGATCGGGGTGCGGGATATAGTGATGGATTATGTCCGTTCTGCAAAGATACGCCTGCTGATTTATGTATTGCTGACAGTATTACTTTTACTGTATTCGATTTGGGCGGTACAAATTTTGTGGGGAATCTGATGGCGGTTGCGAAACGTACATTTGACGTGGTAATCGTAGGGGCAGGTGGCTCCGGGATGCGTGCAGCCTTGGCATTGTCCGAGGCAGGTTTGAAAGTGGCGGTGCTGTCCAAGGTTTTTCCCACGCGTTCGCATACGGTAGCAGCTCAGGGAGGCATAGCTGCATCGCTGGGGAATATCAGCGAAGACAATTGGCATTGGCATATGTATGACACCGTGAAAGGATCGGATTATCTGGGTGATCAGGATGCCATTGAGTTTATGTGTCGTGCCGCGCCGGAAGTAGTGTATGAACTGGAGCATTTTGGCATGCCGTTTGATCGGCTGGACAACGGTAAAATTTATCAGCGTCCATTTGGCGGCCACATGCAGGATTATGGCAAGACTCCGGTGCAGCGTGCGTGTGCTGCGGCGGACCGTACCGGTCATGCATTGCTGCATACGTTATATCAAAAAAACATGCAGGCCAATACAATTTTCTTCGTGGAATGGATGGCCCTGGATTTAATTCGCGATGAAGATGGCGATGTGCTCGGGGTCGTAGCGATGGAAATAGAAACAAGCGATCTGATGATTTTTCAGGCGCGTGCTACGTTATTTGCAACTGGCGGCGCAGCGAGGATTTTTCAGGCAAGCACCAATGCATATATTAATACGGGTGACGGGCTGGGGATGGCGGCGCGTGCAGGGATTCCCCTGGAGGATATGGAGTTTTTCCAGTTCCATCCGACGGGTGTATATGGTGCGGGAGTTCTGATTTCCGAAGGGGTGCGTGGGGAGGGAGGCTACCTGATCAATAAGGAAGGGGAGCGTTTCATGTCTCGCTACGCTGTCAATGCGAAAGATCTTGCCAGTCGGGATGTGGTTTCCCGCGCTATTGCCACCGAAATCAGGGAGGGACGGGGATGCGGGAAACATGGGGACCATGTTTTATTGAAGGTCGACCATATCGGCGATGCCGTTATTCGCCAACGTTTGCCGGGTATTCGCGATATTTCTATGAGATTTGCCCATGTTGATCCTGCGCGGGAACCTATACCAGTGGTTCCCACCGCGCACTATATGATGGGCGGGATTCCAACCAATTATCATGGGCAGGTTGTGGCGCCATACAGGACAGGGCCGGAAGAGATCGTGCAAGGATTTTATGCGGTAGGCGAGTGTGCATGTGTTTCGGTCCATGGCGCTAACCGGCTTGGTTGCAATTCATTGCTGGATTTGCTGGTATTTGGGCGTGAAGTGGCGAGGCAGATTATTGAGGACCTGCAGCGCAGTCCGCACCCCAAATCCTTGCCTAAAGGGGCTACCGAGCTCCCGCTTGCCCGTCTTGCAAGGTTAAAATCACAGAAAGATGGCGAGAGCGTTGCGGAAGTCGGCGCGGAAATGCGGAGCGTGATGCAAAAACATTGTGGCGTGTTCCGTTTCCCGGATCTTTTGTCTGCAGGCATGCAGAAGATTCGTAAAGTGGCAGAACGGGCTGGCAATACCATGATTCATGATCAGAGTAGAGTTTTTAATATTGCATGCATTGAAGCACTGGAACTGGATAATCTGATTGAGGTAGCCCAGGCGACCATGTATTCAGCCGCCGCACGGAAAGAAAGCCGTGGTGGCCATGCAAGGGATGATTTTCCAGAACGCGATGATGATCACTGGCTGAAACATACGCTGTATTTCAGTGATGGAAAAAAACTGGACTACAAGCCTGTCCGTTTAAAACCGCTAACCGTGGAATCCTTTCCACTTAGGGCGCGGATATACTGAACAGCGAAAAATATAAAATAATATCCGGCGAATAGGCTGGGTCAGTTGCGGACTGCAATGCTGATGCGGTTTTTGCAGGTTGTGCGGGTGGGGCATGGTTTATGGTCAGTCCGGTATGGGATTATGGAAATCAGCAATAACAAGGCTGTTCCCGGGATTAGGCTATCAAGGCACACGGGTATCTTTCCTGGATAATGAGTCCTATGGATTATTTTGCTGTGCAATGTTACTGCGGATAACAAGATCAGGAAGTGCGGCAGCGGACATCCCGGCAGCACCACTGTCAGCGCCGGTCGACTGACTATGATACGGATGCGAGTAAGACAGCTGTTCCGAAATGACTGGCAGAGGGATGAATCTTGAAATTTAAAATTTACCGCTATAACCCTGAAACCGATGAGCAGCCGTATATGCGTAATTATGAGCTGGATATGGAAGCGGGCGACATGATGCTGCTGGATGCGCTACTTCTTATCCGGGAGCAGGATGATAGCCTGGGTCTGCGTAAATCCTGCCGTGAAGGGGTTTGTGGCTCGGATGCCATGAATATTAATGGTCGCAATGGGTTGGCTTGCATTACCAAGCTGTCGACTTTAAAGCAGCCGATTGAATTACGCCCACTGCCGGGCTTGCCCGTGATCCGCGATTTGATCGTGGATATGACGCAATTCTTCAAACAATATCATTCAATTAAGCCTTATCTGGTGAATAATGACCCTCCTCCAGAAACGGAACGCCTGCAATCACCATTGCAGCGTGTGGAGCTGGATGGTCTTTATGAATGTATTCTCTGTGCCTGCTGCACTACGGCATGTCCGTCTTTCTGGTGGAATCCGGATAAGTTTGTAGGGCCCGCCGGTTTGTTGCAGGCTTACCGGTTCATCGTTGATAGCCGGGACCAGGCAACGAGTGAGCGGCTGGATAACCTGGAAGATCCATACCGTTTATTTCGGTGTCACAGTATTATGAATTGCGTAGATGTTTGTCCAAAGGGTCTGAACCCTACTGCTGCCATAGGAAAAATAAAAGCCCTAATGGTGAAGCGCGCAGTATGAAAGAGCTTGAACGTTTAAGCTGGCGGTGTCGAAGAGGGATGCTGGAACTGGATATTGTGCTGGGCAGATTTGTGCAGCTGCATTATGCAGATCTGGATGACATTCAGAAAACGGCATTTGATGTTTTGCTGGACATGCCCGACCAGATGCTCTGGGATATGATTGCCAGATCAGGTCCTTCTCTGCAGAAGGGCGAACAGTGTGCGGTGTTGGAGTTGCTTCGGACAGTTTAATGTTTGGCAGCCGAAAATTTCCGGGATAGCGAAGATGCAAATAAATTGGGAGGCATGATGAGTGAAGAAAAACGTGTTGCAACATTGACTCTGGGGGATGGCAGGAGTATTGAATTGCCAATACTTTCTGGCACACTGGGGCCAGATGTAATCGACATTCGCGGGCTGGGAAAACTTAATATGTTTACCTATGATCCGGCTTTCGTCTCCACTGCAAGCTGTTCGTCCAGTATAACTTTTATTGATGGGGAAGCAGGGTTGCTTTATTACCGTGGCTATCCTATTGAACAGCTTGCGGAAAATTCTGATTTTCTCGAGGTGTGCTATTTGTTGCTGCATGGTGAGCTGCCAAACGCGGAGCGAAAACATGATTTTAATAAGAAGGTGATGCAGCACACCATGGTACACGATCAGCTTGCGCGTTTTTTTAATGGTTTCCGGCGTGATGCGCACCCAATGGCGGTAATGGTAGGGGTGGTGGGAGCGCTTTCAGCTTTTTATCATGATTCGCTTGACATCAATAACCCGGAACATCGCGAAATTTCTGCATTGCGTTTGTTAGCTAAGGTGCCGACCATTGCTGCCATGACTTTTAAGTATTTCACCGGTTTCCCGTTCATGTATCCGAGGAATGAGTTCAATTTCGTTGAAAATTTCATGTATATGATGTTTGCGACTCCGGCTGAGACTTATATACCCAACCAGAAGCTGGTACGGGCGATGGAGCGGATTTTGATTCTGCATGCGGACCATGAACAAAATGCATCGACTTCGACAGTGCGGTTGGCTGGATCCAGCGGGGCCAATCCATTTGCCTGCGTATCATCAGGCATTGCAGCGCTATGGGGG
>Ga0209573_1005234_pt1 | contig 11868 bp, 12 predicted proteins | sample TNRBio252014_DNA_FD_185870 | JGI IMG/M metagenome (GOLD analysis project Ga0209573, IMG submission 185870) | Wastewater treatment Type I Accumulibacter community from EBPR Bioreactor in Madison, WI, USA - TNR Reactor_6/25/2014_ DNA (SPAdes)... | ecosystem: Engineered > Bioreactor > EBPR >...
CGCAAATCAATTAGGCATTCAGATTACAACTACTGAACAAACGGCAAACAAACGAATAGATGAAGTCGGACAATCTTTAAGCACAAATTCTCTCTACGGAATAATCGGAGTGCTTTCAGCAATCTTACTTTCGGGTCTATTGTATTGGCTTTTAAGTAAACGCCAAAAAACTGATAAAACTGAAGTAGTTGAACAGCTTCAAAAGACTAAATCTTCAATCGAAGAAAGCTTGGTTAAGGAATTTGGCAAACAAACAAGTTTGATTGAAAGTGAATTGCAGTTGTTGTCTCAACAGAAAATTGAAAACACCAAAGCTGAAAATATTGAACCTGACCATTCACTGGCTTTGAAAGTGGCAAGTGAAATCAATTTGATTGAACGTAACATTAACCTAATGGATAAAGGAACTAAAGGCTTGAAACAATTAGAGCGTTCAGTTGGCAAGTTGAAAGATAATCTTTCAGCAAACGGATATGAAATGCCTGAACTTTTGGGCAAACAATATCATCAAGGAATGAAAGTAATTGTAACAAGTTCAATTCCTGATGAAAATTTGGAAAAAGGTTCAGAAATCATTACCAAGGTATTGATACCACAAGTAAACTTTAACGACAAAATGATACAATCTGCACAGATTGAGGTTTCTGTCGGAATGTAATTTTTAAAACATCAAAAACAACATAAGAAAATATGAGAAATAAAATCGACTACGGAATTGACTTGGGAACAACCAATTCAGCAATCGCAAGAATGGAAAACGGAGTTCCTACAATTAAGAAATCGGACACCTTGAAAGACACCGTTCCGTCTTGTGTGCACTTCAACAAACGCAAGGACATTTTGGTGGGAGATACGGCTTTCAATGTGATGAAAAACGATAATACCCGAGCATTAAAGTCTTTTGAAGCAGGTAAAACAAACACATTTATTGAGTTCAAACGAACTATGGGAACTACCCATACTTACGAGTGCTCCAATATGGGTAAGGACTTTACATCAGAGGAATTATCCGCAGAAGTCTTGAAAAAATTGAAGTCGTTTATCCAAGACGAAAATATATACTCTATTGTAATCACCGTTCCTGCAAAATTTTTAAATCCACAGAACGAAGCAACAATGAAAGCCGCAAAATTGGCGGGTTTCAAACACGTTCAACTTTTACAAGAACCAGTTGCAGCAGCAACCGCTTACGGACTTACAGCAAAAAATAAAGATAGCTTTTGGTGTGTGTTTGACTTTGGAGGAGGAACATTTGATGCTGCTTTAGTAAAATCTGAAGAAGGCATTTTATCTGTAAAAGACACTGATGGCGACAACTGGTTAGGTGGTAAAAACTTGGACGAAGCAATTGTTGACCAACTTATCATTCCTTATTTACAACAAACGTATGCCATTGACAGCATACTTGAAGACACGACTAAAAAAGAGATTTTGCGTAACGCTGTAAAACCATTTGCAGAAGAAGCGAAAATTCAGTTATCGTTTAAAGACACTCATAATATTCTCTCCAACTTGGGTGATTTACCTTTTGAAGATGATAATGGAGAAGAACCTGAAATTGATATAACAGTTACTCAGAAAGATATGGAAAATGTGGTAGCCCCTATTTTCCAAAAAGCAATTGATATTACTAAAGAACTTCTAAAAAGAAACAATTTAAAGGGTTCTGATTTGGGTGCTTTGATATTAGTTGGTGGTCCGACTTTTTCGCCAATCTTACGCAGAATGTTGAAAGAGCAAATCACGGATAAAGTTGATACTTCTGTTGATCCAATGACCGTAGTGGCAAAAGGAGCAGCTTTGTTCGCCTCAACAATAACCGTTTCAGATGAAGTAAAAGAAGAAACGAGAGATAAAACAAAGTTGCAGTTGGAAATTAAATATAGAGAAACAACAGTTGAATTAGAAGAGGACATTAGCATTAAAGTGCTTAAAGACAAAATAACTGGAAAAATACCAGAAAGGCTTTTTGTAGTGCTTAACCGAACAAGTAAAGGAGTTGCTTGGTCTAGCAACAAAAAAGAAATATTAATTGACAAGTTTAATCTTATTCAAGATATAAAACTTGAACCTGATGGTGCAAACTCTTTTACAATTCAACTAACTGATGAAGATGGTAACAATATAGAATGTCAGCCAAACCAGTTCACCATTTTGCAAGGTATCGACATAAACGAGATGCAAGTCTTACCCTATCACATTGGTATTGCAAAATATTTCCACGCAGAGGAAAAGGATTTGTTTGAGCCTGTTAAAGGATTAGAGAAAAACAAAAGACTTCCAGCAACAGGTGTTCGAAATGGTTTAAAAACAAGGACAGCAATACGCCCCGGAATGGCAAGCGATTTCATTCGCATTCCAATTTATCAGGGTGACCATAATGCAGAGGGAACTAATCCAGTTCTAAATAATCTAATTACAGAAGTTGTAATCAGCGGAGAAACTTTACCGAAACTTCTCCCTGAAGGAAGTGATGTAAACATCACAATCAAAGTGGACAGGTCTCAAATAATGCAGTTTATAGCGGAGTTTCCAACTATTGAACACACCGAAGAACTGAAAATTGAAATCAAACAAACCGAACCACCAACGGAAGAATTTTTAACAAAGGAAATTTCAAAAGCAAAACGCATTGCACAAAAAATAAATGCTGATGATGTTGCCGCAAAACTTGACGCTTTTGAAGAACAGTTAGAAAATGAAAAAGGAAGTGCAGACGGCAAAATGAAAATTTTGGATGGCTTGCGTAAGGAGTTATTGAAATTAGACGGTGCTGAAAAATCAGCAGAATATCCAAAAGTAGAAGAAGAACTAAAAGAGGCGTTTTACGAATTAGAAGATTTGATTGAAAAAATCAAACGAAATGCCGATGACGGTAATTTGAACATCAAACAAATTGAAAGTCACTTAGAGGAATACAGAAAAAAGGTTGAACACATTGTTAAAGAAAAGAACATCAAGGAGGCAAAAGAGCTGACAATAGAAATTGGACAGTTGGATTTTGAATTACGCAATGCCGTAACAGGTAATGCTATGGATGTTCAATTTTTACGTCATATAAATGACACGTTCAATTCATACCATTGGAAAGATGCCACTAAAGCAAGACAATTAGTAAATCAAGGCTTGCAAATGGCTACAAATGGAAACACATCAGGTATTCGTAATATTCTTATTCAAATAATTGGTCTAATGCCTGACAATGAAAAACCAACCAATACTTTAAGATAATGAGCAATAGCAAAGGCATATTACCAAAAGGTTTTTCCATAAATGATAAATACAGCATTCTGCTTTTTATCAAACAAGGAAGTAATGCCGAAACTTATCGTGTTAAAGGAACTGACAGCAAGTTGTATTTCTTGAAATTATTCAACTACTCTAAATTGCATCGTTCAGCATTTGACAGCGACAATAATCTTTTGGAAATCGAGCTTTTGAAAAATGTAAAGCACGAAAATATTGTCACTTACAAGGATAGCGGTGAGGTTATTTACGAAAATAAGAAGTTTGGATATTTGGTTTTAAACCTCATTGCTGGTGAAACATTAGCGGAGAGAATAAGCCGTGAGCCGGTTAATAACTACTATGATATTCAAAGTATAATATCTGATGTTTTAGAAGGTTTAAATTATCTGCATAGTTTACCCGAGCCGATAATTCATAATGAAATCACACCGCAAAACATAATGCTTGACTTGTCAAGTGATGTTCCCAAAGCAAAAATTATTGATTTTGGTTTTGCTCGTTCATTTCATCAATCAACAAAAGCATTCAATAAAGTTGGATTGAATTTGAATTATGTTGCTTCCGAATGTTTTAATGGATTGTATTCACCTCAAAGTGATATTTTTTCAGTTGGTGCAGTAATGTATCAATCACTTTTCGGATTGCCACCTTGGTTTAAGGACGTTTCAAAATTTCAAGCAGACAGAACGAATGCAGAAGAACTTGTTTTGCAAGAAAGAAGTAAACCCTTATCCTTTCCAAAGATTGCAAATGACTTTATTGGGTATGAAGAGCAGACAAACTTGCTTTTGAAAAAAGCATTAAGTCAAGATACAGAAGACCGTTTTCAGAGTGCAAATGAGTTTCTTCAAGCATTGAATGGAGAAATTGAAATTGTAGATGTTGACAAGGTTCAAAAAGTAAAGTCAGAGGACAAGCCCGAAAAGAAAATACAAAGCAAAAAAGCGAAAGGAAAAGGATTTGATGCTATTGCAGGAATGAACGAGTTGAAAGCACAATTGAAATTAGATGTCATTGATGCTCTACACAGTCCAGAGGAATATGCTAAATATGGCGTTACAATTCCAAATGGAATGTTGTTATACGGCCCGCCTGGCTGTGGTAAAACATTCTTTGCAAAACACTTCGCAGAGGAAGTTGGCTTTAATTTTATGTTGGCTACTCCAAGCACTTTGAAAAGCCGATACATAAATGCAACCCAAGAAAACATTGCGAAAATGTTTGAAGAAGCAGAAAATAATGCTCCAACAATCATATTTATAGATGAAATAAATGAGCTATTGCCAAACCGTGATAGTGATGCCCACGAAATGGCTAAAAGTGCAGTAAATGAAATGTTGGCACAAATGGACAGAACAGGGGAAAAAGGGATTTTTATAATCGGAGCAACTAACTACCCTGATATGATTGACCCTGCAATGCTTCGTGCAGGTCGTTTGGACAAGAAATTTTATTTGCCCCCACCCGATTTTGAAGCGAGAAAATCAATGTTTGAAATGTATTTGAAAAACCGTCCATTAGATTTTGGTATTGATTACGACCAACTCTCCAAAATAACAGAGCATTATGTTTCGGCAGACATTGAACTTTTAGTTAATGAAGCATCAAGATTGGCATTGAAAACTAAGTCAAGAATATCAATGAAAATTTTGGAGGAAGTAATTAAGAATACAAAGCCCTCTGTGCCATTGCAGGAGTTGAAAAAATACGAAGTAATAAAAGCAAAAATGGACGGAGAAAACATCGAACAGAAAAATGAAAGACCACGCATTGGTTTTAAATAATAAAATAGAGAAAATATGGACACAATAACTTTTGACAAACTTTTGCTTAAAACAGCATTTTGCTGTATGGCAGCAGACGGCAATATTGATGATAGGGAAATCTCCCTCATAAAATCAATGTGCGAAAAATCTCCATTGTTTACAAATTTCAACTTTAAAGAAGAAATCAATCAACTTGTTGGCAAAATAAACAGCGGAGGGAAAACCTTTATTCAGTATTATTTTGACTTGCTAAAGCAAACTCAACTTTCTGAACAAGAAGAACTGACTTTGATTGATTTTGCAATTCAGACAATTAACGCAGACGAACAAATCGAGTATTCTGAAATCAAATTTTTCAAAAATATTCGCCACCGTTTGAATGTAAGCGATGAAAAAATATTAGCTCGTTTCCCTGATATTGAGCAATACTTGGAAGACGACATAATCACTGACACTTTCCTTGATAAAATCACAAGCCAGTATTTTGAAATTTCTGAACTACCACAGTTTGACTTAATCAGTATTGCCGACAACAATAAACAGGATGAATAACTCAATAAAAGTAGTTTTAGCCATTTTATTTTTTCTGTGTTTGGCAGATATGCCTTACGGTTTTTACCAGTTTGTAAGGTTCGCAGGTTTAATTGGCTTTGCAATCTTAGCTTATCAAGCAAACCAACAAGGCAGACAAACAGAAATGATAATTTACGGTGGTCTTGCATTGCTATTTCAACCATTTTTCAAAATTGCACTTGGCAGACAAATGTGGAACATTGTTGACGTAGTTGTAGGATTAGGACTTTTAATTTCAATATTTATGAAACCAAAGGAAAGCCAGCCCTAAGAGCAAGCACATTTGCAATTCGCACAAGCCAATGCACAGACCAATAATTGCAAAAGAGCTTGCTTTGCCAACGCAGACCAAAAATTGTTTTTAAAAAATTTCCCAACGCTTCAAAAAAATAAAAATACACCGACACACAACCCGACAAAAAACAGCAGACAATGACAAGAAAACTCAATACTGACAAGGCATACAATGACACGGTGGACAGAAGGCCAGCAGGTAACAAGGTATTGCCAAAAGCGGGGGTGACGGGCTTCTATGACACTTTTGTGCTTTACCGAACTTTAGTTTTTCAAATCAACGGTAGTGCTGAAACTCCCCGCCTTCGGCAATACCCGAAACGTTAGCTGCAGCCCTATTCACAACACTACTACTATGCAACTTACAAAGCTTACCCCTATGCTTTATACCAACGACCTACAGGGGACAGTTGACTTTTATACTCAGACATTAGGCTTTACTTGCAAATCATTCAGTAAGGAATGGGGTTGGGCTTCTTTGACATTTGGTGTTATTGATATTATGGTTTCCATACCCAATGAGCATATTCCTTTTGATAAAGCCAATTTCACAGGGTCATTCTATTTTCTCACAAATAATGCGGACATATTTTGGGAACAACTTAAAGACATAACAAGTATCTGCTATCCAATTGAAGATTTTGAATATGGAATGAGGGAGTTTGCCATTTATGACAATAATGGCTATTTATTGCAATTCGGACATGAAATAGCTTCTTAAGCACCAGTGAATATGTAGGTCAGCCAATAGTTAAATTTAAGTATTTGCTTAAATAAGTAATCTTTACTACTTTTGGCCCAACAAGCAAAATTGACAATGGCAAACGACACTTGCATACGGCTTCAGGCGGACATTGAACAAATCAAAAGTTGCCGTGAAAAATTAAAAGTTAACTCAAAATCATTTTTACAGTTAGGACAAGTTCTTGCTTTGGCAGGCAACGAAGTGCGATTGAAAATTCTGTTTCTGCTTGAGGAAGAAAATGAACTTTGCCCTTGCGACCTTAGCGACATTTTAGGGATGAGTATTCCAGCAATTTCCCAACACTTACGCAAACTAAAAGACGGCAATATTATTGAAGCCAGGAAAGTAGGACAAACTATTTTCTATTCTTTACGCAGCGAACATTTAAAAACGCTAAGACCGTTTTTTAAAATTATCAACAAACAAAATTTAGCGACCGTATGACAACGAAAACAAAAAATAGTAAAGGTTGGGTTGCCGGAATTTTTGCTGCTGTTGCAGCTTCGCTTTGTTGCATCACACCAGTTTTAGCTTTCTTAGGCGGTGCAAGCGGACTTGCTACTTCATTTTCGTGGATTGAGCCTTTCCGTCCTTATTTAATCGGTTTGACAATTGGTGTTTTTGCATTTGCTTGGTATCAAAAATTAAAACCACAAAAGCAAGTTGACTGCGACTGTGAGGCCGACAATAAAAAATCATTCTGGCAATCAAAATCATTTTTGGCTATCGTTACAGTGGTTGCAGGACTGTTAATTGCATTTCCTTACTACGCAAAAATATTTTATCCAAAACCACAAGAAGTGAAAGTTGTAGTGGTAGACAAAACAAATATTCAACAAGCCGTTTTTAAAATCAAAGGAATGACTTGTGAAAGTTGTACTGAACACGTCAACAGCGAAATTTCAAAAGTTAAAGGAGTTGTTGGTTATCAAACTTCTTATGAAAATGCAAACAGCACAGTAAAGTTTGACAACAGCAAGACTTCTATTGACAGTATTGCAGCAGCCATCAATAGCACAGGTTACAAAGTAGTTTCACAAACAATAACATCTAACTAATGACAAAGACAATTATACTGCAATCAACAATTACTTGCCCTAACTGCGGACACCAAAAAGAAGAAACAATGCCGACAGACGCTTGCCAATATTTTTATGAGTGTTCAAATTGCAAGACAAGGCTTAAACCCAAGCAAGGCGACTGTTGCGTTTATTGCAGTTATGGAACGGTGAAGTGTCCGCCTATTCAATTAGGCAAATCTTGTTGCTGACAGAGAAGGGTATGCAGCTAACAGGCGGTTTGGCAATATGGCGGGGCGACGAATATATTCTCAGCTTTTTGTTCGCTAATCGGCTTCAGTTCCAGCCGACGGAATACTAATAAGCAGCAGAATTAACAATGAACTTTTGTAACTTTATTCAGCAGCGGTTACGGGCTGACGATTTTCAAATACCGCCACATCGCCAAGCCGTGTCCGTTATGTGTCACCCTATTCAACATCCTGCACATATACAATCACCCATGATTTTGCCGCCCGACCCCACGCTATTTTTAGCACATGGCAAGGCACACAAGACCCCGACACAAAGCCAACCTTGCCAAGAGCTAAAAATGCCAACACACTGCCTACCCACCCCAGCTGACATAACTTCAATCATCTGAATCTCACACTTCGACTTTATCTCCCCTACCAGCAAGACTAATCATTATTGATACTTATAGTCCGTAGACTTATTTGCATCTATGGTTCAACTTTGCTTTCTAATTCATGTAAATGGGTACAACATATACAAGAGACGAAAAAGCCTTCTTAGTACAAATCGGAAATCGTATTAGAGAGCTTCGCATCGAAGCCGATTTATCACAAGAAAAATTAGCTTTTGAAAGTGAGCTTGACAGAACTTATATAGGCTCAGTTGAAAGAGGCGAAAGAAATATTTCTGTAATAAATCTTCGAAAAATTGCTAAAGCCCTAAAATATAAAACGGCTGACTTATTAAATAATTAATGTGATAAAACGATTTCTGAATTACTTGTATATGATGAACAAACATTTTAAGATTCCACCAGAATCACCAAAACAATTAACATCTCCTGAAACATTAGCAAAACTATTTTCTGAATTGATTGGTATCCCATTTAAGTTAACTGGAAAAACGAGAACAGACGGTTCAAATATTCGAAAGCTAATCGCCACGACTTTAGAAAAACATCGATTGCCAACTCTTGCAGAGGAAGGACAATATGAAATAGTTCCGCCAAAGGGCAAAGGTGTTCCTAAAATTACCAGAGAATATATAGATACATATATTGTAACAAGCGGAACGTCTTATAATTTGCAAGTTTGGAACAGAGTTCCAGCATCAGAGACCTTGCTAATCAAATACGAATCTGGTGAAAGTCTTAAATGTACAGATGTGCGGTTTGTTCTTGTCAGAATTGATACTGATAAAGATATTATCGCTTCCATAATTATTCTTACTCCTGAATATATTGAACAGAGGTTTGGAAAATTTGGAAAACCAACTATCAAAAATCAATTATTAATTTCAAGAAAGGTGCGAAAGGACATATATGAAAGTGAAGATAAAATCCTAACCTTTCATGATTCTAAAAAACTATCTTACTACATTCGACACGACTATGAACCGCCAAAATTAGGTATGGTAGAAGAGCCGGATATTCAACATTTATTTTCCATTGCTTTACTTAAAAAAATGGTGGCTGAAAAATTAATAGGATTCAAATTGAATGCGGCGGCAACCAAAAACAGGGGTCAGGCTTTGGAAAAGAAAGTTCTTGAATTACTTGGTTATGTAATACAAGAAAACGACTTGTTGTATGGTGCCTTTCCTGATATAAGGAATCAATTGTTAGAAGTAAAAGTACAAGATAGCCCGACAGTTGATTTAGGTAAATTTTCACCAGAAAAAGAAGAAGTAGTAGTAAGTGAATTGGGATTAACAACCTTTGACGTAAGATATTTGATAGCATTAACCAATCCGCATACAGAAATAATTGAAGGTATTATACTTTCACCTGGTGAAAAATTGGGAGAGCTATTTTCATACGTAAGTGCAGAAAGTTACAAATGCCAGAGGGCTATTCCAATGGGCTTTTTTGAAACTTACTACGGCAAGTCAGTTTTTAATCCAGATTAAAAACGGGCTCGACACCAAAGGCTTTGGCAACAAGTATCTCCAACTGAATTTCTAATTTCGAAATTTGTTCCTTGTTGGTTGACTTGTTTAATTCTTTTACGGTTGAAATAATTTCTTTAGCCTGTAAAGAATTAAAATCGGGCAATGGATACCTTTCGACATATTGGGTAAAATATCTTCTTCTGCCTGAGTATAATTTATTATTGAATACTAAATCGTGGTACTTGGTCATTAATTTTGAGTTGGCAACCCCCTGAATTAAAAGCAGTTTTTCAACATCTTCTTTTTTTGTTGCTACTATCCAGTAACAATTACCATTTACTATTTTCCCCCCATTATCGAAATAAAAGCGAGGTATTAAGCTAATATCAGGAAAAACAAGTTTTGGATATTGCCAATGGTCAGGTCGGTGAGGAACCCACAATTCAAACCACTGTCTTCCTGCTTCAATCAAATATTCTCTTGACTTTAATTTTTCCTCGTGCTGTAAAAAATATTTTTTTGCCTTTGGGTATTTTTCAATATCAACAGTCTTCTTTTCCCCGTCAATTGAAATATGCGGATATAAAACTTTCAATTTAAAGTTATCGGTAGCATTCCACGGCTCTACATTTTCTTGTGAGATTAAATCCTTCAACAGTTCATCTTCCGGCTTATCAACTTTAAGTTCCTCCCATTTATCACTAATGAATACTTTATCAGCAGTTGATTTAATGCCTACTTTTACTTTAAAGAAATCCTGTACACGATTTTTTGCAGCAGAATCTATTTTTGAAACCCAATCTGATTCATTATTAGACAACATTTCCCAACAGGCACCAGAACCAATTTTATATTTTAAAGTACCTGATGACTTTTTATACCGCTTGCCTTTCGCCGTAAAATAGCCTGATTGCTTGCTGTTTAGTACATCGTAAATTGATTCCACAGGAATTAAATCTCCGTTATACCCATTTAGCTCCTCATACACTTTAATAAAATTTGCCGGAGAGGGATTTTTTGGTTTACCTTTTCTTCCGAGGAATATCGCAGGCAAAACTGCGGCATCAAATAATTTGGTATCTCCTAAATCAATCAATTCCAAAATTTCATAATTCTCGGACAAGAATTTTCGAATGCTTTCACCGCCTTTTGTTGACAAATACCTATTAGAAGTAATTACACCCAGTATTCCTCCTTCTTTTAAACTTTCCGTCATAGCAATTAAAAAAGGATAGTACAAATCAACTCTTCCTTTTAAGTTAAATTTCCGAGCAAGGTCCTGTGCTTGTTCTGTTCCAAGTATTTGGGTTCGTACATATGGTGGATTGGCTATGACAATATCAAATGAATTATTTATTGAAGATTGTACTGTAGAATTAAAATTAAATAGAAGTTGCTCTTTTGTAAGGTCAATTGACTGAAGAAAATCATCTTGAACCAAATTTATATTTTTCAAACCAAATGAAATCATCCGTTCATTTGCGAGTTCTAAATATTGAGAATTAAAATCATACCCGACTATTTCAAAATCAGTTTTTAACTCTGACAATCTTTGACCAATGGATAATAACAATTCTCCTTCTCCGCAGGCAGGGTCAAGTACTCTTTGTTTTCCCTTATTCACATAAACAGAAATTTTACTTGACAAAAAATCAGCAAGCATTGCAGGGGTGAACGTTGCACCAGTATTTTTAATTTGCTCTTTTGTAATCATCTTTCTGAGTGAGATTTCAAAGATACTTAAAATCATCAGAATCCAACACGCCAAGTTAGGCACATTTGCAAGGCACACAAAGCCGACACACATAAGCCAACCTTGCAAAAGAGCCTGCCTTGTTCCTACGCTTCCGGGACACACTCTGCCGTGGTGGACACAGACATCCAATTCAAGTTACCAAGACGAAGGGCGAACACATAACAGGGAGTTTGCTGCTATGCTGGCAGACGAATATATTCTCAGCTTCATATCGCTATCAGCCCATATCCAGCCGACGGAATTCTATCAGCTTTTGTTGTTATCTTCATCATCAGTTTTTCAATCAGCAGCGGCTCCGGGCTGGACATTAAAAAATACCAGCACAGCAGCAAGCTCTGGCCG
>Ga0209573_1005235_pt1 | contig 11865 bp, 11 predicted proteins | sample TNRBio252014_DNA_FD_185870 | JGI IMG/M metagenome (GOLD analysis project Ga0209573, IMG submission 185870) | Wastewater treatment Type I Accumulibacter community from EBPR Bioreactor in Madison, WI, USA - TNR Reactor_6/25/2014_ DNA (SPAdes)... | ecosystem: Engineered > Bioreactor > EBPR >...
GATGACGCCCAGGGCGTATTGGCCGTAATTGAGTCCGCCCACCGTACTGACAATGAACCATAGAAATAGATTGACGCCCAACATGAACCGGTCGGCGAACTCGAAATCACGCCGGAACGCCGCATTCAGGTCTTCGCCATTATCGGACGCATAAGCCGTGAGCAGTTTCCCCCAAAAGCTGTTGGCTAACATGTTGGCAGATTCCTCGAAGTAGTTTCACATTCAGAATATCGGGTGTTGCGTTCCGAGAGTTTAGCGGTTATTGACCGGACGTCATGCCCGCGACCAGATCGTTCGGTCCGAGACGGCGATCCTGAAAGGTGCGCACCAGCATCCAATCGGGTCCGGCGCGGCGCAATTGGTAGACCGCGCCGGAGTGATCGGGGCCAAATTCGTCGGCGCGCGGCCGGATTTTGACGCCAAAGAGACTGCTCAATCTTTCCAGTTCGCCCAGCGTCGGCGCATAGGCTTGAAAGTCCGGGTGAAAGCCCTGGGCGTAGCGCGTCAGGAGGTCTGGGTCGACTTTGGTGGTGACATCGATCAGGAGGACGCCCGGACGCGAGCCGGCGGGCAGGCGTTGATAGGCGTTGCGCAGTTTGGCCAGGGTGTCCGGGCAGATGTCCGGGCAGCCGACATAGCCAAAAAATACCCACCAGTTATCGTGATGGGGCATTTGTTGGTCCAGCCAGGGGAAGTGAATCGGTCGCTGCTCGTCCTGGGGCAGCCAGGGCAGCCAGAACACCAGTAGCAGCGAAGCCAGAGGCAGCAATGGAGCGAGGAACCGGGAGGGCATGGGTATGACTCCAGGCAGTCTGCTAATGTAAGACGGATCCGTTAAGAATAAGCTTTCAACCACAACCCCTCTCCATAATTTGGGAGAGGGGAATTTTTCGCACAGACGCCTAGAATCCGTACAACGCCTTGTACTCAGGATCGCGGCTGGCGATAAGCAGGGCGAGATTCAGCACCACCTTGCACTGTTTCCAGGTGGCGTCATCCTGCATCTTGCCGTCGATCATTACCGCGCCGCTGCCGTCGGGCATGGCTTCAACCACCTTCTTCGCCCAGATGACTTCCTCAGCCTTCGGGCTGAATACCCGCTTGGCGATGGCGATCTGGTTGGGGTGCAGCGACCAGGCGCCGACGCAACCCATCAGGTAGGCGTTGCGAAATTGGTCTTCGCAGGCCACCAGGTCGGCGATGTCGCCGAACGGGCCATAGAACGCCAGCGCGCCGACGCTGGTGCAGGCGTCCACCATCTTGCCGATGGTGTAGTGCCATAAATCCTGTTGCGCGGTGGGGCGCGGCGCATCGGGATTCTTCGGATCGGGATCGGTGCGCACCACATAATCGGGGTGGCCGCCGCCGACCCGGGTGGTTTTCATCCGCCGCGAGGCCGCCAGGTCGGCCGGACCGAGGCTCATGCCCTGCATCCGTGGGCTGGCGTTGGCGATTTCATCGACGTTGGCCACGCCGAGCGCGGTTTCCAGAATGGCGTGGAGCATCAGCGGCTTTTTGACGCCGTACTTGGCTTCCAGTTGCGCCAGCAGTTGATCGGCGAAGTAAATATCCCATGGTCCTTGGACCTTGGGCAGCATGATGACATCCAGCTTGTCGCCGATTTCCCCCACCAGCCGGATCAGGTCGTCCAGGAACCACGGGCTGTCCAGACTGTTGACGCGGGTCCAGAATTGGGTGTCGCCGAAATCTACGCTCTTGCCGATTTGCACCAGCCCTTCGCGGGCGGCTTCCTTGCGGTCAATCGGCACGGCGTCTTCCAGATTGCCGAGCATGATGTCCACAGTCTTGGCAATGTCCGGCACCTTGACCGCCATCTTCGGGTTGCTGGGATCGAAGAAGTGGATCATCCGCGAGGGCAATGCCGGAATTTCGCGGAGCGGCTCGGGGGCGCCGACGACCTTGGGTTTGAAGAAGTCGCGGGGACTGCGCAGCATGGTTATATCTCCCAGGTTGTTGATTTAATGGCCTTCGTATTTCTGGATGAGTTTTTGCGCGGCCACGGTTGGCGGTAGATGACCGCCGATCACGGCTTCTTCCACATCGGCGCGGATGCTGCCGACGCCGGCGTGGTTGAAGAAGCTGGCGCGCAGGTGTTCCTCGACCATGGAGTATACCCAATCCAGGGTTTGCCGCTGGCGGCGTTTTTCGAGTACGCCGCTGGCGGTGATCTGCTGGCGAAAGTCGCTGATCACGTTCCAGATCGAGTTGATGCCCTCGCCGGCGAGCGCCGAGCAGGCGTAAGCCTTGGTGCGCCAGCCTTCGGTGGCCGGGGCGAGATAGTGCAGCGCCCGGTTGTAGTCGGCGCGGGCGGCGTGAGCGCGGATGCGGTTGTCGCCATCGGCCTTGTTCACCAGGAGCGCATCGGCCAGTTCCATGATGCCTTTCTTGATGCCCTGCAATTCGTCGCCAGCCCCGGCGATCATCAGCAGCAGGAAGAAATCGACCATCGAACGCACCGTGGTTTCGCTTTGCCCCACGCCGACCGTTTCCACCAGAATCACGTCGAAGCCGGCGGCTTCGCAGACCAGGATGGTTTCGCGGCTTTTCCGGGCGACGCCCCCCAAGGTGCCGCTGGACGGGGACGGGCGGATGAAGGCGCGGATGTCGCGTGAGAGCTGTTCCATGCGGGTCTTGTCGCCGAGGATGCTGCCCCGGGTGACGGTGCTGCTGGGGTCCACCGCCAGCACCGCCACCTTGTGGCCCTGTTCGCACAGGTACAGGCCGAGCGCTTCGATGAAGGTGCTTTTGCCGGCGCCGGGTACGCCAGTGATGCCGACCCGGATGGAATTGCCGGTATAGGGGATCAGTTGGCGCAACACTTCCTGCCCCATGTCGAAATGCGCCTGGGCGTTGCTTTCGACCAGGGTGATGGCCTGGGCGACGACGTTGCGGTCGCCGGCCAGCACGCCAGCGACGTATTCGTCGACCGTGAGGCGTTTGCGGCGCGGGATGGATTGACGCGGCATGGGTTTGCTCGCCTGGCTCCGGAGGCCATCGTGACCGCCGTCAACGCCGGCCATGACCGAAGTGGTGAATTCGGAACCGGCGTTTGGGGGAACCCAGTCGGGTTTATAGTTTTTGTCGCTCATGGGCAGGATCGTCATGCGCTGGATGGGGTGATGAGGATGAGGCGCTCTTTCAATTAGGCGGGTTACGCTAACCTGCCCTGCGCGCTATGGGCTGAATTGTGTTTGATTTCTTTGCTGTTTATCGGCTGCCTGTTTTCTAATTTTTGCTCCTGCACTCGAATTAGCGAGAGAGAGACAAACTTTCCTTAATTGATTGACTGTTCTTAAGCGATGGGTAATCGCCTGTTTGCTCATATCAATCTTCATCGATTAATCCTGTTAAATACTTGATATCATCTTCATCCTGACCGCTTTTTCTCAATGATTTAAGTTCAATCAAGCCTTTGGGAGATATCATTTTTAATATTCCTCCTTCCCATTCAACGGTCATTCGGCTGTCCCATGATAATCTGGTTTCGGGAGTGACAATCAATAAATCCAGTGATAGATGTTCTTCAAGTTCATCATCAAATTTTTTCATTCGATGGATCTGAACAGCGCCTCCTTTGAATTTCATCGGCATAGCATGAACAGTAAATCCAAGTTCTTCTACTTTTTTCTTAATTCTTTCAAGACAATCAGACTGTACCATAATATCAATATCAAGCGTGGCTCTTGGTTTTGCGTATACAGCTAAAGCTAAACCACCGCACAATGCATAGTCTATTTCATCCTCATCAAGAACTCTGATTATGTTAGCTAATTCAACTAGCAAATCCATATATGGAGAACTATTATAAGTTGTTGAATTATGAGAATGCTGATGAGTGGAGTAGGGTTATAACTTCATGTCCAACTAACAATTTGGCGAAGTCAACCGGGAAATTTTCGTCAAGCAGGATGCGCATCTACTGTAATCGATTCATAAGCTGCATTGAGTATAGCAATGGCTTGCTCGCGCTTAACTGACGGGAACTGATGAAGAAACTCTTCCAAAGTATCACCTCCTTCTAAGTAATCAAATAATGAACGGACTGGAACACGAGTACCTACAAATACGGGTACGCCACTAAGTATCTCAGGATGACGATGGGTAACGCCATTAAGTGTAATCATATAAGTTCTCCAATGTGTTTTTTAGAGAGCGGTCTCCAGTACACAGCACCTAGTTAGGCTGGGCTGAATGTTAAGTTGCCAAAAAGACGGCAACCTAACCTACGCAACTAATAGATGCCTCAAATTCAGCATACTTAGCATGAATGATCACCCATAACACCAATAGCACGGTCTCCCGTTCACACACAGTTAGGCGGGTTACGCTGCGCTAACCCGCCCTACCGTGCTGGTTAGGACGTGAATCCGTAACCCGCCGATTGTGGAGTCGTTCAATTCCGGCGGGCTACAATTGCGCTAACCCGTCCTACGCGCTATATGGTTAATAGCACAGCATCTGAAGTGGCACAGAATTAAGGCTTGAGTGATTTAGGATAACCATGAATATATGCCTATGAAAGTCAATACCGGCAGTAGAGTAAGTGCTATAAAAATTCCTAAGCATCCGCTCTTACTACCTACAGTCCGAATTGGTTTTTCAGTTTCTGGTTGTGTAATTAACCATTGTTGATGACACGCAGAACAATAGAGTTTAAGTACGCCTTTATTCCATGCTTGTATTGTTCTTTTATCGAAATCGGCAATAGCTTTACAACGCGCACAAGTAAATTTTTTTTCTTTCGGTTTCTTTTGTCTTAATAAAAATATAAGTGATATAATTACGACAATAGCATATAAAATGATCTTGTTTAAATCTTTAGTTTGATAAAAAGAAAAGCCTCCTGCAATAATAGATAAAAGCAAAACAATTATCGCGATATAATCGAGAATAGTCTTCTTTGCAGGCTCGACATTACTTTGATTTTCTAAGATAGTTTTTCTGGATGACAAGCCCTTAATAGTAATATGCTTAGCTTTCAACCTTTGTTGATCATCCCGCGTTAAATCGAAATCAACAAAATCACCTACTTTTGGCCTTCTTTGTTTTTTTTCAATATCCGAGATATGAAATAAAATCTTATTTGATTGATCTTCAGAAAAAATAAAACCAAAGCCCTTATCATCTTTCCAATCACAAATTTTACCTTTCATTGGCTATTAACTTTCATTGGCTATTAATATTTGGGTTTTGGATTAGTCAAAGATGCCTAACGTCAAGTTAAGCTGGGTGGACAACGCCCACCCTGCTCATTTTTACATCACCCTCATGCCGCCAAGCGCAGATTCAACTCATCAATCACTTTCTGCGCGGCGACAGGAACCACGGTGCCGGGGCCAAAAAAAGCTGCTAGGCCATTACCGAATCACGAGCTCGAGAAACCGCTAGTTGCTGTTTAGCCGCTTCCAGCAAATCCTTATCTTCCGCATCCCAAATGGCCTCTATCTGTGGTCCTTTAGCGAAAGTGGCAAGATTACTGACCAGTTGACCCAAACGAACTTCGGGAAACTGTTCGCTCAGCTCACTCAACGCCTCAAGCAATTCCAACCGGGTATTACTCATCATGGCAATCGCTCTCCCACCGTTGGTAGATGTCCACAAGGGAAAGGTAAATTTCCAATCACTTCAACTGAAACCAGAATCCCCAGTCTTAGTTTTACCATGCGACTAGCCCGTGTAACCCCATCAAAGATGATCAACGCCCCATCAGAGCCGCGATAAACCAGAATGGGCGGAATCCCTCGGGTTGAAGAGCCATATTGAGCAATCTGCCGGTGCAGTTTAATCGGATCAGCACCGTTTGGCCGGGTCACTGGCAGATGCAATAAGCTGGGATCAACCTCAAGGAACTCCGGTGGTTTCATAACCAAATGACCCAATTTGGCCCCCTCCCACGCGGAGAGAGGACTATCTCTTACACCCTCACGCCGCTAGGCGCAGATTCAACTCATCAATCACTTTCTGCGCGGCGACAGGAACCACGGTGCCGGGGCCAAAGATGGCTGCGGCGCCATTTGCCCTGAGGTATTCGTAGTCCTGGGCGGGAATCACGCCGCCGATGACCACCATGATGTCTTCGCGTCCCAACTTCTTCAGTTCCGCGATCAGTTGCGGCAGCAGCGTTCTATGACCGGCAGCCAGCGAACTCATGCCAACCACATGCGCGTCGTTCTCCACCGCCTGCCGGGCGACCTCTTCCGGAGTCTGGAACAGCGCGCCGATGTCCACATCGAAACCGAGGTCGGCGAACGCGGTGGCAATGACCTTGGCGCCCCGGTCATGGCCATCCTGGCCGATCTTGGCAACCAGAATGCGCGGACGGCGACCTTCGCGCTGCTCGAATTCGTCCGCCATCCGGCGCACGGTGGCGATTTCCGCGCCATCGCCGAATTCGCTGCCATACACGCCGGAAATGGCGCGGATGACCGCCTTGTGCCGGCCAAACACCTTCTCCATAGCATCGGAAATTTCGCCCAGTGAAGCGCGGGCGCGCGCTGCTTCCACCGCCTTTTCCAGCAGATTGCCGGAACCGGCGCTGGCCGCTTCGGTAATCGCGTTCAAGCAAGCTTGCACCTTGGCTTCATCGCGATTCGCACGCAACTTCTGTAACCGTTGCACCTGCGATTCGCGCACGGCAGTGTTGTCAATATTGAGGATGTCTAGCGGGTCTTCCTTAGTCATCCGGTACTTATTGACGCCGACGATGGTTTCCTTGCCGGAATCGATATGCGCCTGCCGGCGGGCTGCCGCTTCCTCGATGCGCATCTTGGGCAGGCCGGTTTCAATGGCCTTGGTCATACCGCCCAGGCTTTCTACCTCCTGAATATGCCCCCAGGCCCGCTTGATCAATTCGTTGGTGAGCGCTTCGACGTAGTAGGAGCCGCCCCACGGGTCCAGCACCTTGCAGATCGCCGTTTCGTCCTGGAGATAGAGCTGGGTGTTGCGGGCGATGCGCGCCGAGAAGTCAGTTGGCAAGGCAATGGCTTCATCCAGCGCATTGGTGTGCAACGACTGGGTGTGGCCCAGCGCCGCCGCCAGCGCTTCGACGCAGGTGCGGGCGACATTATTGAACGGGTCCTGTTCGGTCAGGCTCCAGCCCGAAGTCTGGCTGTGCGTGCGCAGGGCCATGGACTTGTCGCTTTTCGGGTTGAACTGCTTGATGATCTTGGCCCACAGCAACCGCCCGGCGCGCATCTTGGCCACTTCCATGAAATAATTCATGCCGATGGCCCAGAAGAACGACAGGCGCGGGGCGAAGGTGTCGATGTCCATGCCGGCCTTGATGCCGGTGCGGACATATTCCAGCCCGTCGGCCAGGGTGTAGCCCAGTTCCAGATCGGCGGTGGCGCCGGCTTCCTGCATGTGATAGCCGGAGATCGAGATGCTGTTGAACTTTGGCATCTCCTTGGATGTGTAGGAGAAGATGTCGCCGATAACGCGAATCGACGGATCGGGCGGATAAATATAGGTGTTGCGCACCATGTATTCTTTCAGAATATCGTTCTGAATAGTGCCGGTGAGCTTCTCGTGCGAAACGCCCTGTTCCTCGGCGGCGACGATATAGAAAGCCAATACCGGCAACACCGCGCCATTCATCGTCATCGACACGGACATCTGATCGAGTGGAATGCCGCTGAACAGCACTTCCATGTCGAGGATCGAGTCAATCGCCACGCCGGCCTTGCCGACATCGCCGACCACGCGGGGATGATCGGAGTCGTAGCCGCGATGGGTGGCCAAGTCAAAGGCAATCGACAGACCCTTCTGACCGGCGGCCAGATTGCGGCGGTAGAAAGCGTTGGATTCTTCAGCGGTGGAGAAGCCGGCGTACTGGCGCACCGTCCACGGTTGAGTGACATACATGGCCGGGTAGGGGCCGCGCAGGAATGGCGGCACGCCGGCGGCATAGCCGAGATGCTTCAAATCCTTGATGTCGCTCTGTGTATACAGCGGACTGACATCAATTTGCTCCAGGGTGGCCGAAACCAGTTGCTCCAGGGTTTTGCCAGTGGCTTTTTCCACGGTCGCCTGCCATTCGGCAAAGCTGGGCTTGGGAAAGTCCAGGCCATAGGCCATGGCGGTGAAATCGGGTGAATGGCTCATTGGGCGACCCCCATTTTCTTTTGCAGCGTGGTCAACAACGCCTGGCAGTTGGCGTTCAGGTGAATGAAATCATCGACGCCGGCGGCTTTGAAGGCGTCAATATGATCAGCCGGATAGCCGGCCAGCAGCACGGTGAGGCCGGGATTGGCCTTTTTGAGTTTTCCGGCCAGCGGTGGGACCAGACCCGGGTAAGTGGCGTCGGTGGAGCAGATCACCACCACGGGGGCGCCGGATTGCAACGCCGCGTCAGCGGCTTCATCCGGGGTGTTGAAACCAGACGGATAAATGGTCTCGAAACCGCCCACGCCCAAGAAGGCGGTGGCGAAGTCAGCGCGACCTTTGTGCTGAGTCAGCGGCCCCATTACCGCCAGGAAGATTTGTGGCCGGTTGCCGGTGCGGGCGACGTAAGCATCCGCCGCTTCGCGCAGCCGTTCAAACGGCAATGCGCCGCGCTGGGCGCATACAGCGTTGATGGTTGGGCCGGCCTGTGCGCCGGTCCGCGCCGCTTGGGCGATTTCCCCGAGCGTTGCGCCCGCTAGCGCGGCCTGAATCGCCGCATCGACGATGTTATCGCCTTTGGCGAGCTGATCCAGCGCGGTCTTTTTCTGTCCGGCGTTGGCCTTGGCGCGGAATTGACTTAGCGCCGCCGCCCGCTCGGCGTGAAGCGCCGCCGTATCGACCTTGGGCGCTTCCAGCCGGGTTTCCTTGAGATTCGGGTACATGTTCGCGCCGACGAAGATGTCCTTGCGTTTGGCGATATTGGCCATCCGCTTGGCGGCGGTGTCGGCGACCTGACCTTGTGGCCAGCCGGCGGCCAGCGCCTTGGCCATGCCGCCCTGCTTCTCGACGTCCTGGAAGATGGCCCAACTCTGGCGGGCCACAGCGTCAGTCAGATTTTCGATATACCAGGAACCGCCGGCGGGATCGACGGTGCGGGTGATATGGGTCTCTTCACGCAGCACGGTGTGGGTGTTGCGGGCGACGCGCCGGGAGAATTCATCCGGGGTGCAGATCAATTCGTCGAAGGGTGAGATGTGCAGGCTGTCGCAACCGCCGACGATGGCGGAAAACGCCTCGGTCGTGCCGCGCAGCAAATTCACATGCGGGTCATAGACCGTCTGATTCCAGGCCGAGGTGCGGGCGTGAATGCGCATCTTCTGCGATTCAGCATTGCCGCCGAACGCCTGGACAATCTTGGCCCACAACATCCGCGCCGCCCGCAGCCGGGCGATTTCCATGAAGAAGTTGGAGCCGATGGAGAAGGCGAAGCGGACCCGGGGCGCGGCGTCGTCGATGCTCAGTCCCCGTTCCTGCATGGCCCGCAGATAATCGACCGCTGTCGCCAGCGCAAAGGCCAGTTCCTGGGTCGTGCTGGCCCCGCCGTTGTGGTAGGGATGGCCCTGCACGGTGAGGGTTTGCAACTGCGGGGCGTTGGCTTTGGCCCAGCCGGTGAGTTGCGCCATGACGTCATAAACGCCGTTGAGGTCGCGGGGCAGATGACCGTAGTGAGCCAGATGGCCGAGCGGGTCCATGCCGATGGCGCCGCGCAGCTTGGCCAGCGACTTGCCCTGCTGTTTCACCAGCGCCGCCAGTAGCGCCGCAAAGCTCAGGGCGCTGGCATCGGCTTGCACATAGATCGGCGTGGTTTCGAGATCGACGCCATTCAGCGCCTCGGCCAGGTCGGCGAGGCTGGACAGGGAGAGTCCGTCTTTGCCGACATCGCCAGCATCTGCCTGATCGGCGTCCACGCCATGCAGGGTGGGGTGATCGAGCACCAGATTGACGGCGTTCTGGCCACGCGCCAAATCAGCGGACAGGGCTTCGTTAAATGCGGTGGGCGTGGCGCAGGGGATTTCCTGGGCGACATCCCAACTGCTGGCGACGTAGCCGAGCGGACTCACGCCCCGCACATAGGGGGCAAAGCCGGGCAGGCTGTCGATTTGCGGCAGTCCGGCGATATCTTCCTGGCGGTACATGGGTTGCAGGTCGATATTTTCATAAGTCTTGGTGACCAGCCGTTTCTCGAACGGCGCGCCCTTGAGGACTTTATCAATGGCTTTGCGCCATTCCTCATAGAGAGTTGGGGGAAATTCGTCGAACGTCGGAGCGGTCAGGTCCGCTGCTTGTGGGTTTGACATGCACATCCTCCAGGGGGATCGAAACACGTTGGGTGAGCGATACCGGGCAAGTATAACCGAAGATTTCCCCAATTCCCGGTCAAGGTGAAGGCGGGCGGGTCAGGTTGCAATCGCGGGGTTCAATGACATACTGAAAAGGTTGGTTTGACCCCTTTTTTTCTAACCCTTAACTCTAGGAGGTTTTCGTGTCTGATCGACCATTCAAAGTGCTGGGCATTCAGCAAATCGCTATCGGCGGGCTGGACAAGAGCAAACTGAGCCGGCTATGGATTGACACCCTCGGCCTGACCCTGACCGGCAACTTCCGCAGCGAACGGGAGAATGTGGACGAGGATATCGCGGCTATCGGTTCCGGTCCCTTCAAGGTGGAAGTGGATTTAATGCAGCCGATTGATCCTGGCAAGGCGCCCAAGGTGCATGAGCCGCAACTCAACCACATCGGGCTCTGGATCGATAATTTGGCGGCGGCGGTGGAATGGCTGACCGCCAAGGGGATGCGTTTCACGCCGGGCGGCATCCGCAAGGGCGCGGCGGGGTATGATGTTTGTTTCCTGCATCCCAAGGGCAATGAGGCGACGCCCTTGTGCGGCGAGGGCGTGTTGATCGAGTTGATCCAGGCGCCGCAGGAAGTGATCGACGCATTCGCCAAGGTTCAGGCCTGAGCTTGCAGGACGCCAGGATACACGAGGGGAGCTGCCCCAAGGTTATGTGAACCTGGCTTTTGAATACGCTTGAATCCCAGGGCGTTGCCCTGGGTTCAAACCATGATTTTTCTCCCCTTTCGAATCGTCGGCAAGCTTGCCGGATCTGTCTTTCTGGTCTTTCCACGTTTATTGTTGTGGCGGGCGTCTATGCTGAATACAGTACAGAACGCCACCATGCACCCGGATGTTATCCCCGCCGTATTCCGCTGAAATCCACCCGCAGATCGCTGCCAGAGGAGTGAACCGAGTGGCTTGCGGTATGACTTCACGCAGCGCGCCAGCACAGGAACCCGTCAGGACGGACGGCTGGGCTTGCTTGGCGTTTCCGTTTGGAACTGCGCCGGGTTCAGTTCGCCGTTTTTACAGCGTAACGAGGCGACAAGCTTGCCGGGGCGGGCAACGGCCAACGGCGGATGCTATACATGCTTTATTTGCAGCGCCCAATATGGAGATTACACAAAATGATGGTTCAACAACATTACACTTTAAGCTTTATAACCCCGGCTTTTCTCGGTAACGCCGAGCAACAGGGTCAGTGGCGCACACCGCCGTTCAAGGCGCTGCTGCGGCAATGGTGGCGGGTGGCGGCGGCAAAAAGTCATGACTACAACCACGAACGCTTGCGGGAAGCGGAAGGGCGGCTATTTGGGAATGCGTGGATTGAAAATGACTTCCGCAAGAGTGAAGTACGGTTGCGGCTGGATGCATGGGATATGGGTCGGCTCTCATCTAATGCATGGCCAGGTGGTTCAATCGAAAATGTTGTGACTACACACGACGGCAGAAGTCGAGTTCGTGCTGTAGTCTACTTAATAGTAATCCCTACATGATCGAGGAACCAAATTTATAGATGAGTTGTCCAAACCAATGCGATTCTGATTGATAATTTATTATAAAAT
>Ga0209573_1005236_pt1 | contig 11864 bp, 9 predicted proteins | sample TNRBio252014_DNA_FD_185870 | JGI IMG/M metagenome (GOLD analysis project Ga0209573, IMG submission 185870) | Wastewater treatment Type I Accumulibacter community from EBPR Bioreactor in Madison, WI, USA - TNR Reactor_6/25/2014_ DNA (SPAdes)... | ecosystem: Engineered > Bioreactor > EBPR >...
AGACTCATGAAATTCCGCACCCTGGCCCTCGCGGCCGCCATCGCCTCGGTGGGCCTGTCGTCCGCCGTGTTCTCCACCGCCGCGCAAGCCCAGGCGCAGGAGCAGTTCTTCCCGGTGCTGGTCTATCGCACCGGCGCATTTGCCGCCAACGGCAACCCGTGGGCGAACGGCTACGTCGATTACCTCAAGCTGGTCAACGCCCAGGGCGGCATCAACGGCGTCAAGCTGAGCTACGAGGAGTGTGAGTTCGGCTACGCCACCGACCGCGGCGTGGAGTGCTACGAGCGCCTCAAGGGCAAGGGCGCCACCGTGTTCCAGCCGCTGTCCACCGGTGTGACCTTCGCGCTCACCGACAAGGCGCCGGTCGACAAGATTCCGCTTATCACCGCCGGCTACGGCCGCAGCGAGTCGCCGGATGGTTCGGTGTTCACCTGGAACTTCCCCTTGCTGGGTACCTACTGGGTCGGCGCCGATGTCGCCATCCAGCACATCGCCAAGCAGATGGGGGGGCTGGACAAGCTCAAGGGCAAGAAGGTCGCGCTCGTGTATCACGACAGCCCCTTCGGCAAGGAGCCGATCCCGCTGCTGCAGGAGCGCGCGAAGATGCACGGCTTCGAATTGCAGCTGCTGCCGGTCGCCAGCCCCGGCGTGGAGCAGAAGGCCACCTGGCTGCAGATCCGCCGCGACCGTCCCGACCACGTGCTGCTGTGGGGCTGGGGCGTGATGAACTCGACCGCGATCAAGGAGGCCCAGGCCACCGGCTACCCGCGCGAGAAGATGCTCGGCATCTGGTGGGCAGGCGCCGAGCCCGACGTCAAGGACGTGGGCGCGGGCGCCAAGGGCTATAGCGCGCTTGCCCTGCAGCACGGCGCCGAGCCCGGCAGCAAGGTGGTCAAGGACATGCTGGCGATGGTGCATGACAAGGGCCAGGGCACCGGCCCCAAGGAAGAGGTCGGCTCGGTGCTGTACATGCGCGGCCTGATCTCGGCGATGCTGGGCGTCGAAGGGGTGCGCCAGGCGCAGGAGCGCTTCGGCAAGGGCAAGCTCGTGACCGGCGAACAGGTGCGCTGGGGCCTGGAGAACCTCAACCTCGACCAGGGCAAGCTCGACGCGATGGGCTTCGCCGGCGTGATGCGCCCGGTGCAGACCTCCTGCACCGACCACATGGGTTCGTCGTGGGTGCGCGTGCACAGCTGGGACGGCAGCAAGTGGGCGTTCAGCTCCGACTGGTACCAGGCCGACGACAAGGTGTTGCGCCCGATGGTGCTCGAGGCCGCAAGCAAATACGCTGCCGAGAAGAACATCCAGCGTCGGACCGCGGAGCAGTGCGCGCAGTAAGTTGAAACTGAGTTGAAACGTGCCTCCGCACCGCGCGGTGCGGAGGCCTTTTCCTGGAATCGAACATGAACGCTCCCAATCCGGCCTTCCTCAGCGTCAACAACATCGAGGTCATCTACAACCACGTCATCCTGGTGCTGAAGGGCGTGTCGCTGTCGGTGCAGGAGGGCAGCATCGTCGCCTTGCTCGGTGGCAACGGCGCCGGCAAGACCACCACGCTGCGCGCGGTCAGCAGCCTGCTGAAGGGCGAGCGTGGCGAGGTGACCAAGGGTTCGGTGGATTACAACGGCGAACGCGTGGATGCGATGACGCCGGCGGACCTCGTCAAGCGCGGCGTCGTCCAGGTCATGGAGGGGCGGCATTGTTTCGGCCACCTCACCATCGAGGAAAACCTGCGCACCGGCGCCTACACCCGGACCGACGGCAAGGCCGCGGTCGAGGAGACGCTGGAGAAGGTCTACAACTACTTCCCGCGCCTGAAGACGCGACGCAACAGCCAGGCCGCCTACACCTCGGGCGGTGAACAGCAGATGTGCGCGATCGGTCGTGCGCTGATGGCCAAGCCCAAGCTGGTGCTGCTCGACGAGCCCTCGATGGGCCTCGCGCCGCTGATCGTCGAAGAAGTGTTCGAGATCGTGAAGGATCTCAACACCAAGGAAAGGGTGAGCTTCCTGCTCGCCGAACAGAACACCATGGTCGCGCTGCGCTACGCCGACTTCGGCTACATCATGGAGAACGGGCGCATCGTGATGGAAGGCGCGGCCAGGGACCTGGCGAGCAACGAGGACGTCAAGGAGTTCTACCTCGGCCTGGCGGGCGAGGGGCGCAAGAGCTTCCGCGACATCAAGCACTATCGCCGCCGCAAGCGCTGGCTGAGCTGAACGCCGTCATTGCCGAACGTCAACGGACAACGCATCGAGCAGGGGAGCCGAGATGAATTTCCACGATACGCGCGAGACCCGTGATCCCGAAGCGCGCGAACGCGAGCTGCTGGCGCGCCTGCCGGCGCAGATCGCCCATGCGCGCGCGGCCGCGCCCGCGTTCGGGCGTTTGCTCGCCGACGTCGATCCGGACTCGGTGACCAGCCGCGCGGCGCTCGCCACCTTGCCGGTCACGCGCAAGTCGGAACTGCTGGAATTGCAGAAGGCGGCGCGGCCCTTTGGCGGCTTCTCGGCGGTGGGCTGGGGGGCGGCGTGCCGGCGCGTGTTCGCCTCGCCCGGCCCGCTCTACGAGCCCGAAGGCGCGCGCCCCGACTACTACCGTCTGGCGCGCGCGCTGTTTGCGGCGGGTTTCCGTGCTGGCGACCTGGTGCACAACACCTTCTCGTACCACTTCACGCCCGCCGGCTCGATGATGGAGACCGCCGCGCATGCGCTTGGCTGCACGGTGTTTCCGGCCGGCGTCGGCCAGACCGAGCAGCAGCTCGCGGCGATCGCCGACCTGCAGCCCGGGGCCTACGTCGGCACGCCGTCCTTCCTGCGCATCCTGCTCGACAAGGCCGGCGAGCTCGGCGTGACGCTGTCCTTCACCAAGGCCTTCGTCTCCGGCGAGGCGTTCCCGCCGAGCATGCGCGAGGCCTTTGCCGCGCGCGGCATCACGGCCTGCCAGGCCTACGCCACTGCCGACATCGGCCTGATCGCCTACGAGACGCCGGCGCGTGAGGGCATGGTGGTCGACGAGGACGTGTTGCTCGAGATCGTCCGCCCGGGCACTGGCGACCCGGTGGCACCCGGCGAGGTGGGCGAGGTGGTGGTGACCACCTTCAACCCCGATTACCCGCTGATCCGCTTTGGTACGGGCGATTTGTCGGCGGTGCTGCCCGGGGTCTCGCCCTGCGGGCGGACCAACGTGCGCATCAAGGGCTGGATGGGGCGCGCGGATCAGACCACCAAGGTCAAGGGGATGTTCGTGCATCCCGGCCAGATCGCGCAGGTGGTACGCCGCCACCCCGAGATCACGCGTGCGCGGCTGGTGGTGGACAACCCGGGTCACAACGATCGCATGACGCTGATGTGCGAGGTCGCCGGTGGCGGCAGCGAGGCGCTCGCCGACGCGATCGCGGCCAGCATCCGCGAGCTCACCAAGCTGCGCGGTGAGGTCGCCTTCCTGCCTTCCGGCGCGCTCGCCAACGACGGCAAGGTGATCGACGACGTGCGTAGCTATACGTAGTCGGGGCGCGCGTGGACGCTGTGAAGGTTCGCGGCTTCCGCCGCGCCTGCGAGAGGGCTGCCACGCGGTGAGCGTTCTGTGGTTCGCGGCTTCCGCCGCTCCTACAAGGGGGCTGCCACGCGGTGAGCGTTCTGTGGTTCGCGGCTTCCGCCGCGCCTGCGAGAGGGCTGCCACGCGGTGAGCGTTCTGTGGTTCGCGGCTTCCGCCGCGCCTGCGAGAGGGCTGCCACGCGGTGAGCGCCCTGTAGGAGCGGCGGAAGCCGCGAACTTTAACTCGTCGCGCGCGGTGGCGCCGATCGGTCCGCTGTGCGCGCGTCCTTCCGTGGCGATGGGCGCTGGCATACTGCGGCCTCTCCCGAACCACGAGGCTCACACCCATGACATCCCCTGACAATGACCGCGCGCGCGCCCCGCTCGCCGGCGTGCGCATCCTCGATCTCACCCGCCTGCTGCCCGGTCCGCTCGCCACCCAGCATCTGTCCGATTACGGCGCCGAGGTCATCAAGGTGGAGGATACCGGCGCGGGCGACTACGCGCGCACCATGGGGGCGATGGGGGGGGAGACGAGCTGGTTCTACCAGGTGGTCAACCGCAACAAGCGCAGCTTGCGCCTGGACCTCAAACAGGCCGAGGGGCGGGCGCTCTTCCTGCGCCTGGCGGAGACCGCGGATGTGGTGGTCGAGGGATTCCGGCCCGGGGTGATGGAGCGTCTGGGCCTGGGCTACGCGGCGCTCGCCGAGTGCAACCCGCGCCTCGTCTTGTGCAGCATCACCGGTTATGGCCAGAGCGGACCGTATGCGGCGCGTGCCGGGCACGACATCAACTACCTCGGCTACGCGGGCGTGCTCGACCAGCTTGGCTGCGCCGGTGGCGCGCCGGCCTTGTCCAACCTGCAGATCGGTGACCTGCTCGGTGGCACCATGGGGGCGGTGATGGGCATCCTGGTGGCGCTGTTCGACGCGCGTCGCAGTGGCCGCGGCCGCCATGTGGATGTGTCGATGACCGACGCTGCCTTCGCGCACATGATCTTTCCGCTCGCCGAGGTGCTCGCGCACGGCAGCGTGAAGCCGCGCGGCGAGGATCTGCTCAGCGGTGGCGTGCCTTGCTACGGGGTGTATGAGACCGCCGACGGCCGCTACATGGCGGTGGGGGCGCTTGAAGAGAAGTTCTGGGAATTGCTGTGCGCGACGCTCGATCGCCGCGATCTCGTGCCCGGGCACCTGGCCACCGGCGCGGAGGGCGCGCGGGTGCGTGCGGAGCTGGGGGCGATCTTTCGCAGCCGCAGCCAGCAGGCTTGGGTGGAGGTCTTCGACCGCGTCGATTGCTGCGTGACGCCGGTGCTGCGCCTGGAGGAGAGCCTGTGTGATCCGCAACTGCAGGCGCGTGGCATGGTGGTGGAGGTCGACGGTGCGCGTCAGTTCGGTGCGGCGGTGCACATGGGCGACCTGCCTGCCATGCCCTTGCGCGCGGCGCCGGTCAGTGCGGGTGCGGATGCGGACGAGATTCTCGAAGCGCTCGGGGTCGGGGCCGAGTCCCGTGCCCGGCTGCGTGCCGCCGGCGTCATCTGAGCGCCTGCGGGCCGGGGTTTTTGCGCACGGGGCGTGATCGCGCGCCCCTGCGGGCAGGCGAGCACGCAAGCCCCTTATTTTTCGGTACCCGGCTTGCGGCGCGGGCTGCGGGCGCTGGCCCTGGCTTCGGCTTCGGCGGCGGCGCTCTGGGCCTCGGTGGCGGGGGGGCTCATCAGGTTCCACGGCCACATCGAGGCCGCGGCCGCGAAAGGATTGGCGCCGGTGTCGGCCGCGGTTGCGCCTTCACCGGCCTGCTGGGCCTGCTGGCTCATCGCCTTGACGGCGGCGAGCGCGGCGCGCTGCATCTCGAGTCCCTGAATGCTCATCTGCAGCATGTTCAGGTTCATCTTGAGCCAGCCCTCGACGGCACGCATGTCGGTGATGCGCTTTTCGAGTTCGTCGACATCGAGCGTGGGCGTGACCATCCCCGGCAGGGAAAAGCCCATCTGGTTCCACATGCCGCGCACGAATTCGAGCGGATCCTGGGCGTTCTGGTCTTTGGACATCGGGCTGCTCCGGTCAGGGTTGATGGGATGCAACGATATTAACCGATGCCACGAAGTTGCTGTCCATTCTCCACGGTGGCCATCAGGGGCAAGCTTGAGCGCGCCGCGAGCGCGGCCGGGATCCGCGCGCAGGGCCGGGTGGCGCGCACCATCGGCACCCGGCCGGGCTACGCCGGATGATCGGGCGGAACTGCGGGGACGCCGACCAGGCGGTGCATGAGCGCGCGCAGGCGGGCCGGACGGACGGGCTTGGCGAGGAGGTGGGCGCCGGCTGCGCGGGCCTGCGCCTGGTTATCGGCCGTCGGCGCCTCGTCGAGCAGGATCGCGGGCAGCGCGCCGAGTCCGGGGCGGGCGCGGAGGCGGGTGAGCTGCGCAAGAGCGGCGCTCGCCTCGCGCGCGCGCGGGTTGGCGATCAGGATGTCGGGGGGCGGAGCGCCGACCGCGAGGGTGTCGGCGTCTTCGATCACGCATCCCCATGCAGCGAGCAACTCGGCAAGGGCGTCGTGTTCGGCGCTGGCCTCGTCGGCGAGCAGCACGCGCACGCCCTCGAAGCTGTCGAGCGCGCGGATTTCGCGCCGCTGCGCGCCGTATGCGGGTGCGGCGGCGGGCACTTCGACGGCGAACACCGCGCCGTGGCCGGGGCGCGAGCGCAGCGCGAGCGGCAGTCGGAGCAGGTCGGTGAGCCGGCGCACGATGGCCAGGCCGAGGCCGAGGCCCTTGTCGTGGCTGCGTTCCGGATTGTCGAGCTGGACGAACTCGTCAAAGATGATTTCCTGCGCCTCGGCGGCGATGCCGGGGCCGCTGTCGCGCACTTCGACACGCAGGTGCGTGCCGCGCCGCCGGCAGGCGACGAGGATGCGGCCGCTGGGGGTGTAGCGGATTGCGTTGGCGAGCAGGTTGTTGAGGATGCGGTCGAGCAGCAGCGGGTCGGTGTGCGCCCGGCACGGCGGGCAGCGCAGGCGCAGTTCGAGGCCGCGCTCGGTGGCGGCGGCCGATTGACCGTCGATCAGGCGTTCCAGGCGCTCGCGCAGGTCGAAGGATTGCAGCACCGGGGACAGCGCGCCGGCGTCGAGGCGGGAGATGTCGAGCAGGCTGTCGAGCAGACCGTCCATGGCTTCGGCCGACAGCGTGAGCTTGTCGGTGAGTTGGCGGCTGCGGTGGTCGAGTTGCTGTTGCGACAGCTCCGACAGGAAGAGACCGAGTGCGTGCAGGGGCTGGCGCAGGTCATGGCTGGCCGCGGCGAGGAAGCGCGACTTGGCGATGCTGGCGCGCTCGGCCTCGTCGCGGCGCGCGCGCAGTTCGGCAGTCGCCTCCTCGATCTGGCGTGACATCGAGGCGTGGGCGATGCTCAGCCGTTCGGCCATTTCATTGACGCCATCGGCAAGCGCACGCAGGCTGCCACCGCCGCTGACGGGGACGCGGCGGTGGAGTTCGCCGCGACCGATGCTGAGCACCGTGTCGGCGACGTTGCGGATCGGGCCGCTGACGGTCCGGCTCATGCGGCGGGCGAGTGCCAGGCTGCCGGCCGCCACCACCGTCATCCACCCCGCGGCGATCCACAGCAGTTCGGCGCGGCGGCGGTCGAGGCGTTCGAGTGACATTTCCAGGTACAGGGTGGCGAGCGGGTCGTCGGATGCGGCGCCAAGGCCGGTGGCCTCGTCGGCGGGCAGTGGGCGCGGGCGGATCGGCTCCACGATGCGCAGCCGCCTGGCGGCGGCGGGCGGCGTGTCGGCCGATGGCGGGAGCGCGAGGGTGCCGGCACGCGCGAGCAGCGCACCGTCGCGGCCGACGATCGCCAACCCGATCATGTCGTCCTCGTGCATCAGTGCCTCGAGCATTTGCTGCAGCGTCCGGCGGTCGTCGGCGAAGAGCGCGTATTCGCTGGCCGCAGCGGTCTGGCGGACGTAGGCCTGCGCCCGTGCGCGCAGGGCGTCGTCGAGGTCGCTCAGGCGAAGGCTGGTGTGGGTCGCGGTCATCAGCGCGGCAAGGGCCAGCATCGGAATGAAGGCGACCAGAGTGACCCGGGCGCGTACCCCCCACTGCTCGATCATGGCTGGCCCCTTTCGTGGCGGCGCAGGTCACGGGTGAGCGCCTCGGTTTCGGGCAGGACCAGGCCGAGCGCGCGCGCCACGGTGCGGTTGATCTCGACCTCGAACAGCGCATGCGTGTCGGGTGCGGGGGCCGGCTCGCCGGCGAGCAGGCGACGCGCGAGGTTCGCGCCCTCGGTGCCGACCTGGCTCGGGGTGGCGTAGAGGCCAAGCATCGCGCCGGCGCGCACGTAGGCAGCGGAAAAGCCGAGCACTGGCGCGCGCAAGCGGAACGCGGTGAGGAGCACGTTGGCGATCGTGCGCGCGTTGTACACCCGGCTGTCGGGCAGGCTGAGGAGGATGGTGGATTCGTCGAGGGCGCTGCTCAGGGCGGGGTAGAGCGCCTTTTCGTCATCGATCACCGTGGTGGTCGCGCTGAGTCCGAACGCGGACGCGGTGTGGGCGACCGCTGCGGCCTGCCCGGCGCTGACCGGGCTGGAAATGAGCGCGATGTGCTTGTGGCCGGGCAGCGCGAGGCGGAGCAGGGCGAGCTGGCGCGCCGCCGGCTGGTCGAGTACGAGCGCGGTGCGCGGTCCGCTCCCGGGCGGGTGGGGCAGGGCGTCGAGTTCGCGCTGGGGCAGCAGGATGTGCAGGGCGGTGGCGCGTGTGCCGCCGTTGGCGACGATGTGCGCGGCCTCGGTGCCGATCGTGATCACCAGGTCATCGGGGTCGAGCCGGTCACCAGTGCCGGCCGCGGGCGCGCGGATGTCGATCGTGCGCCCGGCACCCGTCCGTTCCAGCCCGGCGCGCAGGGCGTCGAGGGTCTCGGCGTGCACCGGGTTGTCGACCTGGGCGACAACCACGATGTGGTTGCGCGCCGCCGCTGCCGTGGCCATGACGCACAGCGCGCAGGCGAGCAGCAGTCGGCGACCGCTGCGTGCCGCACTTCCGCGCAGGCTCATCAACGCGCGCTCCGACGTTGCGCGCACGCCTCGACGGGCGGGCGGCGGACGGCGGAAAGGCAGTGGGCGGGCATGGGGCGGGCAGAGGCGTGGGCGGGGCGGAGGATATGCGGGCCTGGCGGCACGGATGCCGAAGACATGGATTCTGACACGCGTGCGCTTTGGGCGGCCGGATTCTCCACCGTTTGGGCTGTCCGGCATAGGGGGCGGGTGCGTGTCGTGATATGTTCGCGACCTTCTCGGCCGCGACGGGCCGGTCGGTGGAGGCAGGCATGACGAAGATCCTGATCGTGGAAGATCACGCGCTCGTGCGCGAGGCAATGGCGCAACGGCTGGCGCGGCTTGAGCCTGGGCTCGAGTGCCTCGAGTCGGCGGGAACCGAGGATGCCCTTGCCCTGCTCGATGCGAATGCCGATGTGGATCTGGCCATCGTCGACCTGATGCTGCCCGACATGAACGGTTTTTCGTTGCTCGCCGTGCTTGCGAAGCGCTTTCCCGATCTGCCGGCGATCGTCGTTTCGGCGATGGACGACGAGGCCTCGGTCCGGCGTGCGTTCGCGGCCGGCGCCTCGGGGTTCGTGTCCAAGGCGAGCTCGGGGGACGTGCTGGTGCAGGCGGTGCGGGAGACGCTCGAGGGTGGCATGCCGACCCCGGCGCGCGCGGCCGCGGCTGCGCAAAGCGACACCCAGCGCTACCGATTCACCGCCGCCCAGGCGCGGGTGGTCGAATTGCTTTCAGCCGGTTGCAGCAACCGCGAGATCGCTGAGCGGCTCGGGCTGACCGAGGGTACGGTGAAGGTGCACGTTACTGCGATCTACCGCGCGCTGGGCGTCGGCAGTCGCAGCCAGGCGCTGGTGGCGATCGCGCGCAGCGGCGTGCAGCTCTGAATCCCGCGGCGACCGTGGCACCGCGCTTGGTGAGCGGTCGTCAGTGCGCGCGACGGAGGTTGTGCGCGAGCCGCAGCGGCATTTCGGCCGCCGGCAGACGTTCTGTCTGGCCGCTGTCGGGCGCATCGTCGACCTGATCGACGAAGTCGATCTCGAGCACCTCCAGCAGCTGCCTGGCGAGCGCGCGGCACGCGTTGGCGAGCGGGGTCGGCAACTGCTCGGGGATCTGCTTCTGCAGCAGCAGCTTGGTGGACGAGAGCGCGTTGACCGGGCGCAGGATGCGGTGGCGGTGGCCACCGAGCAGCCGCGCCACGGTGCGATCGGCGGCATCGCGCTGCCAGGCGTTGGTTGGCCACTGGCTGGGGATCGCGTAGGCGCGCGGAAACATCTCGAGGTCGCGCAGCACCGTGCGGATATCCTCGTGCGACTCGCGAAAGGGCAGCAGCACGATGTCGGAGAGGGCGTAGAGCTTGCGGTCCATCTCGGTGCGGTTGCCGCCCCCGTCGATGACGCCGATCCAGTGCTCGAGCGTGCGCAGCTTGTCGACCACCTTGGTGAGCGACTCACGCGTGCGCGCGTCGGCGAGCACGTAGCGCCTGCCGGTGGGGATCAGCGGCTCACGCGAGGTGTCGGTCAGCACGCACGCGGCGCGCTGACCGAGGAGTCCGAGCCCCTGGCACAGCATGTGCGAAAGCGTGGTCTTGCCCGTTCCGCCCTTGTTGCCGATCACGCAGATGATCTCAGCCATGACACTTCCAGTCCTTTGCTTGCAGTTCCTGCACGCTGGGGATTATCGATGCCGCCGTTGCGCGGGCGAACGCAGAAAAGCGCCGCTTCGCAGTGCCAATTCAGCTGCTTCACGCCGTCACCTTGCCGCCGATCCGGTAGATGTACAAGCGCGTTGCGCGCCGGTCACCGACGTCGACGACCCTGTCGGGTTCCTGTTCGGGCACCGGAAAGCTGTTGCTGACCAGCACGCTGCCGGGGCGCAGCTCGGCGCTCGCCTTGCGCCACACGCCAGCCATCGGCACCGGGGACAGGAAGGCATAGACGAGGTCGTAGCGCTGCCAGTCGTGCGCGAACAGGTCGCCGCGGTGCCATTCGAGATTGGCCAGCCTGCGCCCGAGCGCACGCCCCAGCAGCCAGGTCGCCGGCGCCAGCTCGATGCCGGTGAACTGGCAGTCGGGGCGCGCCTGCGCGAGCGGACGCAACAGTGCACCGGTGCCGGCGCCGATGTCGAGCACCCGCGCCGGGCGCGGTGGCAGCAGGGACGCGACCGCCGCCGCCGTGGCGCGGTTGCTGAGGTAAAGCGGCACCTGGGTGCGGAAGCTGGTCCAATACACCAGCACGAGCACGGTGAAGGCGCCCAGATACCAGCCGGGATGCACGCCGAAGCCCAGCGCCATCACCACCAGGGGCAGGAACACGAGGTGGATGGGCAGCCACCAGCGCGCGCTGCGCTGCGCAGCTGCGACGGCCGCCGCCGTCAGGGCCTGCGCGCCCACCAGCGGCCACAATCCTCCCAGCAGCCCGCTGCGGGCGAGCGCGAAGGCCACCGCGAGGCCGGCGAGCTGTGAGAGGAGGGCTTTGAGGGCAGGGGGCATCGACAGTGATCGGCGGTGACAGCGAGGCCAGCGATGATACGCCCCGCGCCGTCCGCGGCACGCGGCGCGCACCCGCCCTGGCGCCTGGAACAATAGACCTCCTCACCGCCACGTCTGGGGGGCAGTGCTGCGTCACAAAAATTTTTAAAAAAGCTTTGACTTCCGTTCACTGGACCTCTATAGTGCGGGGCTTCCCGGACGGAGGGATACCCAAGCGGTCAACGGGATCAGACTGTAAATCTGACGGCTCAGCCTTCGAAGGTTCGAATCCTTCTCCCTCCACCAAGTTTTCGTCGTGCCGTGCGTCGTCACGGTCGATGGTGCAGATGCAGTGCCGGCTGCGAGTTGTGGTGAGCGCGGAGTTGTCCGCGGCGGCAAGCGAACACGGTTGCAGGCGTGTGCGGGTGTAGCTCAATGGTAGAGCAGAAGCCTTCCAAGCTTATGACGAGGGTTCGATTCCCTTCACCCGCTCCAGCATCGCTGTGGTTTGCAGAGTTTTCGGAGCCCTTGTAGCTCAGTGGTAGAGCACTCCCTTGGTAAGGGAGAGGCCACGTGTTCAATCCACGTCAAGGGCACCACTCATTTTCTGCCTGGCCTGGGCGGCGGCCAACGAGTGTGGTCGCCGCGCTGGTTTTTCTGGTTCTGATTTTAAGGATAGCGATATGGCTAAGGGTAAGTTCGAGCGCACCAAGCCGCACGTGAACGTCGGCACGATCGGCCACGTTGACCACGGCAAGACCACGCTGACCGCTGCGATCACCACGATCCTGTCGAAGAAGTTCGGCGGCGAGGCGAAGGCTTACG
>Ga0209573_1005237_pt1 | contig 11862 bp, 11 predicted proteins | sample TNRBio252014_DNA_FD_185870 | JGI IMG/M metagenome (GOLD analysis project Ga0209573, IMG submission 185870) | Wastewater treatment Type I Accumulibacter community from EBPR Bioreactor in Madison, WI, USA - TNR Reactor_6/25/2014_ DNA (SPAdes)... | ecosystem: Engineered > Bioreactor > EBPR >...
CTTTGGCGTGAAGAACACCGGAAAGCCGTGTGCGGGAAAACTGCATGCACGGTTTGATGAGAGAGGGCAGGCGAAAGCCTGTCCTCTACTCTACCCCCCCTCTTTCCCGACCATTCTCCCGCAAGGGGAGAAGGGAGATTCGTGAGTCGCTTGCGCGACTTTCGCATTAATCTCTCCGTACGCAGCGCTGGCTGTGCCAGGCAGCTCAAGTGCAGCCCCTGTCGGCGAAGCCGAGTGAGCACTATAATCGCGGCTGCCGCGGCAACATCCCCGTCGCAACGGTGAGAATTTGCGACCGTAATTTCCAGAATCAAACGCCCACAGGAGAGCTCATTGTCTTTTGATCATTGCCTTATTCGGCCGTTTGCCGGTCTCCGTCCGCGTCGCCAGGATGCCGCGGCAGTTGCCGCGCCGCCTTATGATGTCCTCTCCAGCGATGAGGCCCGCGCGGCGGCAAGCGGCAAGCCCTTGTCCTTCCTGCACGTGTCCAAGGCCGAGATCGACCTGCCGCCGGAGATCGATCACTTCGCGCCTGAAGTGTATGCTCAGTCGGCGGAAAATTTTCAGCGTCTGATCGACGACGGCGTGCTCTGCCGCGACCCGCATGCGTGCTATTACGCCTATCGCCTGGTGATGGGCGAACATGTTCAGACCGGCCTGGTGGCCGCTGCTTCGATCGCCGCCTACGACAGCAACCGTATCCGCAAGCATGAGTTCACCCGCCCGGACAAGGAAGACGACCGCGTTCGGCAGATTGAAGCACTGAATGCACAAACCGGTCCCGTGCTGCTGGTCAATGGCGACGACGAGACTCTTGAGCGCCTGCTCCGGGAGGCCGCCGAAAGTGTGCCAGTCGCTGATGTGACGGGCGACAACGGCATCCGCCATACCCTGTGGATGATCGACGACGAGGAGAGTGTTGCGCGTATCAGTGCGCTCGTCGAAGCCATGCCTGCGCTGTATATCGCCGACGGTCATCATCGCTCGGCAGCGGCTTCGCGAGTAGCCGCGGCGCGGCGTGGCCAGGCGGGTGCTGCGGCTAGTGCCGAGTTTTTCCTGGCGGTGATCTTCCCCGCTTCACAGATGCGCATCCTCGACTACAACCGTGTCGCGCGCGACCTCAATGGCCTGAGCGAGGAAGCGTTCCTGGCGGCGGTTGGCGAGCGCTATCACGTTCTGCCGTCGACCAGCCCGGTGAAGCCGGAGCGTAGCGGCGTCTGCGGCATGTATCTTGGCGGTCGCTGGTATCGCCTGGAACTGCTGCCTGGTCTGCTTCCGGCGGCCGATCCGGTACGGCGCGTCGACGTTTCCGTGCTCGCCGAGCAGATCCTTGCTCCGGTGCTGGGAATCACCGACCTGCGCCGCGATACACGCATCGATTTTGTTGGCGGCATGCGCGGCCTGGGCGAACTCGAACGACGGGTGAATAGTGGCGAGATGGCGGTCGCCTTTGCGCTCTATCCGACGCAGATGGCCGACCTGATGGCAGTTGCCGATGTCGGCGAGGTGATGCCGCCCAAGTCGACGTGGTTCGAACCGAAACTCGCCGACGGTCTGGTGTCGCACGTCCTGGATTGAGGGTCGCGACCAGGTCAACCGAAGCAGGGCGTCGGTAGCTGGCGCCCGTGCGCGGGCTTCAGCCCGTCCCGCTCCCGCTCCCGCTCCCGCTCCCGCTCTCGCTCTTGGCGACGGAAACCCGCGCTTTCCCGGCGCTCAACTCACCGATCACTGTCGCGTGATCGAAGCCTTCCTGCAGGAAAACCGACAGGACTTCGGTGACCACTTCCGGCGCACAGGCGATCAACAAGCCGCCGCTGGTCTGCGGATCGGTCAGCAGGGCCTGTTCAAGCCCAGTCAGGTGCTTCGTGGTCGCTTCGGCCACGTAGTCTCCGTAGCTCGCCCAGTTGCGATCCGAGGCGCCAGTAATGCAGCCCTTTTTGGCATAGTCGAGGGCGTGGGCCAATAGCGGCAAGGCCGCGTAATCGATTACCGCCGAGACACGCGATGCCTTGCAGATTTCCACCAGATGACCAAGCAGACCGAAGCCTGTGACGTCAGTCATCGCATGTACGCCGGCCAGGCAGGCGAGCGCCCGTCCGGGCGTGTTGAGCTGCGTCGTCGAAGCGATCATTGCTGTGTAGTGGCTGGTCGAAAGCAGTCCCTTCTTGAGCGCCGCGCTGTAAAAGCCAACGCCCAATCCCTTGCCGAGAATGAGCTTGTCGCCGGGGCGGGCGCCGGAGTTGCGCTTGAGGTTGTCGGGATGCACCAGACCAATGGCGACGAGACCGTAAATCGGTTCGAGGGAGTCGATGGTGTGGCCACCGGCAATTGGAATACCCGCCTTGGCACAGATCGACTCGCCCCCTTCGAGAATGCGTTTGATCGTATCGAGCGGCAGTTTGTTGACCGGCATGCCGACGATGGCCAGCGCCAGCAGCGGCACGCCACCCATGGCATAGACGTCGGAGAGGGCGTTGGTCGCTGCGATGCAGCCGAAATCGAAGGGGTCATCGACGATTGGCATGAAGAAATCGGTGGTCGCCACCAGCGCCTGATCGGCGTTGAGCTGGTAGACGGCTGCGTCATCGCTGGTCTCGATGCCGACCAGCAATTGCTTGGGCACGATGGCGGGAACGGTCTTGGCGAGGATCTGTTCGAGTACATTCGGAGCGATCTTGCATCCGCAGCCGCCGCCGTGTGCAAACTGGGTCAGTTTGAGCGCCTCGGTGTGGACGCTTTCCGGAGCTGCGGGCGCGTTGGTCCGGGATTTTTTTTTGGCCATGATAGTCCGCTGGGGGTTGGGGGCGTCAAAGTGGTGGTGTGGCCGGGGTCTCTATCGGCGAGGCTTTTCAGCTGCTTTCAAAGCCCGCCTCATCGATCGCCGCCGTGAAGTCGGCGATGCTCGCCAACTTCGGGTCGTAGCTGATTCTGGCCTGGCCGGCGTCCAGCGACACCTCGACCTGGGCAACTCCGGGCAAGCTCTCGAGGAGCGTGCTGACGCTTTTTACACAGGACTGGCAGTGCATTCCGACAACGCCAATGTCGATGGTCTCCATTTCGCTTCCTTTTCGTATTGTCAGCGCCCTTGCTTGCCGACGCGCGCCGCAGTCAGTCCCGTTTCCATGGCTGGTGCCGCCGGACATCAGCTGCGGCCCGCATGCCAGCGCTTGAGGAGCAGCGAGTTGGTGACCACCGAGACCGAGCTCATCGCCATCGCCGCCCCGGCAATGACCGGATTGAGCATGCCCAGTGCGGCCAGAGGTATGCCGAGAACATTGTAGATGAAAGCAGAGAAGAGATTCTGCCTGATTTTCCGCAGCGTCGCACGCGAAAGAAGGATGGCGTCGGCAATTCCATTCAGGTCCCCACGCACCAGCGTCACGTCGGCGGCCTCGATGGCGGCGTCCGATCCGGCGCCAATCGCGAAGCTGACATCAGCCGCCGCCAGCGCCGGGGCGTCGTTGATTCCGTCGCCGACCATGGCGACGACAGTGCCACCAGACTTCAGCGTGTTGACTGCCGCCGCTTTGTCGCCGGGGAGTATGCCGGCCTGGAATTCTTCGATTCCCGCTTCGTCGGCGATCGCTGCTGCTGTCGCCGCGTGGTCGCCGGTCAGCATCACCACCCGGATACCCATGCCTTTGAGCCGGGTCACGGCGGCGCGAGAGGTGGTGCGCAAGGGGTCGGCGATTGCCAGCAGCGCCAGGGCCCACTCGCTGTCTGTGCGACTGCTTTCGGCGTTACTGCCGCCCGGGCATCGTTCGGCCAGCACCACCACGGTCTTGCCCGTGCGCTGCAGGCTGGCGATCTGTTCGCGCGGCAAACTCATGCCGACAAACTCGCTGGGGGCAGCGAGGCGTAGCAGACGCTCGCCAACGCGACCCTCCACCCCGCGGCCGGGAAGGGCGCGGAACTGGGTCAGTGCCGGTAGCGTCAGCTGGCTGGCTTGCGCATGCTGCAGGATGGCCTTGGCCAGGGGATGTTCGGAACCTTGTTCGAGAGCGACTGCCAGGGCCAGGGCTTCGTCCGCCGACGCGGCGAGCGGCAGCAGATCGGTGAGCACCGGCTCGCCGCGCGTCAACGTGCCCGTCTTGTCGACGGCCAGCACGCCGATTTTCTCGGCACGTTCCAGCGCTTCGGCATTTTTGATCAGGATCCCCGCCGTGGCACCCTGTCCGGTGGCGACCATGATCGCCGTCGGCGTTGCCAGCCCGAGGGCGCAAGGACAGGCAATCACCAGCACCGCCACGGCATTGACCAGGGCGACGCTGAAGTCGCCGCCAAACTCCCACCAGCCAAGCAGGGTGCACAGGGCAATGACACAGACGATGGGTACGAAAATTGCCGAGATGCGGTCGGCGAGGCGCTGCACGGGCGCTTTTGAGCCCTGTGCTTCGGCGACCAGGCGGATGATTCCGGCGAGCAGGGTGTGCTCACCGACGCCGCTGGCTCGACAGCGCAGCATGCCCTCGCCGTTGGCCGTGGCCGCGAAGACTCGAGCTCCCGGCTGCTTGGCCACCGGCATGCTCTCGCCGGTGAGCATCGCTTCATTGACCGTCGACGCACCGTCGATCACCTGGCCATCGACCGGCAGGTTTTCGCCCGGGCGGACGACAAAAATATCGCCGGGGATGAGCAGCGCGGCGTCGAGTTCGATCAGCTTGCCGTCGCGCTCGACGCGCGCTGTTTTTGGCTGCAGGCGCACGAGGGCTTCGATAGCGTCGGTGGTTCTGGCCTTGGCCCGTGCTTCGAGCAATTTGCCCAGCAGGACCAGGGTGATCACGGCTGCCGAGGCCTCGAAATAGACATGCAGATGGGCAGCGCCGGAGACGGTGACGAAAAGGCTGAAGCCATAAGCCATGCTGGTTCCCAGGGCGACCAGCAGGTCCATGTTCGCCCCGCCACCACGCAAGGCCTTCCACGCACCTGCATAGAAACGCCAGCCGAGCCAGAACTGCACCGGCGTCGCCAGTGCGAGTTGCAGCCAGCGCGGCAGCAGGTCCGGGTGAGTTTGCCCGCCGCCATCGAACATGGCCAGCATCTGCGCGGCCAAAGGCAGGCTTAGCGCGGCAGCAATCCAGAAGGCGCGCAGCTCAGCTTTTTCGGCGGCCATTTTTCTGGTCTTCTCCTCGCTGCGCGAGTGATTGTCGGCGAGGCGCCCGACAAAGCCGGCACGCTCGACGGTGGCGAGCAACTGCGCCGGGTCGACGACGCCCGGCGTATGGCGGAGCGTCGCCCGCTCGGTCGCCAGGTTGACCACCGCCTCGACTCCCGGCAGCCGGTTGAGGAGTTTTTCAAGGCGTGTCGAGCAGGCGGCGCAAGTCATTCCTTCGATGGCCAGTTCTGTGGTCTGTTGCGGGACGCTGAAACCGGCTTTCGCGATCGCCGCGACGACTTCTTGCGGCGAGCTGGCCCCCGGCGAAAGATCGACCTGGGCGCGTTCGCTGGCCAGGTTGACGCTAGCCATGACGCCGGGCAAGCGGTTGAGGACTTTCTCGATGCGCGTCGCGCAGGCCGCGCAAGTCATGCCGGCGATCGGCAGGTCGAGGCGTGGCGAGTTTTTTTTCTGTTCGCTCATCGTTTGAGAAATCGCCTTAATCAAGAGGTGTAGGCTGACGTCCCGATAAGCATGCGCGCCAGCCCGATCAGGCCCCAGACGCCAAAGCCGAGAATCAGCAAGCCGGATGCCAGGCGTAGCCTTGAATTGCGTGCATAGGCCTGCAAGCGTGACGCGAGCAGGCCGGCGAGCAGCAGGTTCGGCAGGGTGCCGGCGCCGAAGGCGAGCATCAGTCCGGCGCCGTGCACGGCGGAACCACTGGTCAAGGCCGTGGCCAGCGCACTGTAGACCAGTCCGCAGGGCAACCAGCCCCAGAGCAGGCCGAGTGGAAAAGCCTGCGCGACGCTGCGTGCGGGCAGGAAATGCCGGGTCAGCGGTTGCAGATGCCGCCACAGCTTCTGGCCGCAGCGCTCGGTGAACGCCAGCGCCCTGGTCAGGCCCATGAGATACAGGCCGAGAGCGATGAGCATCAGGTTGGCGAGCAGGAAGAGAGCGCTGCGCAGCGGCAGCTGCCCGGACAAGGCCAGGCTTGCTTCGCCGAGCGCACCGGCGACGGCGCCGGCTGCCGCGTAGCTGAGGATTCGTCCGGCGTTGTAAGCGAGGAGCAGCCAGGCACGCGCGGGACCGCCCATCGACAGCGCGCCGACGATTCCGCCGCACATGACGACGCAGTGCGTCCCCCCGAGCAGACCGATCAACAGCAGGGCGAGATAAGTCGATTCTGGCATGACCATTAATGCGAAAGTCGCGTACGCGACTCGACTCACGAAGCGCCCTTCTCCCCTCGCGGGAGAAGGGCAGGGGGAAGAGGGGGTGGGTCGGGAGACAAGCGCGAACGCCGAGCTGAAAGAGGAGGGATTCTACTCCCTCCACACCCCTACGTTCGCCGGCAGCTCCGGTGCGAGTCGCCACGCTGGAGAATCTGGCGCAGGCTTCAGATCACCTTCGAGTAGCGGGTACGCTGTCGGTCGGCGCGCAGGTAGCGGTCGAAAACCATCGAAATTGCGCGTACCAGCATCCGTCCTTTTGGGAGAATGGTGATCCAGCGGTCGTCGATGCGCACCAGTCCGGCATCGACCATCTCGCGCAGATCTTCGAGCTCGGTGGCGAAATGCTTCTTGAAGTCGATCAGGTGCGCAATTTCAATCGACTCGATCGACAACTCGAAGTGACACATCAGTGACTGAATGATCGAACGCCGCAGCAGGTCGTCGGCGTTCAGTTCGATCCCGCGATAGACGGGCAGAGTGCCGCTGTCAAGCAGGTCATAGTACTCGTCGAGGGTCTTCACGTTCTGACTGTAGGTCGGTCCGACCTTGCCGATCGACGAGATGCCGAAGGCCAGCAGATCACAGTCCGAATGCGTCGAATAGCCCTGGAAGTTGCGATGCAGGCGCCCCTGCCGCTGGGCCGTTGCCAGTTCATCGTCGGGCTTGGCGAAATGGTCCATGCCGATATAGACATAGCCGGCTTCGGTCATCTTGCGGATGGCCAGGGAAAGAATCTGCAGGCGCGCATCGGCGCTCGGCATATCCGCGTCGAGGATGCGCCGTTGCGGCTTGAACAGGCTCGGCAAGTGCGCGTAGTTGTAGATCGATACGCGGTCCGGGCTGGCGGCAATGACCCGGTCCAGCGTGCGGCTGAAGCCGATCACCGTCTGTTTGGGGAGGCCGTAGATCAGGTCGACGCTGATCGACTTGAAGCCGCTGGCGCGCGCCGCGTCCATTACCGCCAGCGTCTCTTCCTCGCTCTGAACACGATTTACGGCCTGCTGGACTGCCGGGTCGAAATCCTGGACGCCGACACTCATGCGGTTGAAGCCCAGTTCAGCCAGTAGTTCTACAGTTGCGCGATCGACCTTGCGGGGGTCGACTTCGATCGAGTACTCGCCGTCTTCAATCAACTTGAAGTACTGGCGTGTGGTCGCCATCAGTTGGCGCATTTCATCGTGCGCGAGGAAGGTCGGCGTACCGCCACCCCAGTGCAGTTGCGCCACTTCCTGATCGCCACCTTCGAGATAGCTGCTCTGCAGCGCCAGTTCGCGGGCCAGATACTTCAGGTACTTGGCTGAACGACCATGGTCTTTGGTAATGATCTTGTTGCAGGCGCAGTAGTAACAGATGGTGTTGCAGAAGGGAATGTGGAAGTACAATGACAACTGCCGGCTGACGGCACCAATGTTGCGCTTGCCGAGCCATAGCTGATATGCATCCGGGCCAAAGGCCTCGACGAAGCGATCCGCTGTCGGGTAGGACGTGTAGCGGGGGCCATTGATGTCGAAGCGGCGGATGATCTGCGGATCAAACACGAGGTTTTCAGCGCCAGCGTTCATGTTTCCACTACATTGTTGGTTGCGTGCATTATCGGATTGCCCTGAAGTAAGCGGGTTGACGTGGATCAAACGCAGAGTTTAGTGAAAAGGATGCCGATGTCGACAAGAGATGCGACCGCGAGACTCGCGTTTGAGGTGGTGAAGACCGCCTGTTCGAACTGTAACCTGCGCGAGCTCTGTCTGCCGATAGGCCTCGAGGCGGACGAACTGAAGAAACTCGACGCGTTGGTTTCGACGCGCAGGCGCCTCAAGCGTGGCGATTACCTGTACCGTGCGGGTCAAGGCTTCGAGTCGATCTACGCGGTGCGCAGCGGTTTCTTCAAGACCGACGTGCTGATCGAGGACGGTCGCGATCAGGTCACCGGTTTCCAGATGACCGGCGAGTTGCTCGGCCTGGATGGGATCAGCAGCGAAATACATACCTGTAACGCCATCGCTCTCGAAGACAGCGAAGTCTGCGCCATCCCCTTCTCGCATCTCGAAGGTTTGTCGCGGCAAATCCAACCCCTGCAGCACCACTTTCACCAGGTGATGAGCCGCGAGATCGTTCGTGATCACGGGGTGATGATGTTGCTCGGCACCATGCGCGCCGAGGAACGCCTGGCGGCCTTCCTGCTCAACCTTTCGCAGCGCTTCAAGGCGCGTGGCTACTCGCCGGCCGAATTCAACCTGCGCATGTCGCGTGACGAAATCGGCAGCTATCTCGGCCTCAAACTGGAAACCGTCAGCCGCGCGTTCTCGCGCTTTCAGGACGAAGGCCTGCTGTCCGTTCACCAGAGAAAAATCCGCATTCTCAACACTTCACGCTTGAAGCAATTGATGTCTCACCAGCGTCTTTGATGCTGCGCAAGAAGAGGCCTGTGTTGCTTGCTGTTTTACGCGATCCACGCCAGCGGGCCGAGTGCGCTGCGGCTGACAGCGACGGTGACGATGTAGGCAAACGCCAGTAGCGCGGCGACGAAGAAAAACGCCCGCTGCCCTTGGCTGCGCCCGCGCTTCAAGGCCATCGTCCCGCAGCCGATGTAGATCAGCAGGCCGATCAGTTTCGCGGTCAGCCAGCCGACGGCGAAGGGGTATTGAGCGCTGATCACGGCCATGGCCACGGCGCTGCCCAGCAGGACGGTATCGACGATGTGGGGCAGGACTCGTACCAGCGGTTGCTGCAGTCGCGGCGACTTGCCGAGCATCCAGAGTCCACGCACGAAGAAGCCGCCACCGCTCAGCACGACGCAGCCGACATGCAGGTATTTCAACGTCAGATAGGTCATTACCGAGCCTCCGCAGGCGCAGCCGAAACGTGCGTCAGGGTTTCTTCGATAGTCAGTCGCTGTTGGCGGTAGAAGGTGATGGCGGCCAGCAGGTTGCGCAGCAGCCAGGCATTGGCGGCCAACAGCGCCAGTCCCGCCGGATAAGTGAACCACTCAGGCCAGAGCACGGCTGCCAGCAGCAGCGCCAGGGCGACGAAGTGTGCCTGCATCTGCCGGTTGAGCTGGTGCCCGGCGATGACCTTGTTCATGTTCGGAGGAAACACTCGCCCGCGGCCGAGATTCTGCAAGTGTGACCAGACCAGAAAAGGCACGATCTTGTAGAGCATGCCGATCATTACCGACATGAAGCCGCCGAACAGCGCCAGGACGCCGCACAGCAGAGGCCACTCGCTGCGCTCGCCCAGGCTTGGCCAACTGCTTGCCGCAAGCCAGAGCGCGCAAGCGGCCAGAGTGCTCAGCATCGCCAGGCGCCAATAGTGTTGCGTGGCATCGAAACGGGCTCGCTTGCTGCGGCTTTGCAGCTGCAGCGTCAGCGCTGCAAAAGCGGCGATCGCGAGCACCGCCGCTGCTGCGAGCCAGGGCGACAAGCATTGCCAGCCAGCACTATCGGCGACACTCCACAAGACCAGCAGCGTGAGCAGCGTCCACGAAAAACGGCCTGCGAACCACTCCGGGTAGGCTGGCGTCATCTGGAACATCGGTACGACCACGAAAGCGACGGCAGCCAGCAGGACAACGCTCCAGCCGACGAAGCCCCAACCGAGATGGATCGACGTCAGCTGCATCAGCGGCAGTGCCAGCGATCCGTCGATGGCCACGGCCAGCAGCACGCCGAGGCAGATCGTCACCGTCAAGCCGAGCAAGGACAGCTTCAGGCCGCGAATGGTCGCGTTCGTCGAAGGCACGCCATACAAGGCGTGCCCGGCGCCAACAATGAACAGCGCGACACCGCCACCGATTAACACGGCGGCCAGTTCGAAGAGCAGCGGCTGGTAGCTCAGGAAGCCGCTCGCCAAGAGCAGTGCGCCAGTGGCGACTGCCGCGTTAACCAGGGTGGCTAGCAGCTGTGGTCGCGCGATGTTCGCTCCGGCGACCACCGGAAGAATCTGGAGCATCGCGCCGAGCATCACCTGCAGCATGAAGCCAACGGTGATCAGGTGCGTCAGCGCCAGGGCTGCGCCCGTCCAGCGTGAGGCGAACAGATCCGGGCCACTCCACAGAAGGAGCAGCGCGGCGAGGATGGCAAACAGCGGTGCAGTCAGAAAAAAACGAAGCGGTGCGGCAAGCGGGGGTGCCTGGTCGAACGACAGCAGCGCCTGCATCAGGGCGCTTGATGTTGGATCAGGACTTCCACCGTGCCGTCGGCCTGGCGCTTGGTCTTCCAGGTGAAACCGTTGAGTTCGAGCGCCCTGTACAGCGGGTAAGGCTCACGCGGCAGGAGTACCAATAGTTTCTCCGACCTCGCGAGCTTGTCGAGCGCTTCCATGGTGCGCACCATCGGTTCCGGTGGCTCCAGGTCGCGGGCATCGAGAACGATAGAGGGTTTCATGGGCGATCGGCTTTCATCGGTATCAGGCTGGCGCTTGCACTTAGCCAGCAAGTTGCTTCTGCAGTTCCGGCAGCAGAGCATCGAGCTGGTCAGCCAATTGCTGATCACACATCGGATACAGGATATTCTCTTCCTTGACATTGTGTTGTTGCATCATGATCAACAGGGTCTCGGCGTTGCCGTTGTAGTCGTCGGCCTCGCGCTCGGCCAGGGCGGCTTCGGCTGCGGCCAACAGCTGCCGCATCTGCACATGCTCGCCGCGCATGACCTGCGTTGGCCCCTGGTACATGCCGGTGCGCTTTTCAAAGAGCGGGAAGAGAATGCTTTCTTCCGCCTCGAAATGATTCAGCAGAGCGTCTCGGAAGCGCGGAAATTCGGCTTGCGCCAGTTGCCAGTTTTGGTCGGTCACGGCCTTCTCGACGACCGCCAGAAAGTCGTCGCAAGAGCGATGATCCTTGGTCATCAATTCGCTGATCTCGTGCATGAGGCGCCTCGTAGAGTTGAGCTTACCATTGTCGGCGCCAGCAGCACCGCTAGCGTTGATCGACATCAAACAATAGTTTTGGGCTCACTATCAATCCCAGGTTGGTGCGCAACGAAAGCGAGGCTAGAGTCAGTCGCAAGCCCGCCCCAGATCTCCAGGCCGCCATCGCGCCGGGCACCCGAGTAGCGCTGACCGACGAGTATGACATCTACGGCCGCCTGCCTGAGTGGGGCTACAATCACAAGGCCGGCTGCCACAGCGCTCCAGGAAAGTATTCCTCTTTACCTCGGCTTCTTGGAGTTCGTTCACCACGCCAAAAATCGCGGAAAGCGACTTCTCGAATCCGTCTTGGGCTTGCTTCTTGGCTAGCAACCCGAAACCCATAATGAGCCATCTTCGAGCGCATTCAACGGACCTACCTCTATCTCAGCGGGCAGACCTTCGTCGTGGCGGTGAACCGATAAGCAGCGTTGGCAAGGGTTTACGCTCAGTGGCTGGTGTAGGCCTCGATCGGCGGGAATGTCGCGGCGTAGCGTGTGATCCACTCCAGCGCGGCGCTTTCGTCGTCGAGGATTCGTCCTTCGACGCGCAGCACTTCCTGGCGATAGTGCCTGATCTGCTGCACCTGCTCCACCATGCGGGTGGAAAATGCGCCTTCGGCTTCCATGTGGC
>Ga0209573_1005238_pt1 | contig 11861 bp, 4 predicted proteins | sample TNRBio252014_DNA_FD_185870 | JGI IMG/M metagenome (GOLD analysis project Ga0209573, IMG submission 185870) | Wastewater treatment Type I Accumulibacter community from EBPR Bioreactor in Madison, WI, USA - TNR Reactor_6/25/2014_ DNA (SPAdes)... | ecosystem: Engineered > Bioreactor > EBPR >...
GCGGTTTGGCATGAGCCAGATAACCGTCCGCATTCGGATAGGACTTATCGAAATCAATATAGGTCATTAAATTTTCCAATTCCGGCAGTTGTTTCAGGAGACCCTCCTGCGGATAATGTCCCAAGGGACCGGGAGTTTGAAAACCAAAATAGTAGTACTGAAGATCTTCCTGATTGTTAAATTTATCTGCCCCCAGTACCTCAATCAGGTACTTCGTATTCGGTCGCCAAATAGGCTGGAGGTAACGGGTCATCGCCGTACTCATCGCCTGCACTTCTTGTTTCACTTGCTGATCTGCCGGAATCGTTTTCCGGATTTCTTCCATTTTCCGGGTGGTAAAACACAAGTTTTGAACCCGGACAGACTGGGCAAGGGGTGTTACGGTTGAGGCTCCCTGTACCCGCAATTCATTTTCGTTCCACCTTTCCAATTCTTCCCCGTTGACCCAAAAGGTCAATATTCCTGACCGTCGATTAACACTCACCGCCACATGAAACCAGGGATCTTCGCTGATGATTACGCCACTATTTCCTGTATCAATTTGCCACTTAAATCCTTTTTTATATATTTTTCCGGTACGGACTTCAATGATATCGTAGACTGCACCTTGTACCGGAGGGCTTAGCTCATACCGCACCTTAGCATAGGTAAGTGCTCTCCGGCTCAGAATTCCGCTTCGTTTATTCTGCCAGACCAATCGAAAAGCATAATATTGTTGTCCCTGAATCGTAGCCTGAAGACCGCATTCAATACCGAAATAATAACCGCTACTGCTTGCATTATGTTCTTTGGAAAAAAGTGGATACTGAGTTATTAATCCTGTAGCGACAGCCGGTTTAATCCAACCCATTAAAGTATAATCCGAGTCATCAAAGGATAAATCCGGAGTATGGTTTACCTTAAATCCACTCGAAACATTGGGTGATCCCCAAGACCAAACCGGTTTATTACGACCGAGTAAATTGAGTGGGCGGTTCGTCGATCGTTGCTGCCCTTCCGAAATCGCGTGATGACCTTTGTTGCTTTGATCCTGTCCCTGTGGATCACTATAACCCCACCAACCCATCAAGCCATCCGGATTAGCACCGGACTGTTCTGCGATCCTACCGTTAAGATATCGAGTGGTTTCCATTGCTTGTCGGACTTCGCTTGTCGTTAAGGCTTTGCCAAATACTTTCAGATCATCCAGACCGCCACTGAAACCCGAAATCAGGTTAAAAATACTCTTGCCTAAATACAAATCGGCGGTATTGGGAATATAGGAAGCCCCGACTGCATAAGTCGTCACTACGAGGTAAGACAATAATACCGAATCGGACTGATAATGGATTCGGATGTTTGCCGAACGGTTTCCTTCCCGGTTATAATATTCCTCATGAATCAAGTCGTAATTCGATTCCGGCATGTTGGTCCGCGGGTTCTTGCGTGTGCTCAATTCATAAAAGGAAACTTTGACCATAGCATCGGTGATGATACGCAATTCCTCTAACACGGAGACCGGATCATCAAAATAGATTTCCCAACGTTCCAGATTAGCCAAATACAATTCTCGATCCTCTACTTTTGCCTCCGCGCCATTGATCTTAAACGTAAGCCCCTGATCATCAAAGAGCTGATTCAGCGGATAAGCAGTACCGGTAGGCTCCTCCTGCCAGTTTACACAAGTGTGAACTTCAATCTCCTTCCTGCAGAGTAAACTCGTTTCCTGAAACCCTAAACTCTCCAAGGTTAAACTTCCGGAAACGGCATTCGTTGTGTAGGAAAAAACGTTTTGAGATAACAGGCGGACTTTATTGATCCGATGGGGTTCGGTCAATTGCCAGTAACCGTCTTTTACATCCTTAATATTAACATTTTCGCTATCCTCCGAAAAGCCGGGTGCATCCGGACTAAGTTTGCTCAGTTTCCGAATCTGCTCCATCAATTGTTCCATTTGCTCATAGACCCGGTATTCCAGCCACTCATTATCCATTTGGTAGTAGATTTTGATCTGACGAACCTCCGGAAAATGTTCTACCCGGCGCGATACATTGCCGTCAGGAGGAACGGTGACCTTGTTGTCCACCCGATCCAAATGCCCGCCGATATTCGAGACCCCCTGGGGCAGGACACACTGACTGAATTCCAGATCAATGAAACAATCCAAGGGAATAAACGGTACATCGCTAAAATTGAACCCGTTTTTTTGCTCGTTTTGGTGATACCCGAAAAACTTAATCGCTAAGGTTTTGCCGGAAGGAATATGAATCGCTCCGGGTACCGGCTGATTATCTGGTTTTTCTATAATTTTTATCGGCGAAGAATGGCTACAATCTTTCAGATTCCAATTTAAGCTGAAATTAATGTTAATATCATCCAAAGGCCACGGAGTACCGATCGAAATCTGTAAATTACCCCGGATCAGTGTTGGGCAGGGAGCTTCAGCGGACAGATAAGCCCGGGCACCGATGCCGATTTTGAAGAATGCTAAACGAACCCGAACCATACCCCCGACATCAATGGAGCCCCCCAATTGAATCGGCTTAAAAGAGATAAACCCCCGTGTATGCATGAAGACACCCAGTTCAATACCCACCGGACCGAAATTCCTTTTCTCTTTCCACTCAAAACCGGCTCCTCCGCTGATCCCACGAGCTGAAAGCATTAAAAAAGCATAGACATCAAATAAACTCAGCAAGCGGGCAGAAATCCGCTTATCTTCCGGATAATCCCGACCGATGTTCAGATACCAGGCAGAGGAATTCCGAAAGAAATAAGCCAATTCCATGGCTCCGTTCAGCGTCATGACATCCCCGCTTTCCGAAGGCAATAAATAGCGGACACTTAAGCCCGCTTCGATAGAATCCGGGGAAATAGCCAGTAAGACCCCGAAAGGCGGGTCTTCCTGGCTGTCAAAATTGGCGGGATCGGCCAGAATACTGGCCTGTCCGACCAACAGCAGGGTATCCGGTAAGCCCAGCAACAGCAATATTTTACTCGAAAAAACCCAGCCCCGGTCACCCATCGAGCCGATCGTAACCCCGGCACCGATCACCATCCCGCCTTTCTTTGGTTTGAATTTACCGACTTGACCTTCCGTACCAATGTCTTCTAAACCACGGGGCGGGCGAATCCCGGTTGGGGAACGCTTAAAAAACTCCCACCAGGTCTCCGGTTCTTGTCGGTCGATCGCATAATTATCGCCGAAGAGTCCCCTGAATCCGTAAATACCCAATCCGGTCGGACCCAAAGGAATCGGGGCCGGTAAATCCAAAAAAGCATCCACCAGAAAAGCCGGTAAATCAGGATTCAAGGCCATAACCGCCCCTCCTTTCAAGCCGATGCTGGGTAAAGAAAACTGGACACTCCCGGCATAACCATTTTTTTGGATGGCTAAAAAACCCTTCAAAATCAGCTTGGGGTTATTTTTAGGAATGGAAAGATCAATACCGATACCATCCATCCGGAAAAAATGATGGAATGGATGGTCATCATAACTGAAGTAATACCGGATTCCCTTGCCCTGAATATCAACGCCGGCATTCCCTACATTGAGACCGCCGTCAAAACCGATGTAATAATACTTTCTTTCTTGATCTGCATGAGTTCCCGTATAAGTACCGAAATGAAGCTTGGTCACCGAAAAGGCAACCGGTCCCAGCTGTATTTTAATGGAGGTCGGCAAGGTAATCCCCCCGCTCTCAAATTCCAGACTTCCGTCCTCCCAGATAATCAATTTACGTATGTCGAACTTGATGTCTCCTTCGAAGAATTCCAATTCTTTCAGGGTCAACTCCCCGCCTACGGACAGAAAGAAACGATTGCCTGCTTGTCCCAGCCCGACCTCACGTACCTTAAACGTGAGGATATCCTTGATCTTTAATTCAACATTGATATTTTTCCCGACAATACTGAAATTGCCGTTTTCCCGGAACGTCAGATCGATATCAATATCTTTAGGCTGTTCTCCGAAGGGAATCCTTAAAGTCCCTTCAGCTCCTCCTCCGGTTACACTGTTCTGGCGAAACTCCAGAAAAAATTGCTTCAACTGAATCGAAAAACCATCGGCTTTTCCCAATCGCAAATCCAAAGCCTCCCCGCTTTCTAAGCCGATGCGACCTGAAATCCCGCCTGTGCCAATAAATAAATTACGTCCTGTAATAGACGCTAAAGTACCATCTGATTTTTTAATAAAATCCGGGAAGTTAATGGAAATATAATCAAAATAGACCCCAACAAAATCTTTCGGGTAAGTTTGCGAAGCAATTCTCGAATCATTTTTCTCCTTTGAGAAATCAAGTAAAATTCGATCTCCAGCATTATGACCGAAATCTATCGTAAAGCCTGTTTTCAGTATCTCTGCTCTAAGATAAGGATTTGCTGTTATTTCAATAAAATCAAGTGCATCGCTGTTAAAACCTAAGGATTGGTTATTAAAATAAAATTCACCTACCTCAGGGGCTATCAATCTAAAATGAGCCTCTTCAGGAGCTTTCTCCCATTTGCCGTCAATTTGAACCATTGGAGCAAGTACATTACGCGGAAATTCAATCCCCGCTTTGATCTGAACGGCTGCTTCAATAGTAGGAATAAGGATTTTAGTTAATAATTCATATATTGACTTATAATTATCTCCGATATCAAATCCTAAAAACATCCATGATAAAAAACTTCCAATCTTTTTTGCTTTCAATTCCAAATCGTTAGTCTCAATATAACTATCAAATACCAATACCCACATGGGAATCTGTTCTGAATTCACATAACTGATGATCTCGTTATCAATAATATGAATGTTATCTTCTGCCGGAGTTTGGGATAGATTTAATCGGGATATATTATTATTATCTGCATAATTATTTAATTGCGTTACAAAAGAATATCTTAGTTGTACCTCTCCTTGATCTTTACTATTGACGAGCAGAAATAAGCTATACAGTTCTTCATTCTGTAGATTGGATATTGATCTGATGAGATTTCCAAAGGCTTCCGGAGTAAAAGGAAAGTTACTTAATTTGAAATTAGTAAGTAAAGGGGCAATTTCAGAGATAAATGTTAAGGAAATAGGAATTTCAGAGATCGTTTCGTCGTCTGAAGGATTTAAGACAAAGCTAAGATCAGCACCGGGTATAGTTAATGCTAATTTTTCCGGAGAAACGATAGAAATAAAATAGCTGACCTTGGTACCGGATAAATCATGATTTGCCGAAAAACTATGAAAGAAGAGATTATCAAAAATCAAATCTATGGGTTTATCCAGAAAGGATAAGAATTCCGGCAAATGGTCGGCGGTGATTATCGTAGAAAGCGGCAGGTAATTCATAAAAGCTTGACTGTATTTGAATGACAAGCAAAAATGCAAATAAAAATCTTAAGATTCAAAATAATCCCTTTCTTTTTAAGGAGATTATTTAATTAACAAAAGTACATTTTCGTGGTCTAATAACCCGCTTGTTTCTCGGAATATTTCTCCAAGCGTCTGAATGATGATAATAATCCAACACTTTAGACAAACCAAACTTGTCTGTACCAAGCAAAGTCTCATGGTGTTTCCAGCTCTGATAAACCCCGAAAGCATCTACTTCACTAACCGGGACAGAATTATCTTAGTTATAAATAGGGAGTTTGATTTAAGTACTTTAATTAAAAGAATCCACCAGGTTCGGCGAGCAAAATGCACAGATAAATAAAAATAGCAATCCAGAAACACAACATTAGTAGAGAACCCACATATGCCCCATTATTTAAATATTGTGATTTCCAGATAGCAACATTTGTCACAAGTATAATAGAGAAAAATAACAAAAAGGCATATATAATAATGGAGGGTCTCTCTATATTATAGAAAATAAAAATCTCATAAAATGTATACGTAAATACAATTTTGTAGATATAAAAAAAAAGGGGAAGTAAGTAATTTTGCAAATACACGAAAATTAATAATGTTTTTCTTGTAAAGATCATATTTAGTAATTATTTATTAGTTTTTCTTCTTCAAATTTAAGTTTTACAAAATCTAAGAAGTACCGCATACAAGCTTCCAATTCAGACGAATTGGTAAAAATACCTACTTCGTCTCGAATAACTTGAGGTAAATAACGATTACGATGAAAACGTAAATCTGTTCGTTCAAAAAGGATTGGTTTATCTAAAGTAGATCTCTTCAAAGAACGAAAGTAAAAATCTCCCCTTATCCATTCAGGATAATCCCAAATTTTTTCTAAAATAGTATTAGTATAATTCTTTTGTAACCAAAAATGAGCAAAATTTTCCGCTCTTTCTCTCAAACCCATGAACATGGTATTGCCCTCAATACTGTGATGAAACCAATCATCCGCTTTCCATACAAACTGACCGTTTTCATATTCGACGTAGCGTTGATCTTTGTGGAAGCAAAAATTAAGCCATCGAAGTTTATAACTCGCTAAAACCGGATTCAACTGATTCATAGTAGTGTATTGGTCATCTCGGGCATGAGTCCGAACTTGTAGTCTATCAACCCACTTGTTTCTCGGAATATTCCTCCAAGTGTCTGAATGATAATAATAATCCAAGACTTCAGACAAACCAAATTCGTTTCCACTGCGTAAAATCTGGTAGTATTTCCAACTCTGATAAACCCCGAAAGCATCAACATCACTATAAAGGTCGGTAATAGGTGCAGAACTATCATAGTTATCAATTTTAATTTCCAAGGGAGTTTTAATAGTTTGGGCTTTTGTTTGGTTTTCATTTTTTTGATATCGAATATCAGCTGCAGCGATAAATACATCTGCCACGTAGCCGGTAAGATCATTAACTAATCTTATACCAAAATTACCAAATAACCGAGATGGTCCTAAACGGTTATAAGCATCTGGTTCAGGATTATGGATTAAGCCATCTAATCCATAAAAAATATGTCCTAAATCAATCACTACATCCTGGAATCGTTCGGAAGGTAAATAACCTTTATGTGTAATATAAGGACTGGGATTATCAAGGATGAATTTCTCATTTCCTTGTTTAAAAGGAATCTGATGGGACAACAGATAAGGTGCAATATCATTTTTTATAGTCTCCAAATCTTCTCTTGTATTGTAAGTACGATCAATTGCTCTTGCTTTTAAGATTCGAGAGTCACTTTCATATGAACGAATTCGGGTATATGGTATAGACTCATTAAATACCTGTTGATTTATATAAGTATCTTTATCAAGTAATCCGTAATAATGGTTTCGAATACGGGTAACTAATAGATCATTTGTATCGGCTTTAAAACCATTATAATCCTTAAAATAAATTTTCTCCAACTTTTGAACTACCTCCACCAACTTAAGAGTATCAAATATATTATTTTCACTCACCGCATAAACAGTACCGTCAACCCCCTCTCCCGTTTGAGCCGTAAAAAAACTGATCTCATCAATTGTATAAGCCTTAATAACCGGTGATGCCGGTATTCTTTTTTCCTTCCCGCTGGTATCTAAACCAACCACACCGACATCATAACCGACATACGTATGAATAATTCTCATGCTACGAGAATTATCTTCGGATGTTTCTGTCGCTCTGTGACTTAGAGCTAAGTAAGGAGAATGTATCTCAAAGTCCAAGCCACCGGAAATAGTCTGTAATTTTTTATATTCTCCATCGGTCATCGTAATAGAGAAAAATAAATTCTTATACTCTGACCCTATAAAATCCACTCTATTATTAAAATAGCCATTATCTTCGGCATATTGAGTAGGAATTTCTTGATGATTGGAAAGTTTAAGTTTATTGACTTGCTGATCAAATCGTTTTTGTAAGGCTTCCCAGAATTCTTGCCTCCTCGAAGATTGTGTTCCCAAGAAACCGATTTTCTCTCGGCTAAGATCTGTTGCATTAGTACCTAAATATCCTTGGGCGACAGAAAATAATATATTACCACCCGGATTTAAGGCATATAAAGTGACAGTCTTAGCTGAAAGAGCGGCTCCGGTATGAACTATTTGAGGTTGATGGTCTTTTCGAAGAATAAATTTTTTCTCGTAACCTAAAGCCCAAAAAGAACGTTTTTCGTTTGAGAGCGTCTGAGGATATTGAAAGAAACCTAAAGCACTTGGATTGACTGGACCCCAAATATTATCAATATGACTTAAAGATTTAACTACTGTATTGGGTAAACTTGCTTCCATATCTAAATCCAACCGAAGCACAAACAACTTGATCATCCATGCTCCCCACCATTTGCTCGGTCTAATACTTTCTTTCAAATTGGGAATCAGAAATGTATATTCTTTAGACCAACCGGTTTCTTCCGATTCATCCATGATAAACTTATCAGTGGTATCAATACTCTTTTTAAGAGACAAACCATTATCGTTAGAAATAAATTTAGGGGAATCCAGATAAGCAAAATCCGCATATAACAAAATATTTTTGTTATTTTTCTTATACACAGATAATTTTATTTTAGTGAATTTAGTATCAGGAGTTAGTGAGTCTATATTTCTATCTTCTGGTTTTATAATTAATAATGGCCAATAGTTTTCATAAAAAAACACTTGACCAAGATTGGATTCAGCTATTTTTAAATTCAAATTAGAATGAGGAGGATTAATATCTACAAAATCTTGATAAAAATTCAAAGATTTATTATTTTGATTTCTTATATCTATGTATAAATTATTTTTAGAGGCAAATTTCTTCAAAAGATTATCAAATACTAAAGCCCCTTTACATACACCCGCAGAATTAGAATCTTTATAATCTACTTCTTCATTATGATGAAGATTGATAAATACTGCTGGGTCAATAAAATTGAGAATAGTTTCTCTTGTATAAAGAGAAGAAAGAGGGTTATTAGGCACCGGTAATCCTGAAGCTGTAGGTCGCTGATTCCCTGCTAATGCTCTTACCTTAAAAGCAAGTTCTCTTGTCATTTTATAATTTATTACAGAAAACCCTATGTATTCCCCCAAGATTATGTCTATACCGATTTTTCTATTATTTTTATATAGAAAATGCCCTAAACAAAGCCCTTTACTTATTGGAATTAGGGTAGAATCCTTATTTATAAACATATCATTTATTACGGTACCATCGTTTATGTTTGGGAAATTTCTACCTGGATAATAACTTAAATAAGATATCAAATCGGGTTCTGGCTGTGTGTTTTTGCTTTTCCGATGAGTAGTCCAGATATATTTAATCAATTCAGAAGCGTTCTGGTCATTCTCCTTTAGAATAGAACCATCTTTCATAAAACTGCTCTTTGCTAAACCTCTGTAAATAACGTACTTGGCATACGGTGAAAAATCAATTGGGGGAGGTAATAGAAAAGGTGTTAATATCAGATTGACCAGATCATCATGTCCGTCTACATCTACTAAAATAGCCAGACCAGAAAACATAGCATAAGCCTTAGCTCTTTCGCGGGTTAATTCAAAACTACTCGTAATTCTAAAAGTATCCTGCCCCGGAAAGTCAGGGTCGTCTAAAATGGTATGCCCAAAAGTATCTTCTGACACCTGCTCTTTCAGAGCATCCAATTCGATGAAAAAATGCAATGCTCCCATGATCTGAGAATTAACTTGATTCGTTATTAAATTAATGCAATTACGTGAATTTTCAGCGCAATAAAACAACAATCTCACTTTTTTATGTAATTTTGGAAAAACTATTTTTTCGATATTATCATGCCTTTCAGTATCTTAAAATGGGGTAGTATCGGATCAGATGTCCGAACCCTCCAAGAAAAGTTAAAACAATTGGGCTATACCCTTGAAGTTGACGGCTATTTCGGGCAACAAACCGACCAAATCATACGCAAGTTCCAAACGGATCGGCAGCTTGCCGTTGATGGGGTGGTTGGCATGAATACTTGGAAAGCGATTATTGCTGCGACCGAAACGGCACCAACAGCCTTACCCATGCCGGAGTTCCTCATGCTCCATTGCAGTGCTACACCTGATTATGCCTCCGGATGGAGTGCCAAACAGATTGTAGATTATCATACCAAAGTTCTGCGTTGGGGAAGACCCGGGTACTCACAGATTATTGAATATGATGGTAAAGCCGTGGAAACATGGAAAGTGGATTTAAGAGACGGTTTTCAACCCTTTGAGATCACCTATGGTGCGCTCGAATACAATCCGATCTCTATTCATGTCTGTTACGTTGGTGGGATGAACAAGGACAACACCCGGCCTTTAGATACCCGAACGGATGGACAATATGAAACTCTAAGTAAAATCGTAAAAAAATACATCAAGGAAGTTCCCAATATCAAAGTACTCGGACATAATCAGGTTCACCGAAAAGCCTGTCCTTGTTTCTGGGTTCCCGATTTTCTGGAAGATTTGAACATCCCACCCAAACATATTGTCCGAAATGATCCTTTGAATCAAAGAGAATTCATCAGAGGCATTTCTAAAAGAAGATAAACTGATACGACACTAGGTCCGGCATTTATAGAAAGGGATGCTGTTTCGTTCCTAACCCTGGTGTAACTTTGAATGGTCGAATTATCGTTCTTAGCCTCCTGTGAAAATAAGCATCATCAAGCAAAAATCTATTCTAAAGAGATTTCCTTGATGATGCTTTAAATTGCTTAAGCAAAATCGGCGTTGACTTTTTTCTGGATGGTTTGTCCGAACGCCGTAAAGGCGATCACATAATCCAGATTTTTGGTTGCCTGAGTACCCGCCGGGGTAATGGTTAAACGCCAGGTATCGTTAGATTGCTTGGCTAAGGCAGTGGTAACTCCGGTGTGTGCCCCGGAAACGATTGAAGCGGTAATCGTTTTGATATCGCCGTTGATGACCAATGGATAGAAATCCACGGTTTGGGCAACACTCGAACCGGCTCCGAAAGCCACATTCTGAGCCGTTTGCTCCACCGCAAATCCCTGATTAAGAGCCGTCGTTCCCTGATCGTCGGAAGTCGTTGGAACAATAACACTGGCACTCAAAGGAATCGGCTTATCATCAGCATCTACCGGATTGCTGATCCCCGAGAAGACAAAAGTAAACTCAATCGCCACATCTATATCCGAACGATATTCATCTTCTGCCGAAACAATGGTGATCCGATGTTCCACCACTGCTGACACGGACATCGGAGCCGCCGGCGTGTAATCGGCAGTATTCAAGGCGGTAACCACTTCGGTTAAGGCATCACTCAAAAAACTGTTGTAGGAATCCACCGTTAAAGTGGCAAATCCACCTTCCCGTTTTGGAACTTTGACAATAATATCTGACATATCTATTGAGGGTATTAAAAGTTACGTTATGAAAAACTATCAAAAAGTGTACCGACTATTGGAATAAAATGCCCGATAATCGCCTGAGATGATAACTTTCCTACAAAGAAAGGAAATTTTATGTTTAGCTTCTATCCGCCTATACTATAATTAACATTAAATTAATTTCGGATTGAATTTTCTCTTTTAGTTTTGGACTAATCATTAATCAACAAATGTTCGCTCAAGGAGATTAAGATTACCGACTGGTCAGAATACTCATAGAAATCAGTGATTCAACCATTGGTGTTGATTACACGATAATTCTAACGATGTGTAAACATCCCTCTTAGTTGTACATCTGCCTATTATAGCCTCCCAAACAACACTCTATTCTTCAATCCTAATGCCTTGATCAACTAAGCAACGGGTAGGTTATTTTTTCAGAGATTTATTGCTTAATCCTATTAGATATTGTTTATCTTGCGATAGTTTTCGTTTCATACACATGAAAAGTATTACCATTTCTGACAATGAATTTGCCATAGCGGGTGTAGCCGGTAAATATTTACGGCTCCATCGAACCGAGGAAGAAGCAGTAGCTTATATCTTACCCGCCTCTGTGCTAAATCTTGAAATTGGCAAAGATTTTATTCATATCAATACGCTCTATCGT
>Ga0209573_1005239_pt1 | contig 11857 bp, 3 predicted proteins | sample TNRBio252014_DNA_FD_185870 | JGI IMG/M metagenome (GOLD analysis project Ga0209573, IMG submission 185870) | Wastewater treatment Type I Accumulibacter community from EBPR Bioreactor in Madison, WI, USA - TNR Reactor_6/25/2014_ DNA (SPAdes)... | ecosystem: Engineered > Bioreactor > EBPR >...
AGGGGAAGAATCCATACACAGCTTGCGGTTTGAGCCAGCCTTCCTTAAGCGCGTCCTTGGTCATTTTTGCAAGGCGGGCATCGAACTCGGCTTTTAGTTTTTCCCATGATTCGCCATGCGCATTTTTTGCGCCCCACGAGAGGCGATACAACTCGTTCATGTTGAGGTGTTTCAACACCATTTCGAGAGGCATGTCTTTGACGATACGTTGACCGAGTTTGGCGGGCAGTGCGATGGGCGCGGGAACGATATTCGACCGCTGACCGTTAACCATAGACCGCTCATTCTGCGAAGCGCGGTTGAGTTCCATTTCAGATTCTTTGCGAATCTTGGCGAGCAGTTCGGGGCGTTTGGTTTTGTCGATGAGCGTGTCCATCGTTTCCAAGCCTTCAAAGGCATCTTTACAATAGAAGACGCCTGCTTCGTAGGTGGAACCATCTTCAGTTTGCAGAATGCGGCGACCAAAGCGGCGATTGATGGCAGCGCCTCCGATCAGGACCGGGAAGTTGAGTTTGCGGCGTTGGAGTTCGTTCACGATCAACGGCATCTGCTTGGATGTGGACACAAGCAACGCGGATAAACCGATCGCGGTCGCGTTGACTTCGACAGCCTTGGAAATGATCGTCTCTGCAGGGACTTGCTTGCCGAGATCGATCACGTCATAGCCATTGTTGGCGAGAATGGTCTTCACTAAATTTTTGCCGATGTCATGTACATCGCCGTAGACGGTGGCAAGCACGACCAAGCCCTTGCTGACACCTTCGACCTTCTCAAGATAATTCTCAAGGTGCGAGACGGTTTTCTTCATCACTTCGGCGGATTGGAGCACGAAGGGCAGGATCAATTCGCCCGCGCCGAACTTGTCACCCACTTCTTTCATTGCGGGCAGCAAGACGTTGTTGAGCACATGCACCGCCACTTCATGGCGGGCGGAGCGTTCACCGGTCGATTCGCGGTTGATGATCTCGTCAATATCTGCTTCGACGCCGTCCTTGAAACGATGCACGATCTTCCAGTGCAGTTTCTGTTCGGAGGTCATGCCTTCGGTTGGGTCTGCGACTGTCGAGCCAGTGGTGACTTCCACTTTTTCAAAATATTGGATGAAGCGCTGTAACGCGTCTTCACGGCGGTTGAAGATGAGGTCTTCGCACAGTTCTTTTTCTTCAGCGCTGATCTCGGCATACGGCATCACATGCGCGGCATTGACGATTGCCATGTCCAAACCGGCTTGCACGCAGTGATACAACATGACAGAATTCAAGGCGGGGCGGGCTTGCGGCGCGAAACCGAATGAGAGGTTGCTCACGCCGAGCGAGGTCATCACACCCGGTAAAGCGGATTCGATCAAGCGAATGCCTTCGATGGTCTCCTTGGCGGAATCAATAAACTCCGGGTCGCCGGTGGCGAGGGTGAAGGTCAGGTCATCGAAGACGAGGTCTTCGGCTTTCAGTCCGTGGTCGTTGACGGCGATGTCATAGATGCGCTTTGCCACTTCGAGCTTGCGTTGGGCGGTCTTCGCCATGCCTTGCTCGTCGATGGTCAACACGATAACAGCTGCGTTGTATTTCCTGGCAAGCGCAAAGACCTTATCGGCTTTCTCGCGCCCAGATTCGAGATGCGTGGAGTTGATGAGACAACGTCCAGGCGCGGTTTGCAGCGCCACTTCGAGTACATCCAACTCAGTCGTGTCGATCACGAGCGGAACGTCCACGCCCATTTGCAGTTTCTTCACCACCTTGCGCATTTGCTCGGCTTCGTCCGCGCGCTCGGTGACAGCAACGGAAATATCCAGCGCGTGCGCGCCGCCCGCTACTTGTTCGCGCGCAATGTCGAGAATGCCATCGTAATCTTCTTCGAGCAGCAGCCGCTTGAACTTGCGCGAGCCTTGCGCATTACAACGCTCACCGAGCAAGGTCGGGGCGGGATCCTGTCGCATGGCAATCGCTGACATGGCAGAGGCAAGCTGCGGCGTAGACTGAACCGGGGCTTTGTCGCTTGGTAATTGGTAATGGGAGAGTTTATCCACCAGCAGTTTGAGATGAGCGGGAGTCGTACCGCAACATCCGCCAACAACGCGGACGTTATGCTTCGTCACGAACTCGTACATATCATTGGCATACGGTTCGGGCTCAAGCGGATAGACGGCTTGCCCATCAACATTCAATGGAAGCCCAGCATTCGGGATACAAGAAACTGGCAACACAGAATTTTCACCGAGGAAGCGGATCGGCTCGCGCATGTGTTCGGGTCCGGTGGAACAGTTGAGACCGATGACGTCGATGCCCATGCCTTCGAGGATGGTGAGCGATGCATTGATGTCGGTGCCGAGCAACATGCGACCGGTCGTATCGAGCGTGACCTGAGCCTGGATCGGCAAGTAGACATTCGTTTCGCTGAAGGCTTGATGAATGCCCGTGATGGCGGCTTTGACTTCGAGAATGTCCTGCGAAGTTTCGATCAGAAGAAGATCGACGCCGCCTTGAATGAGACCGACAGCCTGCTCGCGGAAGGTGTCGATCAGTTCATCGTATTTGACGTTCGAGAGTTCGGGATCGTTGGTGGACGGAAGTTTGCCGGACGGTCCGATGGAGCCAGCAACAAAACGCGGCTGACCGGTCTTCGCGGCGAATTCATCCGCCACTTTGCGGGCAAGGCTAGCCGCCGCTTTGTTGATCTCGATAATGCGATCCTGCAAACCGTATTCCGCCATCGTCAAACGATTCGAGCGGAAGGTGTCCGTTTCCAGCACGTCCACGCCCGCTTCGAGAAAAGAACGGTGGACTTTTTCCACGGCTTCGGGGTAGGAGATGACGAGGTAATCGTTGCATCCGTTGTATTGCTCGCCGCCGAAATGCTCGGCGGTGAGATTTTGCAGTTGCAGGCTCGTGCCCATCGCGCCATCAAAAACGAGGACTTTCTTTTCGAGAGCGTCGAGGTAACGGCGGTTGGTGTATTGTCTTTTCATTAATTATTTTTTCCTTATCTTCTGTTACAGATAAACTCAGACGAACTGGATCGTCAGAAAAGTTTTTTTCTCAATGCCAGATCATATTCTTCATACCCGCGTTTTTTATAGAGCGCCAGCGCGGGAAGGTTATCATCCCCGGTTTGCACAAGGATGCTGCGCGCGCCTTTTTGAACGGCGACTTGCTCAGCAAAGGCGATCAAGTCACTGGCAATGCCGCGTTGACGATATTCATCCATGACGTACAACTCGGTCAACTCGGCGTGAGGGGTGGAATACAAAACACTGGGCACCACGCGGACAAGCGCAAAGCCAATGGCTTTATCTGCTGTTTTTGCGAGGATGACTGTCTCCACACAAGCGGGGTCACTCATGCGGTCGGCGATGGCGTCGGCGGATTCATCCACTTCGTTGAAAAGCAGATTTAAGGTTGCGATGGCTGTGGCATCGTTTGCCGAAGCGAGGCAGAGGGTTATTTCTTCCGTCATTGTATCCTTTCACAACAAAAAACCTCTCATGAAGAGAGGCGCTTGGCTAGGCATATATCCTCTCTCATCTCCCAGACGGTCGGGCGAAATACATCGCTCAAATATCTGCCGAAATTGGCACCTTTTTAGCAATTGGCGGTTGGCATTTGGCTGTCAGGTTTTCAACAACTAATTGCTAATCGCTAATCGCTACTCGGTTGCCGAGGCTTCATCGGGTCGGTCCCTCAGCCTCTCTGGATGAGCATTCCGTAAACGTGTTCGCGTTTTATAACATGGTCGGAAGGCAATGTCAAATAAAAAAACGAAGCGCAGCAGCACGGCGAAATTCTTTTCCCAGCCTTTGGAGTACAATGAGCGCATCCCCAAACATCAAGGAGAATGCCCATGCCCATCATCTTGAACGGCTCTGACCTTACAATTGAAAAGATTGTTGCCATTGCGCGTTTTAACGAGAAAGTGGAACTTGCCCCCGAAGCGTTGGAGCGCATTAAGGTGTGCCGCGCCATGCTGGAAGAGAAACTTGCCGCAAAGGAGATCATGTACGGCACGAACACCGGCATCGGCGAGTTTTCGGAAAAAATACTGAACGATGAGCAGGTAAAGGAATTTCAAAAATATCTCATCTACAACCATGCCGCGGGAATTGGTGAGCCTGCGCCCATCGAACACGTCCGCGCGGCGCTGGCGGGACGCATCAACGTCCATGCGCATGGCAATTCCGGCTGCAGACCCGAGATCACATTGACACTGGTGGAGATGCTCAACAAAGGCGTCACCCCCGTGGTTTGTCAGAAGGGGTCGGTCGGTGCGAGCGGTGACCTGGCTCCGATGGCGCAAGCTGCGTTGTTGCTGATGGGCGAGGGGGAAGCCTTCTTTGAGAGTGAGCGACTCCCCGGTGCAGAAGCGATGAAGCGTGCGGGGATCGAGATCCCCGGCTTGCAGGCAAGGGATGGGCTGGCAGCCATCAATGGGTCCAATCTGCTGACGGCGATGTCGGCGCTGCATGTATACGATATGGAACGCTTCCTCAAGCAGGCAGAGATCGCAGCGGCAATGTCCATCGAAGCGCTGCTGGGGAATATGAAGCCATACAATACGAAATTGCACGAACTGCGCGGGTTTCGCGGCGCGATCAAATCGGCGCAGAATATTGCCAGGGTTGTGGAAGGTTCGGATTTGACGACAGGCAAAATGAAGACCAAAGTGCAGGATGCCTACTCGATGCGCTCCACGCCGCAGGTCATTGGCGCGGCGCGCGATGCGATTGCGTATGCAAGGTCACAGGTGGAGATCGAGTTGAACGGTGTGGGCGATAACCCCATCTTTGTCCCTGAATTGAAGTTGACGTTGACCGGCGCGAATTTCCAGGGGTCGCCGGTTGCGCTGCCGATGGATATGGCGGGAGCTGCCATCACAATGGTCAGTGTCCTTTCCGAGCGGAGGTTGAACCGTCTCACCAATCCGGCGCTCTCACAGGGCTTGCCAGACTTCCTCGCGCACGAGCCGGGTTTTTATTCCGGTCTGATGCTTTCGCAATACACGGCGGATCATCTCATCGTGGAGCAGCGGATTCTCTCCACGCCCGCTTCGATCCAATCCATTCCCGCCGCAGCCGACCAGGAGGATTTTGTCTCGATGGGCATGAACACCGCCCTGAAGAACGGACAAATTCTCGAGAATGCCTATGGCGTGCTGGGCATCGAGTTCATGGCGGCGGCGCAGGCGTTGGACTTCCGCGAGTTTACGCCGGGCAAAGGCTCGCTCAAGGCGCGCGAGGTCATTCGCAAATATGTGAAACACCTCGATATCGACCGTCCGCTGTTCAACGATCACAATGCGATGATGGCTTTGGTAAAACGCGGTGAGATCTTGGAGGAAGTGGAAAAGACAATCGGGTTGCTGGCATAAAAAAAAGAGACCGGCTTGCAAGCCGGTCTCTTTTTTTATTGCATCATATCGGGATATTCATCCAGCAACTCCATGAATGCCTGCACCACCTGCGGGTCGAAGTGTTTGCCAGATTCGGCTAGGATGTACTCTCGAATCTTTTCCGTTGCCCAGCCCTTGCGATAGGGACGATCCGAGCGCAGCGCATCCCACACATCTACGACGGCAAAGATACGCGCCGGGAGGGGTATCTGTTCGCCCTTCAACCCGCGCGGGTAACCGCTGCCATCCCATTTTTCGTGGTGGCAGTAGGGAATATCCAGCGCCGGGCGCAGGTAATGGATGGGTAGCAGCATTTTGTAGGCGTACTCGGGATGCTGCTGCATCAGTTCCCATTCCTCGTCGGTGAGTTTGCCGGGTTTGAGCAGGATGTGGTCGGGGACTCCGAGCTTGCCGATGTCGTGCAGCAGCGCACCGCGTCGCATCTGGACCTGTTCCTGGTCGCTGACCCCAAGGTGTTTTGCCAGTTTGAGTGTGAGCTCGGTCACGCGCTGGGTGTGACCTTCCGTTTCCTTGTCGCGCAAATCCATGGCATGTGACCAGCCCGTGATGGTGGCGTCGTAGGCAGTGATCAGTTCCTGGTTCGACATCTGCATGGATTCGAACAATTGGGCGCTGTCCACGGCAATGGCTGCCTGCCCACCGAGTGTTTCGAGGTAGTGCAGCCAGTCCGGCTCGGGGCTGAGCGCCTGGCGGTTGAAGATCTCCAGCACGCCTTTCAACACCCCCTTGGCGATCAACGGCACCCCGAAGTATTCGATGAACTGTTCCTCTTTGAGCAGTTCGGCGCGGATGAAGAGCGGACCCGCCTCCCCCAGGTTGGGGACATGTACCACTTTGCGCTCCAGCCCGGCTTGACCCGCAAACCCCTGCCCGAGCCGCAGGCGCGACCGTCGGATGGCGGACGAACGAAAGCCCCTGCCCGCCTTGAACTCGAGGACCTGGTCCACCGGGTTGAGCAGCAGCACGCAGGCGGCATCCACATCCAATTGGGCGATCACTTCGCCGAGCAGCACGTCGAGCGAGAGGCTCATATCGAGGCTCGCGCTGATGGCGCGGTCGATCTCGTTCAGGGCGGTGATGCGCCGCAGCTGCCTTCGCACGTTCGTCTCTGCGCGCTTTCGCAGGATGACAGTGGTGATCTGTTGGATGATCTTGCGGACGCGTTCGAGATCCTCCTGTTTGAATTCTCCGCTGCTGGACATGCCGACCATGCCGATCGTCCGCCCGGAAGCCACCATGGGGACCGAGATGATGGAATGGATGTTGATGATCTTGTAAATTTGCGGGACGAGTGTTTGCGCAAGCGTCCTCAGCGCCGGCGGCATGCTGGCATTCTTTGCAAATTCCACGACCCATTGTTTGATGTCCTGTGGTGCGGCTGTGATGCTGCCATTCCGGTTTGAGAGCAAGCCCTGCAGGAACGGGCTGTCGCTTAGGCGGATGCGTACCTTGGGAATGGAGGTTCCGATCAGCTGTTCGATGCGTTCGACCGTTTGCCTTGAGAGGGCGGATGAGTACATCTCCAGGTATTGTTCGTCGTGGCTGAGCAGGTAGAGCGTCGTGTTTCTTGCGCCGAACATATCGGAGGTTGCCTGCGCAAAGGTTTGGACGACGCTTTCCAGTTCCTCTTCGCGGTTGGCGGCATCGTTCAGGGCGGTGATGAGCGTCAGGTCTTTGTTGCGCTGTTGGATCTCGCGTTCGGCGAGTTTACGCTCGGTGATATCGCGACAGAAGCAGATGAACAAGCCGGTATTCTCCAGCAAGTTGACGCTGACGTCCACATCGAACAGACTGCCATCCTTGCGGCGATGGCGCGTCTCGAAGCGGTCATGTCCCCTGGTTTGGATCCTTTCGATGCGCCCCCGGGTTTCATCCCCGGTTTCGAGCGCCTCCACATCAAGAACCCCCATCGACAGGATTTCCTCACGCGAGTAACCAGACATGCTGCAATACGCTTGGTTGACCTCTTTGAACCTTCCGTTTGTGTCCACGATCCAGAAACCGTCTGAAGTGGTCTGAAGCGTCAGGCGCATGCGCTCTTCGCTCTCGCGGATGGCTATCTCCGAAAGCTTGCGTTCGGTGATGTCCATCGTGTTTATGGTGACGTGCGTAACCTTTCCACCCGCGTCGCTCACCGGCTGGATGCTGATTCTAAACCAGCGCCCGGGACCAAACCGAGACTCGGCTTCAAACGTCTTGCCGCGTTTCTGCTCGCAGACCTCACGCACAGGCAGCGGGATGGCTTCCTTGTACTGGTCGGGGAAGAGCTCCTGCAGGGTTTTGCCGATCATGTCCTGCGGCGTCTTTCCATACCATGCCGCGCCGATCTCATTGATGTAGACGTAACGCCCTTCTGCATCCATCAACCCGATGGAGTTATCCCAACTTGTGATCAGGCTGCGGTATTTGGCTTCGCTTGTCTGTAAAGATTCCCGCGCTTGGACCCGCTCGGTGATGACCTCCGAAAACAGGATGACGCCGCCAATGCTGCCATCGTCATCGTACCAGGGGTGGATCTCCCAATGCACATAATCCAGACGCCCATCGGCGCGGGGGAAGGGATCTTCGTCGGCTTTTTCGATGCTGCCTTGCAAACATCGCCGGTGGATCTCCTTCCAGCGTTCGGGGATTTCAGGGAAAACCTCGTAATGAGAGCGCCCTTCCAAACTCTGGTCGCCCAGCCCATAGTCCACAAGGTATCGTTTACTGGCGACGATGTATCGCATCTCCCGGTCGAACATGGCGATGGCAGCGGGCGAGTGCTCCACGAATAGCCGCAGGATGCGCTCTTCCCTTTGTAGGGCTTTTTCCGCCCGTTTCCGTTCGGTGATGTCGCGGTTGATGCTGACGTAACCGAGGATCTCTCCATCCCGCCCGCGCAGGGTATTGTTCACGCCTTCCACCCATATTTTCGACCCATTCTTGCGGGTGACCCGAGCTTCTATTTTATACTGCCCGGTTTCGGCTATCTGTTTCATTGCCTGATCGCGTTGTTCGGGGGTGATCTCGGTTAAGATAACTTCCTGGGCGAAGCGACCGATCGCCTCTTCTTCCGTCCAGCCGAACATCTTCTCCGCCGCCGGGTTCCAGCTGGTGATGACGCGTTGTCCGTCTGTGGCAAGGATCGCGTCGTTGACATGTTCCAGCAGGAACGCCTGATATGCCATTTTTTCCTCTGCCCGTTTCCGTTCGGTGATGTCCTGCTGACTGGCGACACGGTAGAGCAGGTTCCCATTCCGGTCGCGCACGCTGACCACATCCAGTTGGAAGGGGTAGGTACTGCCGTCCTTGCGGAGTTTGACTCCTTCGAACTGCACCGTGCCTTCGCGGTCCGACTGTGCGATCAGTTGTTTGATGCGCGCGTGGTCCTCCGGACGATACATGTCGAGGATCGGCATACCGATCAGTTCTTGAATGGATGAGCCTTGTTCCCGGGCGAAGGCTTCATTACATGCCAGAATGCGGCTTGTGCGCACATCCGCAATGACCATGCCATGCGCGGCATGTTCGAAGGCGTCTGCCCACTGGCGTTTGACCCGGTCGCTTTCCATCCTTTCCAGAGCAAAGGAAATATCCATGCCCATCTCTTCGAGTAGCGCAAGTTCCTCTTCGGCTTTGAAGAAACCCGCCTGCGGTGAAACGATGATCAGGGCGCCGATCACCTTTCCGCCGCGTTCGAACGGCACCACTGCCGAGGCACGATAGGGACGATTCTCGATAAATTCCTGCATCGCACCCAGGCGCGGATCCGATTGAACATCCTCGCTGGTCATCACCGTTCCCGTATGGATCGCCTGTGTAGCCAGGTTGTTGCTGAATTCTTTGCCATGAATATTGATGATGGGCAGCGTCCAATGGTCGAGGTCCATTCCATTTGCCGCCGCCGGTTTGATCTCCCCTGTGCTTTCATCCAGCAAGCCCACCCAAGCCAGCGAGAACTCCCCGAACTTGACCACCATATCGCAAATGGACTGATAGAGTTCGCTCTCATCCTTCACGCGCACAATGGTCTGGTTGACCTGGCTGAGCGTGGCGTACAGGCGTTTCATTTGCTGGAGCTGCATCTCGGCGCGTGCGCGCTCGGTGATGTCCTGTACGTAGCCGGTCAGCGCGATGGGTTTCCCCTGCTCATCACGGATCAATACACCCTGTGCCCAGACCGTGCGTTCCTTCCCGCCCGGCAGGACGATGCGATAGGACAGGGGCTTGGGGTCTGCTTCTTCGAGCACGCTGCGATTCGCTTCGTTCACTGCCGCCATATCATCCGGGTGGATGCGTTCAGCGATGACGCGGTTCAGATCCCCGTCGAACCCTTCCTTCTCCACGCCAAAGAGGCGGAACATCTGGTCAGACCAGGTCACTTTTTGGGTGGCAAGGTCCCAGCGCCAACTGCCCACTTTTGCCACTGCTTCGGCGGTGGCAAGGATGGATTGGCTTTCGTGCACTAGTTCTTCCGCCTGCTTGCTTTCGCTGATATCCTGCACGTACCCCATCAACTTAAGCGGCAGCCCGCTTTCATCGCGGATGACCTTGCCCTGTGTTTTGAGGGTGCGAATCTCTCCATCTGGCAGGCAGATGCGGAAGGTCATGTCGGCAGGTGTGGCTTTTTCCAGTGCAGCGCGGCTGGCTTGAATGGTGATCTCCCGGTCTTCCGGGTGGACGCGTTCGGCGATGATGCGATCCATGTCGCCGTCGAATCCCTCCCGATCCATACCGAAGATGCGGAATAATTGGTCAGACCAGGTCAGGGCTTGGGTGTGCAGATCGAGCACCCAGCCGCCCATGCCCGCCACTTCCTCTGCGGTTTCCAGCATGGCAAGTTGGAAGCGTTGGGCTTCTTCCCGCCGCAGTTCGGTGATGTCGTGGAAGGTTGCCACTGCGCCGCGCGGCTTGCCGTGCTCGTCGAACAGCGGCGCGGAACTACCCAGCAAAATGCGCGGCTCGAAGCGTTCGCTTTCGATGCGCATTTCAATATCCGCCTGCGGCTGCCCGGTGTGGATCGCTGCTTGCAGGGGCAATTCATCCTCGCCCAGTTCGCGCCCGTTCACAAAATGACGTACATGCAGGGAGGGCGCTTCAGCCGATTGGGAGACGTTTTCACCAGTTTGTGTATGGAGCAGGTTGTTGGCAAAGCGGTTGCCATGTACGAATTCACATTCGGGGTCGCTGGCTACCCACACCGCCGCAGGGATCATGTCCATGATTTGTTCGATGGTCTCCGCCTGCTGGCGTGAGGTTTTGATGGCGCGGGCTTCCCGCGTAAAATCGCGGTTGATGCCCACATACCCGACCGGTTCGCCCTGATCGTTCTTGATGACGGAGACCGAGGAAATGACCGGGATGCGCGCGCCGTCCTTGCGGAGTTGGGTGACGGTATTGAACCAATGCCCGTTCTCCATGACGGTTGCCACTGCTTCATCTTGATCTGTATTTTGATATTGGGTGTGCAGGAAATCTCCGATGGGCTTGCCAAGCACCTCGGCGGCTTTCCACCCATACATGCGTTCTGCCGCCGCATTCCAACCGGTAATGTGAGTCTCAATGTCGGTAGTGATCACAGCTTCTGGCAGAGCATTGACAAGTTGTGTTAAGAAGGGGAATGGTTCGCTCGCGTTCTTATTCGAGACAACGTCGTATTCCTCCCCTTTTTTTGATGACAGTTTCCCGGTTTGTTTTGGGCTCATAACGACCTCTCGATAATCCTATAGCCCTTGGACTGATGATTCTCACTCAGATATATACCCAATATTTCTCTTCTGAATGAATGTCGTTGTGGGGGCGATCCGCGTACTGACATGATTTCGCGGCGATAGCAAACCCAATAAAAATTAACGTCTGATTATCAGTTCATGATAAACCAGAGTTATTCCATCCACATTTGCATTTTTTCACTAATTTTGCATGATAAAAATCCCGCCTCTCCCGAATCTTCCAATGAATCCCCCTTGTTTTGAAACGCCGCTATTCCGGTTAGAGTCCCGGGTCTTCCTGCATCAACTCCATGAATGCCCGCACCACTTGCGGATCGAAGTGTTTGCCAGATTCGGCTAGGATGTATTCTCGAATCTTTTCCGTTGCCCAGCCCTTGCGATAGGGACGATCCGAGCGCAGCGCATCCCACACATCCACGATGGCGAAAATGCGCGCCGCAAGCGGAATCTGCTCGCCTTTCAACCCGCGCGGGTAACCCGTGCCATCCCATTTTTCGTGGTGGGCATAGGGAATATCCAGCGCCAGGCGCAGGTATTTGATCGGCAGCAGCATCTCGTAGGCGCGGGTAGGATGCTGGCGCATGATGCCCCATTCTTCGTCAGTGAGTTTGCCGGGCTTGAGCAGGATGTTATCTGGAACGCCGAGCTTGCCGATGTCGTGCAGCAGCGCGCCGCGTCGCATCTGGACTCGCTCCTGGTCGCCGACCCCCATCTTTTCCGCCAGCCTCAGGCTGAGTTCGGTC
>Ga0209573_1005240_pt1 | contig 11857 bp, 7 predicted proteins | sample TNRBio252014_DNA_FD_185870 | JGI IMG/M metagenome (GOLD analysis project Ga0209573, IMG submission 185870) | Wastewater treatment Type I Accumulibacter community from EBPR Bioreactor in Madison, WI, USA - TNR Reactor_6/25/2014_ DNA (SPAdes)... | ecosystem: Engineered > Bioreactor > EBPR >...
GGTCTGCGGCGCGCCCACCAGCGCAGCAGTAACAGCGCGGTCAGCGCGCCGGCCGCGTCCACCAGCAGGTCGCGGACGTCAGGATGGCGGCCAGGCACAAAGGACTGGTGCAGCTCATCGGAAGCCGCATAGAGCACCGCGATGCCAAAGGCCAGCGCGGCGGCGCGGCTCGCCAGGGCAGGTGTGCTGCGCAGCGCCAACCACAGCAAGGCAGCCAGCAGCGCGTACTCCGAAAAGTGGGCGGCGACGGACACCAGATCGGGCTGCCAGATATAGTCCAGCAACGCAAAGCTCGACTGGTCGGAGAAAAAGTAGATCAGCCCCATCCAGGCAAACGCCAGGAGCCACCAGCGCCAAGGCCAGCGCTTGTGCGTCGCCGGGGGACGGTCGCCTGATGGAATACGCTCGGTTAACTCGTCCATAGTCGCCGATTATAGCGCGCCAGCCGTGTCGAGGCAACAACAGCGCCGTCGCAGCAGGGATAGTCGTAGCACCACGCGCAAGACTCCGCACCTGACAGTGCCGGGCGCCTCAATAGCGCAGCAGGGCTGCGTGATACACATTCAGCGCTGATTGCGCCAACTGCGGCCAGGCATAGTGCGCCTGCATGGCGGCCGCGGCAGCCTGTCCCAGATGAAGACGCAAATCACCGGCGCGCAGCAGCCTGATCATCTGCCCTGCCAGCCCTGCTGCGTCGCCAGGCGCGGCCAGCAGACCGGTCACGCCGTCCACGACCATCACGCCATACTCGCCGACGCGCTGCGTTGCGACCGGAACGCCGGCCGCCAGCAGGTCCAGCAGGCGCATGGGCGACTTGGCCCGATTAAGCGGCGTGTCCTGCACCGGCAGCAGGGCTGCATCGACAGCGGCGAACAGGCCTGGCCGCGCGCTGGCCGGCAGCCAGCCCACCCCCTGAACCGAATGCCCTGCACCTGCCTCGCCAGCCATCTGCGCCAGCAAGGTCTCCTCCCCGCTGCGTCCCTGTCCAGCAACGAGCAGCCGCGCCGCCGGCTCGGCCGCCAGCACCTGCCGCCACACCTGCCACACATCGCCGGCTCCATGCTCGACAAAACGGCTGTAGAGCAGAACGCGTAGTCTGTTTGTCCTGTCTTCAGTCAGCCTGTTATCTTGGCGCCGCATAGCATTTTGGCTACGCGAAAACTCGACGCCGTTGGGCAGATATTGCACACGCGGTTGGCCCAGCGATCGTGCAAAACTCTCCAACCAGCGGCTGGCCGCGGTCACGGCATGGGCGCGGCGCAGCAAGCTGCGCTCTTGCCACTGAAAGAAGCTGGCCCAGAGCGCAGGGTAGCTCAGCACACGGTTCCAACCAGCCTCGTAGTCGTCGGCATCCATCACCAGCGGCGCGCGCCCGCTCAACAACGCGGACGCAGCCAACCCGCTGTGCCCCTTGGGCTTGAAGCAATGCAGCACGTCGGGCTGCCAGTCCAGTGCGGCCCGTGCCAGGCGGCCGGCCAGCATCAGGTGAGCGGGCAGCGTCTGCCCGGGCGGCATGGCGACGTTGACCACGTCCACGCCGCGATCCTGCCAGCGCCGGCCGCTGTGCAGCGGCCAATCGTAGGGGGGAATAACGACGCGCACGGCGTGGCCTTGGTCAGCCAGCGCCCGCGCCAAGGGCAGCACGCGCCAGCGGGTTGTGCCTTTGGGGTGGATGGCGAAGGGGGCGATAAGGGCAATGCGCATGGCCGGCGGGCTCGGTCGGCCCACTTCGGCAGACCTCCGGGGTGCTGCGCAAAGACCGGCCCGAGCGAGGTTGGATCGCGATGGGCTCGGTCGGAGACCGGCCCGAGCGACGCTGGATCGCGGCGGGCTCGGTCGGCCCACTTCGGCAGACCTCCGGGGTGCTGCGCAAAGACCGGCCCGAGCGACAAGGGGTCAGTGGGGCGCGGCCAGGGCCAGGTTGACGCCGCTGCGGCTGTCGAAAACCTGCACCTGGTCGGGGTCGATCTGCAAGCGCAAGGTCTCGCCGACGCGCACCGGCTCGTCCTGGTGCAGCTCGACGGTCAGCGCCACAGCGCCGGTGCGACAAACGACCCGCTGGAGGCGCTGCAAGGGGAGCGGCTCGATCCACTCGACCTCCGCTGCGACCTGGGGCCAGCCTGGCTGCCCATCGGAGGCCAGACGGACGGCCGACGGCCGCACGCGCGCGGTCAAGCCCAGGCCAGGCGCGGCTCGAACGGCCACCGCCGGCGCGACAGGCAGGCTGAAGGCTGGACAGGCGAAGTGTCGATCCATGAACGCGCCGTCGATGAACTGGCTGCCTGGCTCAGCCACGAAGATCGCAACCCGCAGGTTGGCAGGCCAGACCAGCAAGTTGCGGTAGCTGTCCACCTGCCAGATATGGCCGGCATCCATGAAGGCTACCCTGTCCGCCAGCGCGGCCGCCTCCGTCTGGTCGTGAGTGACATAGAGAGTGGTCACGCGGAAGCGCTGCAAGAGCCGCCGGAGCTGGACGCGGGCATGCTGGCGCTGCACCGCGTCCAGGTTAGAGAACGGCTCGTCCATGAGAAAGATCTTGGGATCGCGCACCAGGCAGCGGGCAATGGCCACCTGCTGGCGTTGGCCCACCGAGAGGTTCTTGGGGCGGCGTCCCAACAGCAGGTCGAAGTCCACACCCAGGATGTCGGCCGCCTCCCGCACCTTCTCTGGCACCTCGGCCTCGCGCCGGCGCAGCTTGTGGAAGAAGGAGAGGTTTTCCAGCACGTTCCAGTGCGAGTAAAGCGCGTAGTCCTGGAAGACCATGCCTACCCCGCGCTGCTGGGCTGGCACATGGCGCTGGTCCTGGCCATCGAACAGCAGCGCGCCTGAGGTGGGCGTTACCAGCCCGGCGACGACTCGCAGCAGGGTGGACTTGCCGCAGCCGGTTGGTCCGATGACTCCCATGACCTCCCCGTTGCGCACCGTCAACGACGCATCGTCCAACGCGCGCACCTCCAGGCCGTGCCCGCCGCTGATTGTGTGGATAGTAACGTTGACGTTGCGGAGTTGGATGATGGTCATAAGGAGTTGCAAGTGGCAAGTTGCAGGTGGCAGGTGGCAGGCGGCAGGACTTGCAATCTGCCACTTGCCGCCTGCCACTCCGTCACTCCACGGTCACGCTCTTGGCCAGGTTGCGCGGCTGATCGACGTCGGCGCCGCGCCAGACGGCAATCTCATAGGCCAGACGCTGCAAGGGCAGCACGGTCAGCACCGGCGACAGCAGCGGCGGCGCCGGGGGCACGGTGATCACATGGTCGGCCTTGCTGGCGATGAAGGCGTCGCCCTCGGTGGCAACGGCGATGACGATGCCGTTGCGCGCCTTGACCTGCTCCACCTGGCTGATCATCTTGTCGTAGACGCTGTCTTGCACAGCGACTACGACCACCGGCATCTCGCGGTCGATCAGAGCGATGGGGCCATGCTTCATCTCGCCGGCTGGATAACCCTCGGCGTGAATGTAGCTGATCTCCTTGAGCTTGAGCGCGCCTTCCAGCGCGATGGGGTAGTTGATACCGCGGCCCAGGAAGAGAAAGTTGCGGTAGCCGTGAAAGTGCTCGGCCAGCTCCCGGTAGATGGTGTTCTCGTTGGGGTCAAGCACCTCACCCATCAGCCGCGGCAAATGGGCCAGGTCGTCGACAAGGCGGCGGCGCTGCAGCGGGCCGATGCTGTCACGCGCCTGCGCCAGCGCCAGCGCCAGCAAGTACTGGTCGACCAGCGAGGCGGTGAAGGCTTTGGTGCTGGCCACGCCGATCTCCGGCCCGCAGTGCATATAGATCACGCCGTCGCTGACGCGCGCGGCCTGGCTGCCGATGGCGTTGACGATGCTGACCACAAAGGCGCCCTTGTTGCGCCCCTCCTCCATCGCCGCCAAGGTGTCCACCGTCTCGCCCGACTGGGTGATGGCTAGCAGTAGCGTGCGCTCGTCGATGATGGGATCGCGGTAGCGGAACTCGGAGCCGTAGTCCACCTCGGTGGAAATACGCGCGATGTTTTCCAGCAAAAACTTACCGACCAGCCCTGAATAAGCCGACGTGCCGCAGGCTACGATGACAATGCGATTGAAGCTGCGCGCCCGCTCCGGGCTAAGGTTCAGGCTGCCCAGCGCCACCTCGCCGCCGTCGAAGTCCACCCGACCGCGGATGGTATCGGTGATGGAGCGGGCCTGCTCGAAGATCTCCTTCTGCATGAAGTGGTGGAACTCGCCCTTGGCGGCCGAGACCGGGTCCCAGGGGATGTCGTGGATCTCGACGCTGACCGGCTGGCCGGCCAGCGTCTGCACGGCCGCCCCGCCAGCAGCGACGACCGCCATCTGGCCGTCCTCCAGGAAGATCATGCGCCGGGTGTGCTCCAGGATGGCGGGGATGTCGGAAGCAACAAAAGCCTCGCCGTCGCCCAGCCCAATAGCCACGCCGCCAGCGTTGCCCAACCGAGCCACCACCAACCGGTCAGGCTCGCGGCTGGTCATGGCCACGATGGCGCTGGGGCCGCGCAAATGGCCCATAGTGGCGCGCACAGCCTCGGCCAGCCCACCGGCCGCGCTGTAATTCAGGGCCAACAGATGCACGATGACCTCGGTGTCGGTCTCGGAGCGAAACTCGATCCCCTCGGCCTGCAAGCTCTCACGCAGATCGCGATAGTTCTCGACGATGCCGTTCTGGACGACGACGATCTCGCCGCTGGCGTCGCTGTGGGGATGGGCGTTCTGCTGGCTGGGCCGGCCATGCGTGGCCCAGCGGGTGTGGCCCAGCGCTAACTGGCCGGTGGCAGGCTGTTCCTGCAACAAGCTGATCAGATTGGACAGCTTGCCGACGTCGCGACGCACTTCGATGCGGCCTTCTTGCAGCACGGCAATGCCGGCCGAGTCGTAGCCGCGATATTCCAAACGCTGTAGCCCGTTGACGACAATCGGCGTCGCCGCGCGCGGGCCAACGTATCCTACGATACCGCACATGGTGGGGTCTCCTCTGGATTGGTAGTTGGTAGATTGGTACATTGGTAAATTGGTAGGGCGGAAAACGTCTGCCACGCCGGAGTCGCAGACCAATCTACCAATCTACCAGTTTACCAACATACCCCTTGCCACTGCAACGCCCTTGTCCCGGCTGTCGCCAGCCGTCTTTGCGGCGCTACTTGGGGTGAGGAGAAGCGAAGGGCCGTGGCTTGGCCCTGGAGGCATCCGCCGATCTGTCGATTTTCCCCTGGCGTGGGCCAGAGAACCTCCACCTCGTCAACTGGGGGGGGTGTCGCCGCTGCATGCGCTGCGATGATTGAAATCATCGCCTGCCATAGCGAAGCATGCTAAAGCAAGCTTGCAGAGACGCTGAGACCAGTTCAGGCGCTGTGCTTCTCGCCGAAGGTTGATTGTCAGGCAGCTCCTTTCCTGTTCAGCGAAGCTGATAATGGACGATGGCGCCAGTGTGTCCATCGTTGCCGCTCTGGCTGGTTCCATGAACCGGCGGCAAATGGCCGCCAACGCCGCCGGTTCATGGAACCGGCCAGAGCAAGGTAGCCGGGGCAACGAACGCCCGACTGCACGAACGTATGGGGAAGCAGTTTGCCACAACTTGTGACAACCGTCAAGGCTAGTTGACAGGTGGCAGGTTGCAAGTGGTAGGTTGCAAGTGGCAGGTGGCAGGTTGCAGGTGGCAGGTTGCAAGTGGCAGGTTGCAAGTGGCAGGTGGCAGGTTGCAAGTGGCAGGTTGCAAGTGGCAGGTTGCAAGTGACAGGGGGCAGCGCAACAATCACCCAGTCACCCAATCACCCAGTCACCTTGTCACCCAGTCACCTTGTCACCCAGCCACCCAGTCACCTACTGCTCCCGCGCGACAAAGTCCACCTCGATGGTGAACTCGTCGCCCACCACCAGGGTGTTGGCGAAGTTGGGCGGGTCGATGCCGAAGTCGCTTAGGCGCGCCTGCGTTGTCGCCTTGCCCGTGATGGTATTGCCTTGCAGCGCCGCGGTCACGTCAAAGGTGGCCGGCTTGGTGATGTCGCGCATGGTCAGGTTGCCCACCAGTTGGAACTGCACCTCCTGGCCTTCGGTGTAGCTGGCCGGCGCGCCCTCGACGCCGGTGGCCACAAACTCGGCCGTGGGGAAATCGTTCAAGCGCGGGCCGTTGCGCCGAATCCAGCCATCGCGCAGGGCCTGATCGCTGGACAGGGTGTTGATCTGCACAGTGAAGCGGTTGTCGCCCAGCGGCGCGGCCAGATCGCCCAGGTTGAGCTGAAGTTGGCCGGCGATCTCCTGCGTGCTGCCGGTGGTTTTGACCTTGCCCGCAGCGATGTTGTACTTGCCCAGCGCGTCGGCGAAGAACTCCTCGTCGACGATGTAGCTGGCCTTGGACTGCGCGGGCACGATGGCGAAGGTGCGCAGGCCCTCGGCCGTCGGGCCGGTCGCGGCCGGCGCAGGCGGAACGGGCGTCGCCGTGGGAGCGGGAGCCGCCGTAGGCGCGGCCGCGCTGCAAGCTGCCAGCAGCAGGGCTGCCAGCCAGAACATGATAACCATCGGGGTCAGTTTGCGTCCAGTCATGATCATCTCTCCTTGTGTGACTATCTGTTGCCTATTGATTTACTCACCTTCAACGTCGGGGACATCCAAAACGATCCCATTGGGCAGATAGGGCGGCAGGCTCGCGCCCTCCTGGCCGTAGTTAGCCAGCAACGTGCGCACCAACAGCGAATAGAGGCCCTCGTGGCGCATGGCTGGCGTCATGTCGGCCACGGCCAGCCCGTCGACGAAACCGTAATCCTGCAACGACTGCACCATGCCGGCGTCGCGGCTGATGACGTGGATCGGCGTTTCGAAGCCATCCGCGCGCCGCGAGACTTGCTGCGGTTGGTGGTCGCCGATCAGCACGTAGACGGCGTTATCGCGGCCGTTCTTGAGGATGAAATCGGTCAGGAAGCGCAGTTGATAGGTTACTGCGTTCATGTAGTTGCGGCGCTTGGCCTGGGCCGGAATCTGGTCAGGCAGCGGCGCCGACGGGTCTTCGGCTGGCTGGTTGAGCGTGCGCCAATCGTCGGCCAGCTCCGGCTGGGGCACCCAAGGGTAGTGCGAATTCTGGGTGAGCGTGAAGATGAACTTGGGCTGATCCAGCGTGGCTACCACCTGCTGCTCCACCTGCCAGAGGACAAATTGATCGGGCGGCGCCGGGCCCCATCCATAGCGCGGCCCCTGGTAGCCCAATCGGCCAAACGTCAGCCAGTCGTCAGCGCCGTAGAAATTCACGTATTTCTGCAAGTCGCTCTCGCCCAGCTGCTTGGAAATCGAGCTGACGAAGAGCGAGTAGTAGCCCTGCGACTGGAGATATCGCCCCAGGCCGGGATAGGCCACGTCCTGGTACTCGTCCAACAGGAACAGATACTCGGGGTGGCTGTCGATGCGCAGGCCAAACAGCGCGCTGGTATAGGCCATCCAGGAGCCGCCGCCCCAGGTCGGGGACTCGCTCAAAGCGCTCGCGACGCGCCAGCCCCCGCCGGCCAGCTCCTGCTCCAATTGACCCAACAGCGCCTCGTAGCTCTTGCGCCAATCGGGCCGTTTGTAGAGCACGCTGCCGTAGGATTCGATGAAGATCAAATAGACGTCGGGCTTACGCTGCAAATCGTACTGGCTGTAGTCATAAGCCAGTTGCGGCGCCCGGCTGTCGAAGACGGCGATCCGGTCGCGCAGCGCCAGCGAGGCGGCCACGTTCTGCTGCAGCTTGAAGGCCAGGCTGCTCACGGCCGCCTGCGGGCTGGCCAGCGGCGCTCCGATCACGAGCGCCGTTGCCGCCCACATCGCCAGCGCCAGCGATGCCAACCGGGTTCGGCGGCTGAGCCGCTGCGGCGGCGTCCCACCGATCAGCCGTTGCGTCAGGCGCAGGACGACGGCCGTCAGCGCCACAACCACCACCGCTCCGCCCGCGTAGACCGTCCACGGCCAGCTCAGATGCTGGACAACGTACTGGACGCCTTCCACGGTCTGGCGGTATTGGGCGTAGAAGACCGGTTCGGTCTGGTAGAGGCTGAGAAAGATGCTCTCGTAGATGGTGTAGCTGAGGGCCAGAACGTAGACGACGGTGACGAGCGCCCGAAACACGCGCGGCCGGCGGCCCAGCCATAGCCAGCGCACGTTGACCCACAGCGCGGCCAACAGAGTAAGCTCCAGGCTCAGCCGGAAGATGTCCTGATTCTCGCGCCACAGCAGAAGCTCGCGCGCGATCGCCGACAGGGGCTGGCCGGCGGCGCGCTGAACGGGCAGGAAGCTGCTGGTCTCCCGGTTGAACAGGTAAAGCGGCAAGAATAGCAGCCCGTTGAGCAGCGCAAAGCTCAGCCAGAAGGCCAGATCAGGGTGGCGGGCAAGAGCCAACCCAGGCCAGCGCAGAGGCCTGACCGGGGTTTGATGCGGGAGGACGCTCATAGGCGGCTATCATACAACGAGATGGGTTGCTGCGCAAGTAACAAAGAACAAGGCCCCGGATCGTTTAGATCCGGGGCCTCCTTACCCGAGAACTCCTGCCTGCGCGCAACTCTCCAGCCGCGGGGGATGCGTCTGCGCTACTGGCCAACGCGGGCTTGCGGCTGGCCCAGGTCGTTCAGCAATTGAGTCGCCTTCAGCTCAGCCTGGCGAGCCATGTCGATGGACTCGGCCAGCACACGGGCAGCCTCTTGCGGGCTGTGGAAGCCCGTGCTATTCTCCGACGACACGAAGTCCCAGCGCAGACTGCTGCCGCGATGCAGTTGATAGGCTTCAGCCAACTGCTCATCGGTTGCGCCGGCCTCCTTGGCCGCGACGATGGCGTCCATGGCTGCCAGCAGCGCCTCCTCGCTGCGGCGCAGCAGGCCGGCCGTGGTGCCCTGAATAGTCAAGACCCGGTCTTTCAGCTCGTCCTCGTTCTGCTTGTGGCAGGTGCCGCAGGCGTTGCTAAGGTTGACCAGCGGGCTGCGCAGCCAGTGGTCGCTGACCTTGACGCTGCCATCGCGCATGTAGGGCATGTGGCAGTCGGCGCAGGCCACGCCGGAGCGAGCGTGCAGGCCACTGCTCCACAGCTCGAACTCCGGGTGCTGGATCTTGATCATCGGCGCGCCGGTTTCGGCGTGGGTCCAGTCCTTGAAGCCGTAGCTGTCGTAGTAAGCCTCGATGTCGTCGATGCGCAGCCCCTTTTCCCACGGGAAGGTGAGCAGTTTTTGGTCGCCCTGGAAGTAGTACTCCACGTGGCACTGGGCGCAGACGTAGCTGCGCATCTCCTGCCGCGTAGCCTGGGACACATCGATGCCGCGCTTCTCCATCGCGTTGATGAAGGCCGGCCGGGTGATGCGCAGCGCCATGGTGTCGGGATCATGGCAGTCGTTGCAGGTGCTGCCGATGTGCAGTTGGTCCTTCAGATCGTTGTAAGGCGTGCTGTTGAAGGCCTCCCAGCCCATCTGCTCGATCAACACCGGCACCTCGCCCGAATGGCAGTTGACGCAGGCGCTAGGCTGGTTGACAAGCTGCACGCGCTGGGTGTTGGCCTGGTCGATCTGGGAGTAATAGTGGCCGCGCTCCTCGTTGTGGTCCTTGGAGAATGCATAGCCAGCCCAGATGCGCACCATGGCCGGATAGCGCTCCAGCTTGCTGTAGGGTTCGGAGCCGCCAAAGGGAGTCTCGCCGTAGTTCTCCTGCGTCCTGACAAAGGTGTTATATTGCCGCGGGAAGTTCTGGCCCCAGACCGAAGGGTCTAGCTCGTTGTTGGCGACCTCTACGACCCGCAGAGGGAACTCGGCGGCCTCTTGCTTGCGGTTATTGATGCTGACCAGCACAGCCGCTACCACAGCCGTTAGCACGACCGCAACGGCAAAGACAGCCACGTAGGTCAAAAGGGACTTGCGCATGGGGATTTCCTCAGTTCTAGTCTAGCGGCCATGGCCGGGGTTGGAATGGCAGGAAACACAAGAGCGATCTTCACCAGCGGCGGCGCCATGAATCTGGCTTACCATGGTCTGATGACAGGCAATGCAGTTCTCTTGCGCCACTGCGGCGTTCAGTCGTTTGATGCGGATCGGCTCCGGAAACGCGCCGGTGGTGAAGGCCAGGCTGTGGTTGAAGCCGTTCAGCCCCTTGACAGCCCACTTGGCGATGTAGGAGGTGTGCGGGGTGTGGCAGTCATTGCAGGTAGCCACTGCCTTGTGGCTGGAGCGATTCCAGGCGTCGAACTGCTCGCGCATGACATGACAGTTCATGCAGGCGGCAGGGTCGTCAGACAGGTACGAGCCACCCTCAGCATAGACGAAGGTGAACAGGCTCAGACCCACCAACATGCCGACGGCGGCAATCGCAGCGATGATCCACCCCATCAGTTGGGACTTGCTTTTTGGCTCAGGTGTCGTCGGTGACATGGCGACCTTTCAGGGAATATGGCTGTTGTGCAGCCGGCGACAGGGAGAGGAGGTACGGCAGTTACTGCTCGTGATTTTATCCGCATACAGCGTTCTAGGCAAATTCCGCTGGTTCAAGGCAACAAAGGCCCGCCTCCTGCCGGAACGCCACGCGGCTTGGCGCAGTGTGGTTTGTGGGTATAATCGTTCCTACAATCAAACCTCAGATGGATGCACGCCGTCTTATGACACCACCAGACTCCGTCCTTGAACTGGTTGAGCGGTTTGAGCACAACCGCGACGCCTACCGCAGCGGGCACTACAACGAAACTCAGGTGCGCCGTGAGTTCATCGACCCCTTCTTCGAGGCGCTGGGCTGGGATGTTGCCAACAAACAGGGCTACGCCGAGGCCTACAAGGATGTGGTGCATGAGGAGACGCTACGGGTTGGGGGCGGCACGAAAGCGCCGGACTATGGCTTTCGCATCGGCGGGGCGCGCAAGTTCTTCGTGGAGGCCAAGAAGCCATCGGTGGACATCAGGGGGGACGTGCATCCAGCCTACCAGTTGCGCCGCTACGCCTGGAGCGCCAAGCTGCCGCTGAGCGTGCTGACCGACTTCGAGGAGTTCGCAGCCTATGACTGCCGCGTGCGGCCCGACAAGAGCGACAAAGCCTCGGCCGCGCGCGTGCTGTACATCACGTTCGACCAGTACGGCCAGCGCTGGGACGAGATCGCCGGGGTGTTCAGCCGCGAGGCTATCCTGCGCGGCTCATTCGACAAGTACGCTGAAGGAACGGCCAGCAAGCGGGGTACCGCCGAGGTCGACCGGGCGTTTCTGGCCGAGATCGAGCGCTGGCGCGACCTGCTGGCCCGCTCGATTGCCCTGCGCAACGCAGGCCTGAGCCAGCGCGAGCTGAACTTCGCCGTGCAGCAGACCATCGACCGCATCATCTTCCTGCGCATCTGCGAAGACCGCGGCATCGAGCCCTACGGCACGCTGTTGGGCCTGGTCAACGGCGCACAGGTCTATGAGCGGCTGCTGCTGCGCTTCCGCCACGCCGATGCGCGCTATAACTCCGGGCTGTTCTATTTTGACCCGGATCACACCCGCGTCGACGCGCCGGATACACTGACGGCCAGAATCGCGATTGACGACAAGCCGCTGCGGGATATCCTCAAAAACCTCTACTACCCCGACAGCCCCTACGAGTTCTCGGTGCTGCCGGCCGACATCCTGGGCCAGGTCTACGAGCAGTTCCTGGGCAAGGTCATCCGGCTGGTCCCCCACGGCGCGGGCCAGCGCGCGCTGGTGGAGGAGAAGCCGGAGGTCAGGAAAGCCGGCGGCGTCTTCTACACCCCCACTTTCATTGTCTCGGCCATCGTGCGCGAGACGCTGGGCCGGCTGCTGGCTGGGCTGAGCGTGCGCCAGGTGATGGGCCTGGCAGCCAGGGCCGGCCGCCAGGCCTTCCCCGTGCGCGTGGCCGACATCGCCTGCGGCTCCGGCTCTTTCCTGTTAGGCGCGTA